>OGDF01005899.1_pt1 | contig 12601 bp, 8 predicted proteins | sample 1570141 | NCBI WGS metagenome assembly OGDF01 (sample SAMEA4370581, study PRJEB24528) | human gut metagenome | reverse complement strand
GCGAGCAGCAGGCAGACCGCGCCGATGTAGAAGAGGTCGGAGGCGGAGACGCACATGGCGGCGAAGAGCGGCACGGCGGCAAGAATGCACAGCACAGTGCCGGTGATATTCAGGCGGGCATAGGCGGGGGCGTACTCCTTCTGCCGCTCGCGCACCATGCCGGCGACGCCGTACTCCGTTTCAAACGGCTCCTTTTCCAGAAATTCATAGGGCTTGACCTTGGCGGCACAGGCAAGAAAGATGGCGACGCCGACGGCGACCATCACGAGCAGCACACACAGTCCCACGCCCGCGGCGGCGTCCTCGGAGATGCCGAAGCGCGATACCTCGCTCATTCCGGCGAGCAGAATCAGGCAGATGGGGGAGAGGATGCAGAGCATCGTGGCAAACGCAATTTTCGGCGCGGCGGCACAGCGCAGGGCGAGATATTCGGACGCCTCCGCCATCGTCACGCGGCGCAGGGGCGAGTCGCAGCCCTCGGGCGCGGGCTCCTCCTCGGAAAGCTCGTCCTTGAGCAGGAAGTCGGTCGTCACGCCGAACAGACGGCTCATCTGCACGACCTTATCCATATCGGGCACGGACTGCGCGCCCTCCCACTTGCTCACGGACTGGCGCGTGACGCCGAGCTGCTCCGCCAGCTCCTCCTGCGACCAGCCGGCCTTTTTGCGCAGGGCAGTGATCTTATCAGCCAATATCATAAGGGAAGTCCTCCGACTCCGGCGCGCACGGCGCCTGTTTGATGGGCAGAACATACCGCTTTTTGCGGTTGCGGACAAGAAAGACGGGCAGGAAATTTGTCAATCGACGGTTGCGCGCAGGGCCGAAAACGGCTCTGCGCGCAGTTTTTTCAGAAATGGAAGCCCTTGGGCATCCATTTGCGGGACTTATAGTAAAGGAGAAAGGCGATGCTGGTGAGCACCCAGGAGATGGGGTAGATGACGGCAATGGTGAGGTTGGAGTTGTGCGAGAAGGCGTAGCCCCAGAGGTAGATGAGACGCACGATGCAGGTAAAGACCATCGTGATGGCGGCGGGGACCACCGCATCGCCGACGCCGCGCATGGTGGCGGAGAGGACCTCGACGAGCGTGAAGAGCACATAGCAGGGAGCGATGAGCGCCGTCACCTGCGCGCCGATGGCGATGACCGTCGGATCGTCGCCGACGAAGAGGTGCATCATCGGGTAGCGACCCGAGAAGATGATGACGGAGAAGAGCGCGGAGGTCGTCAGGTGGATGAGCAGCCCCTTGTGGATCGACTCGTGCACGCGCTCGCGGTCGCCCGCGCCGAAGTTCTGCCCGACGTAGGTCATGACGGCGATGCCGATGGCGTTGGAGATGGGCCAGTAGTAGTCATCGAACTTGTTGAAGGCGGTCCAGCCCGCCATGGAGTCCGTGCCGAGCATATTGATGCCGACCTGCAGGACGATGTTGGCAATGCCGTACATCGAGCTTTGAAGGGCAGCGGGGATGCCGACGTGGAGCATCCGGCGGAGAATGCCGCGGTCAAGCTCCTCACGGTCGTAGAGCAGACGCTGCTCCTCGGGAAGCCGCCGCAGGGCGCGCACGACCAGTGCCGCGCACACGACCTGCGAAAGAGCGGTCGCGGCGGCGGCTCCCTCGATGCCCCATTGGAAAACGATCACAAAGAGCAGGTCGAGCGCAATGTTGGCTACGACGCAGACGAAGAGGTAGTAAAGCGGACGCTTGGAGTCTCCCATCGCGCGCAGGATGCCGCTGCCCATGTTGTAGAGCATGGTCGGCACCATGCCGAGGAAGAAGATGCGCAGATAGGAGGCGGAGGCGTCGAGTGTCTCGGGGGTGGTCTGCATCCACACGAGCAGCTGCCGCGCGGAGGTAATGCCGAGGACCGTGAGAAGAATGCCGCAGACCACCGAGAGCAGCATGGCGGTGCAGATGCTCCGGCGCACGCGCTGCGTGTCCCTTGCACCGAAGTGCTGCGCGACGATGACGCTCGCGCCGGACGAGAGTGCAACGAAAGCGTTGACGAGCAGGTTGGAGATACGGGCCGACGAGCCGCCGACCGAGGCGAGCGCGGCCTTGCCGAGCGCGCGGCCGACGATGACGGCGTCGGCGGTGTTGTAGAGCTGCTGGAGCAGCGAGCCGAGCATGATCGGCAGCGCGAAGAGCAGCATCCCCTTCCAGATGCAGCCCTCCGTGATGGGATTGCGGGCGGTGACTTTATTTTCCATAAGCGTAGCAGGCTCCTTATTCCGTGAGAGAAAGCAGCGCCCCGGCAGAGAGCCTGACGGGACGTTCGTAGAAGTCATTATAGCGTATCCGCGTGAAAAAGCAAGAGCCTTTCGGGCAAAGAAACGAAAAATCGGGGGCGGCACGGGCCGCCCCCGATTTTCTGCTTATTCCAGCTCGAATGCGCCGGTGTAGAGCTGATAGTAGGTGCCCCTTTCGGCGATGAGCTTTTCGTGGCTTCCGCGCTCGATGATGCGGCCGTGGTCGAGGACCATGATGACGTCGGAGTTCTTGACGGTGGACAGGCGGTGCGCGATGACGAACACCGTGCGGCCCTCCATCAGCTGATCCATGCCGCGCTGCACGATGGCCTCGGTGCGCGTGTCGATGGAGCTGGTCGCCTCGTCGAGGATCATCACCGGCGGGTCGGCGACCGCCGCGCGGGCGATGGCGATGAGCTGGCGCTGGCCCTGCGAGAGGTTCGCGCCGTTGTTGGTCAGCAGCGTGTCGTAGCCCTGCGGCAGGCGCGTGATGAAGTCGTCCGCGCCGGCGAGCCTTGCCGCCGCGCGGCACTCCTCGCCCGTCGCGTCCAGACGGCCGTAGCGGATGTTCTCCATCACCGTGCCGGTGAAGAGGTTCGTCTCCTGCAAAACAAGACCGAGGGAGCGGCGCAGATCCGCCTTCTTGATCTTGTTGATGTTGATGCCGTCGTAGCGGATCTTGCCGTCGGCAATGTCGTAAAAGCGGTTGATGAGGTTCGTGATGGTCGTTTTGCCCGCGCCGGTCGCGCCGACAAAGGCGACCTTCTGGCCCGGCTCGGCGTAAACGGATACGTCGTGCAGCACGTCCTTGCCCTCGGTGTAGGCGAAGTCCACGTCGGTGAGGCGCACGTCGCCGCGCAGCTCGGTGTAGGTGAGGGTGCCGTCGCCGTGCGGGTGCTTCCACGCCCAATGACCGGTGCGGCGGTCGGATTCGGTCACGGTGCCGTCGGGCGCGACCGCGGCGTTCACAAGCGTCACATAGCCGTCGTCCGTCTCGGGCTTTTCGTCGATGAGGGCGAACACGCGCTGTGCGCCCGCGCCCGCCATGACGACCGCGTTGATCTGCTGGGAGAGCTGGTTGACGTTGCCGGTGAACTGGCGCGCCATGTTGAGGAAGGGCACAAGGATGGAGATGTCCAGCGCCTTGCCGGAGAGCGACACGTTCGGCAGTCCGATGAGCAGGAACACGCCGCCGACGAGCGCGAGCGTCACATAGAGGATGTTGCCGATGTTGCCGATGATGGGGCCGAGGACGCTGGCATAGGCCTGCGCGCGGAAGCTGTCCTCAAAGAGGGCGTCGTTGAGCCGGTCGAAGTCCTCGATGCTCTTCTGCTCGTGGCAGAAGACCTTGACGACCTTCTGACCCGCCATCATCTCCTGAATGAAGCCCTCGGTGGAGGCGACCGCCTTCTGCTGGCGGACGAAGTATTTCGCGCTGCCGCCGCCGATCTTCTTCGTGACCGCGACCATGGCGATGATGCCGAGCACGAGCACCAGCGTCAGCCAAAGGCTGAAGTAGAGCATGATGGAGAACACCACGAGCACGATCGCGCCGGACTGAATGAGCGCGGGCAGCGCCTGCGAGACGAGCTGGCGGAGCGTGTCGATGTCGTTCGTGTAGTGGCTCATGATGTCGCCGTGCTGGTGGCTGTCAAAATAGCGGATGGGCAGCTTCTGCATCCCACCGAACATCTCGCAGCGCAGTTTGTGCAGAAAGCCCTGCGTCATATACGCCATGAGCTGCGTGTAGACCGTCATGGAGAGAATGGAGAGCGCGTAGAGCACGACGAGCAGCGTGAGATAGGGCACGATCTCCGCCTTGGCGGCGGCCCAGTCGCGGCTGACATACCACTTTTCAATGATCTGGATGATGTTCTGCGTGAAGAGCGAGGGAACGGAGGATACGATGGAGGAGAACAGGATGCAGACGAAGGTGACGGGGGCGAGCACGGGGTAGTAGGAAAAGAGCTTCTTCACCGTGCGCCCCAGGGCGGCGGGACCGAGGTCACGCCGCGTGGGATCGGCGTGCGGATTCACTTTAGGCATTCTCGTCGCCTCCGTTCGTCTGGGATTCGTAGACCTCGCGGTAAATCTCGGAGGTCTTGAGCAGCTCCTCGTGCGTGCCGGAGGCGGCAATGGCGCCGCCGTCCATCACGAGGATGAGGTCGGCGTCCTGCACGGACGCGACGCGCTGGGCAATGATGATCTTGGTCGTCTCGGGGATATAGGACTTGAAGCCCTCGCGGATGAGCGCGTCGGTGCGCGTATCGACCGCGGAGGTCGAGTCGTCGAGGATCAGGATCTTCGGCTTCTTGAGCAGCGCGCGGGCGATGCACAGGCGCTGCTTCTGTCCGCCGGAGACGTTCGTGCCGCCCTGCTCGATGTGGGTGTCGTAGCCGTCGGGGAAGGAGCGGATGAAGTCGTCCGCCTGCGCGAGGCGGCAGGCCTCCTCAAGCTCCGCGTCCGTGGCGTTCTCATTGCCCCAGCGGAGATTTTCTTTGATGCTGCCGGAAAACAGCTCGTTCTTCTGCAGCACCATGCTTACGGCGCTGCGCAGCGCGTCGAGGTCGTACTCGCGCACGTCCACGCCGCCGACCTTCACGCTGCCCTCCGTCACGTCGTAGAGGCGGGGGATGAGCTGCACGAGGGTCGATTTGCTCGAGCCGGTGCCGCCGAGGATGCCGACGGTCTGGCCCGAGGCGATGTGGAGGTCGATGTCCCGCAGCGCGTATTTCTCCGCGCCGGCGGAATACTTGAAGCTCACGCCGTCAAAGTCCACGGAGCCGTCCGCGACGGTCATGACCGGCGCGGCGGGATCGGTGAGCGCGGACTCCTCGCTCAAGACCTCGCAGATACGCTTGACGGATTCGGCGGACATGGTGAGCATCACATAGATCATGGAGACCATCATCAGCGACATGAGCACCTGAATGCCGTAGGTGAGCATGGCGGAGAGCTGGCCGACGTCGATGGTCGTGCCGCCGTTCGTGATGATGAGCTTCGAGCCGACGAAGAGCACGAACACCATATTGAAGTACACGCACAGCTGCATGAGCGGGGAGTTGAGCGCGACCACGCGCTCGGCGTGCGTGAAGTCGCCGCGGATGTTGTCGCTCGCGGCGGTGAACTTCTTCGTCTCGTAGCTCTCACGCGCGAAGCCCTTCACCACGCGCATCGCGCGCACGTTTTCCTCCACGGATTCGTTGAGCTTATCGTACTTGCGGAACACCGCGCGGAACGCGGGCATGGCCTCGCGCGCGATGAAGAACAGCCCGACGACCAGCACCGGCACGATGACCACAAAGGTCAGCGCGAGCCTTCCGCCCATAATGAACGCCATGATGATGGAGAAGATCATCATCAGCGGGGCGCGGACCGCGATGCGGATGCACATCATGTACGCCATCTGCACATTCTGAATGTCGGTGGTCATGCGCGTGACGAGCGAGGCGGACGAGAACTTGTCAATGTTCTCGAACGAAAAGCTCTGTACCTTGGTGAAGAGGTCATGGCGCACGTTTTTGGCAAAGCCGGATGCCGCCTTGGAGCCGGTAAAGCCCGCCGCGCCGCCGCACACGAGCGAGATCATCGCCAGCAGCACGAGCACAAGACCCACGCGCACGATGCCGCCGAGCTCCGCGCCGGCCTTGACCTCATTGATGAGGTTTGCCGTTTCAAAGGGAATAATGACGTCGATGGCGACCTCGGCTAAAATGAGCACGAGCGTCCAGATCGTCGGGGCTTTGTATTCGCGGATACATTTTGTGAGCTGTCGGATCATTCGGCATCACATCCTCTCCCGCACGGGAATGGCTCCCGCGCGTCGTTCATATTTTTGGCGTTTTCCAGCATTACATCGGTGATGCGTAAAAATTCTGCGACCTCGCCCTCGCTCAGTCCGCGGCAGAGCGCCGTGAACACGCGATCGTCGAAAACACCGATGGCATGATGCAGCTCGTGCGCCCTCTCGGTGGCGGAGACGACCTTGCAGCGGTGGTCCTTTTCGCTGGTGCGGCAGGTGACAAAGCCCTTTTTCTCCAGCTTTTTCAGAAGCTCGGTCATCGTCGGATGCGTGACGTGCGCCGCCGCCTCCAGCGCCTTCTGCGTTACCTCACCCGCGCTCTCGCGCTCCAGACGGCCAAGCTCGCCGAGCACGCCGACCTGCGTGCCGGTCAGGCCCGTTTCACGCACGTATTCATCCATCTGCCGGCGTATGGTTTTTTGCAGGATCGCAAAGCGCAGTCCCCTGGGGACGGATCGTTTGCACATGGTTCCTCACCTCGGAAATAAAATTACGTCGTATGCGACCTATTGACCTGCGTATTGTAGCCGAAACATTTTTTCTTGTCAAGCGGGAAAATGAAATGACACAGAAAGTTCACAAATGAAACGGCCCGCCCCTGCGGGACGGGCCGGATCGGCGGAGGGCTTTATTTGCCGGCGGGCACGGCGGTGCGTCGGCGCAGCACGCGGAGGAGCAGATACATCACGGCGAACACCACGGCGAGAAGCACGGGGTAGCCGAGCAGATGGCTGCCGAAGCGCTCGAAGAGCTTGAGGGGGTTGCCCTCGCCGGCGCGCATGAGGAACATGAAGTTCGTGCCGAACGCACGGTTGAAAAACCAGATCGGCACGGCCATCGCCGCGAGCAGGGCAAAGCAGCGCGGAAACGCGCGCGGCTGCGGGTCCATGTCGCCGCGGAGGGTCAGCGCAAGGGGATAGAGCGCGAGCAGGAAATGCACGGTGAAGCTGTGGAACACCATGAAGTTGAGCGGCGGCAGCGGAGTCCATGTCGGAAAGAGCAGCGCCGCGCAGGCGGCGGGCAGGCAGACGAAATACAAAAAGGTGTCGAGCAGCTTCGGCCGCCGCCAGGCGTGCAGGGCGATGAGAAAGATATTGATGGAGCACAGGTGCAGCGGCAGGTAATCGAGGCTGAAATTGCCGCCGTAAAGAAGGCCGAAGTCCTTGAAGAGCTCGTCCGCGACGAGCAGCAGCGCGACCGTGCGCCGCCAGCGGCGTCGCTTGTCCGTGTCCATGCCGCAATAGCCGCGGCAGAGCACGGCGCCGAGCAGAAGAAAAACGGCGAGCACGGCGAGATGAAAGGGGCCGAAATGCGGCCAGCCGAGGCCCGGCGCGATGGTGTCAACGGTTTCCCAGAAATAGGTCATAGCACAGCGATCTGCCTTTCTTTGCGACTTCTGAACAGTACGCCCTGAGTGTAGCACGCGGCGGTGAAAAAAACAAGGGTGCTTGTGCAGTCTTAAAGAAAGTGGTATAATCTTAAGGCATCGCCGCGCAATTGCGTCTGCGCGCTTCGCCGGATCGGCTTGCCAAATTGCGCGGTGCTGCCTTAAAAATCGAAAAGTCTTTTGCGCCGGTCCGCTGTGGGCGGCGCGGAAACGAGGACTGCGTATGAGCGCGATGCTTCCGAGCCGTCAGCTGTGGGCGCAGGGACCGCATATCGTCGCCATCGGCGGCGGCACGGGCCTTTCCACCATGCTGCGCGGGCTGAAAAAATACACGAAAAATCTGACCGCCATCGTCACCGTGTCGGACGACGGCGGCGGCAGCGGTATGCTGCGGCGGGACATCGGGATGCTGCCGCCCGGCGACATCCGCCACTGCATGGAGTCGCTCGCGAACACCGAGCCGGTCATGCAGCAGCTCCTGACCTATCGCTTTGAGAGCGGCACGCTGCGCGGGCAGTGCTTCGGCAATCTCCTGCTCGCAGCGCTCAACGGCGTCACCGGCTCGTTTGACGAGGCGGTGCGCAGCATGGGGCAGGTGCTTGCCATCAGCGGCACGGTCATTCCGGTCACGACGACGGACGTGCGATTGACGGCGACCTTTGAAAACGGGGCATACGTCGTGGGCGAGAGCAATATCTTCGGCTTCAAAAAGCAGCAGGACTGCCGCATCGACCACGTCGAGCTTCTGCCGGCGCACCCGAAGGCGCTCCCCGATGCGCTCGACGCCATCGCGGCGGCGGACCTCATCCTCCTCGGGCCGGGGAGCCTGTACACGAGCATCATCCCGAACCTGCTGGTGGACGGCGTGGCGGAGGCCATCGCCGCGTCCGACGCGCAGAAGATCTACGTCTGCAACATCATGACGCAGGACGGCGAGACCGAGGGCTACACCGCCGCCGACCATCTGGCGGCGCTGCTGCGCCACGGTACGGCGGATATGGTGGAGCTGTGCCTTGCCAATTCTTCTCCCATCCCGCCGGAGCTGGCGGAGCGCTACCGCGCCGAGGGCGCGGAGGCGCTGACGATCGACCGTGAGCGCATTGCGCAGATGGGGATCGAGCTGGTCGAGCGGCCTTTGGCGTCGCCATCCGGCGACTTTGCCCGCCACGATCCCGACGCGCTGGCGAGCGCCGTTCTGGACATCTACCGCGCCCGCGCGGTACACATCTACGGCGGAAGGGAAAGCTACCGCATCGAAAAATAACAGAGCCGCCCGGAGCGGGACTGCCGATGCGGCGGTCCCGCTCCGCCTGCCGGCAGGAATAATTTTGTCATCCGCGAAAAAAAGACTTGCAAAGGCGTCGGGAGTATGCTATGGTATAGCTGTAAACCGCCGGTGCGGTTTTTCAAAAGAACATTGGTTAGAGTGCCTTAACCGACAAGACGTGAAAAAGGTCGGAATCGACGTTTTTCTTTTTACCATACGGTTAGAGTTGTTTAACTGATGGAATGAAAGCAGCCGTCGTGTGAAATACTACCGGAGGAGGCGAGAGCAAATGTCTGAAGAAATTCTGATCCGTCAGGGCGCGCCGACGCTCGCAGGCATCAAGACGGGGAGCCTGTTTCCCTGCCCCTGCGAGGACCGCGAGGACCTGCTGGCCGACATCCGGCGGCTAAACCGGCTGCTGGTGCCGAAGGGCCTGTGCCTGCTGCCGATCCGCTTTCTGGAGGGGCAGGCGCTCCTTTACCTCTACCGTCCCGCCGAGCTGCGGCGCGACCTGCAGGACGCGCTGGCGTCCGAGCTGCTGCGTCAGGCGGGCTACGCCAATGAGAGCTGTGCGCGCTGCGTGGCGCAGCTCATCCGCCGCTTCCGCGAGAGCGGAGAGTTCCCGCACGAGGTCGGACTGTTCCTCAGCTATCCGCCGGAGGACGTCAAGGGCTTCATCGACCACCGCGCGAGCGGCTTCAAATGCGCGGGGCTGTGGAAGGTCTACGGCGACGAGGCCAAGGCGCAGGCCCTGTTCGCGAAATTCAAGAAATGCACGGAGATCTACTGCGCACTCTGGCAGACCGGCTCGAAGCTCGAGCAGCTTGCCGTCGCAGTTTGATACTATATCATCATCGAAAGGAACATACGAATATGAAAACTGCTGTTGTTTACTGGAGCGGCACGGGCAATACGGAGGCCATGGCGAAGGCCGTGGCCGAGGGCATGACCGCCGCGGGCGCGGAGGCTGTGCTGCTCACGCCCGACAAGGTACAGCCCGGCGATCTGAACGCCTACGATGCCATCGCCTTCGGCTGCCCCGCCATGGGCAGCGAGGTGCTGGAGGAAATGGAGTTCCAGCCCATGTTCGATGCCTGCAAGCGCAGCCTCGGCGGCAAGCGCGCGGCGCTGTTCGGCTCCTACGGCTGGGGCGACGGCGAGTGGATGCGCAGCTGGGAGAAGGACTGCGGCGACGCGGGACTGAACCTCGTGTGCGAGAGCGTCACCTGCTGCGACGCGCCCGACGATGCGGCGCTCGAGGCCTGCCGCGAGCTCGGCAGGGCGTTGGCGAAGTAAGGAAGCGGCAATGGACAGCGCGCGCAAAAGGCTTCGGCGCAAGCTGCCGGTCCTTATGCTGACTGCGGCCGTTCTGCTGCGTCTTGCCATCGGCGGATCGGTCGGATAAAGCCCGCGGAGCACGCGGGCAGGGGAAAGAAAATACCGTCGGGGATCGCTCCCCGACGGTATTTTTTCGCTGTTTGATTCGGTTTCTTAATTCAGGAAGTCCTTGAGCTTCTTGCTGCGGCTGGGATGGCGCAGCTTGCGCAGCGCCTTGGCCTCGATCTGGCGGATGCGTTCGCGCGTGACGTTGAACTCCTTGCCGACCTCCTCGAGCGTGCGGGGACGGCCGTCCTCGATGCCGAAGCGCAGCTTCAAGACTTTCTCCTCACGCGGGGTGAGGGTGGAGAGCACGTCGACGAGCTGCTCCTGCAGCAGCGTGAACGACGCGGCCTCGCTCGGCTCGCTCGCGCCCTCATCGGGAATGAAGTCGCCGAGATGGCTGTCCTCCTCCTCGCCGATGGGCGTTTCGAGGGAGACGGGCTCCTGCGCGATCTTCAAAATCTCGCGCACCTTGTCCACGGGCATCCCCATCTCGGCGGAGATCTCCTCCGGCGAGGGGTCGTGGCCGAGGGACTGGAGCAGCTGGCGGGAGACGCGGATGACCTTGTTGATGGTCTCCACCATGTGGACGGGGATGCGGATGGTGCGCGCCTGGTCGGCGATGGCGCGGGTGATGGCCTGACGGATCCACCACGTCGCGTAGGTGGAGAACTTGTAGCCCTTGGTGTAGTCGAACTTCTCGACCGCCTTGATGAGGCCGAGGTTGCCCTCCTGAATGAGGTCAAGGAAGAGCATTCCGCGCCCGACGTAGCGCTTGGCGATGGAGACGACGAGACGGAGGTTGGCCTCGGTCATGCGGTGCTTGGCCTCCTCGTCGCCCTCGCTCATGCGCTTTGCCAGCGCGACCTCTTCGTCCGGCGTGAGCAGGGGAACTTTGCCGATCTCCTTGAGGTACATTCTCACGGGGTCGTCGGTGGAGAAGCTGTCCATGAGGGAATCTGTATCGTTTATCTCCTCCTCGGTGACTTCTTCGATCTCGTCGAGACTCTCAATGTCGGGCAGATCGTCGAGCGGGGGAAGCGCGTCAACGGCGGAGATGTCGACGTCGATGTTGTTCGCTTCGAGCGTGTCGTAGAACTTGTCGATGACCTCGGAGTCGAGGTTCATGTCTTCGAGACATTCAAGCTCCTTCGCGGTGAGCTTGCCGTTCTTTTTGCCCTTCTCGACCAGCTCGTTCAGGCGCTCCTCGGGAGCCTTTACGGGCTGTTCGGGCGCAGGCTCCTTTTTACTCTTCGCGGCGGCCTTCTTCTTCGGCTTTGCTTCGGGAGCCGGTTCTGTGTCGGAGAGCAGCTGATTTGCCATTTCTTCAAGCTCTTTTTCGGTGTAAGTGCGTTCTTCTGCCATGTTCTTATCCCTCATATCCTTTTTTTTCTCTGAGCTTATTTGCCAGCGCGCGCAGATCGCTGCTGCCCGCGGCAAGCTCGGCTTCATTGTTTATCTTGTTTATGTAGTCGCGCATGGTGCGCTCTCCTTGCGAGAGGAGCTCAGGCTTCTGGAGTATGCTGACCAGCAGCGACACCTCGTCGCCCGACAGCGAGTCGCCCAGTGTGGCGGCGGAGACGGAGTCGCCGCGCCTCAGCCGGTCGAGTATCGCGGAGTATATCCTGCCGAGTACCGGTGCGGAGAAGCGCTCCGGCGGGGGCAGCTCCGGCATGCTTGCAAGCTCCGGTTCGAGGTACAGCAGACGTATCACGCCCTCCTCAGCAACAGCAGAGCCGGGGTTTTCGTATCGGAGTTCCTTCTCGACAGGCTGAGTCTGCCGCTCCGGACGGCTCTGCTCGCGGGCGTTCGCGCGCCGCGCGCCGCTCAAAAGCCGTTTCCGCCGCCGCTCGACCTCTGCCGTCACAGCGTCCGCCGCTACGCCGGAGAGCGAGGCGACGCGCATCGCGTATACCTGCCGCTCGACCGCGCCGGGCAGCCGCGCGACAAGCTCCGTCGCTTCCTTCAGAAATTCAACCTTCTGCTCGTCGGCGCTCAGGTCGTATTTCGCCGTGACCGCGTGCAGCCGGTAGTCCACCTGATCCTCGGAGCCTTCAAGCAGGTTGCGGAACGCGTCCGCGCCCTTGAGCTTTATGAATTCGTCAGGGTCCTTCGCGCCGCTCATGCGCAGAACCTTGACCTTGAGGTCAAGCTTTTCGAGGATGCCGATGGCGCGCTGCGCGGCCTTGATGCCCGCGCCGTCGTTATCGTAGGCGATGATGACCTCGCTTTTGTAGCGCGAGATCAGCCGCGCCTGCTCCGGCGTAAGCGATGTGCCGAGCGAGGCGACTGCCGAGTCGAAGCCCGCCTGATGCAGCGAAACTACGTCTATATTGCCCTCAGATAAGATTATATATCCGCTTTTTGATTTTTTAGCCAGATTAAGCGCGAAAAGGTTACGGCTTTTGTTGAATACAAGCGTTTCGGGGCTGTTCATATATTTCGGCTCGCCGTCACCGATTATACGCCCGGAGAAGCCGATGACGTTGCCGCGCACGTCGATGACCGGGAACATCA
>OGDF01005896.1_pt1 | contig 12613 bp, 8 predicted proteins | sample 1570141 | NCBI WGS metagenome assembly OGDF01 (sample SAMEA4370581, study PRJEB24528) | human gut metagenome | reverse complement strand
TGCAGCCCCAATGCTCTATCTCGCGCAGCCCCTCGTCCGCTTCCGGCGGCATATCGACGCTGTCAATCAGCAGCAGCGTCCGCCCCTGATAAGGCGCTTCCAGCTTCTCGCGCACCGTTGAGAGCACGTTCTCCTCCGCCACGCCGTCCAAGCCGTCAAACGCCATGCGCAGGCTCGCCGTCAGACTTTTTTCGTACTGCACCCACGCCATGCGGCTGAACAGCTCTTCCTTCGCCAGCAGCGCCAGCGCCTGCCGGGTCATTTCCGTTTTGCCGATGCCGCCCATGCCCGTCACGGCGATTTTGCCGCCCTGCCGAATCGCGTCCGTCAATTGCGGCAGACACGAAGCCGCATCCATGACGTATTCATCCTTTGATAGCCCCTGCCGGCACAATTCGCAGTTGCGCCCCGTCATCGACAGCGGCACGCGCCGCCCGAACGTGACGTGCGACGACAGCAGATACAGCGCCTGCGCCGAGTGCTCCTGCGCCTGGCAGAAGTCCAGCAGCTCGCGGCTGCCCATTTCCGGCCCGTAGAACGCCAGCAGCACCAGCCACGAGAGCGTCAGCATGTCCACAAACGTGCGCGGCAGCGTCTCCCGCGATTGCTGCAGGTTCTCAAACACCTGCTCGTGCTCCGGCTTCATGCACTCCTCGTTTTCCATCATCATGCGCACGAAGTCGGGCAGGGCGCGCGTAAGCGCATCCGGGTCATAGTGCGCGCTGCGCAGGAAATCCTGCACCTGCTGGCTCAGGCGAATCAGCGTCTCCCCGGACAGCAGCGCATTCATCTCCTGCTGCAATTTGGGCGGAAGCGGCTGCACGCCCGTGCGGTTCATCATGTCGCTCAGCCGCCGCGAGCGCTGCGTGCCTCCAAAGAGCGACGCATGCCATTCCGGCGGAATGATTCCGTCGAGCACTTGCGCCCAGAACTTCACCAGCGTCAAGCCCTTGCGTTCCGCCGCGGGAATCACCCCATGCGGATACAGCCCCGGCAGATTGTCCGTCAAAAAGCGATAGACGTTTTTCGGGGTCAGTACTTCCTTTGTGTTTGCACCGCTTTCCATTTTCCAATTCCACTCCCTCAACCTGATGCGATTTCCGAATGTAAACAAGCCAAAATACGCTGCGGATTTTTTCATCTGGCTGCCGCGAAGTGGAATGCGCGGACGTCAAAGGGAAAAACGCGTAAGCAGATGGCTCCTGTTGATTCAGAAATCGTATGAATTTACCTGTTTAATTATAGCGATTTTCGGCAAGGATTGTCAAGTGTTTTTTCCATATTTGGCTATCATTTTCCTATTTTTTTCGGCAACAAAAAACTCCGGGACGCAATGCCCGGAGAAAGAAATGACAGCTTTTCATGTCGTTTCCAATTGTTTTGGCGCGGCACAAATTCTCCCGCCCTGCGGGATATGCATTTGCTCACTCGTAAGACACCGAGCGTTTCGACGCCGCGTCATCGGGGAAAATGACAATCAGCGTGCGTCCGCGCAGGAGGGCGATTTCCTCGCCGCTTGCATCGTAGTAGACCGTGCGGGAGGTCATGCTGTCGCGCTTCCAATAGCCGGAAATATGCTTGCCACCCAGGAAGAAATCCGCATTGCCCTCCGCCGCTTCGCCGTTTTCGCCGATGACGTACATAATCGGCTCATTCTTGTTGTTGTGGTTGTAGTCCACGCGCGTGAACTGCACAATCACGTTCTGGAAGGCAATGGCGCTGTCGTCCGAATCACGGTCGGCGTACCAGTTCGTCTTGCTCGTGCCCATGTAGCGCAGGTAGCCGTTCCACTCCTTGCGGTAGACAAGGCGCGAGTTGTAGAGCTTCGCGCTGTCCCCCCATTTGATGTAGACGCGGGTGGCGCTGTCGCCATCGGGCGCATCGTCGGTGAAGCGGAAGGCGTGGTTCGGCGCGACGTGGTCTTCCGGCACGAGGCGGCTCATCGCGGCGACGTTCGCATCCACATCATAAGGGGATTTCGCGCCCGCGCGGCTGGTAAAGTAGCGCTTGAAGTTCGTGCCGCCCGTAATGCCGCTGAAGATAACGCTCCTCAAATCCGCGCCGAGCCGCTTGATTTCCGCCTTCACGTCGCTCCCTTCCACCTCCTGCTGACCGTAGAACAGGAAGCCGCCGCCCCACTCCTCGCTCAGCCACACATGCCCAATGCGCGCCGAGCGCACAAAGCCGACCGAATCCGGGATCATATCGGAGAAAACGGCAGTGATGCGCGTTTCATGGCTCCTTGTCAGCGGCGTTTCGTAGAGGATATCCGCACACGCCACGCCCCACGGCGCACGGTTGCCCACGCCGCCGCCGTCATTGCCGATTTGCACCAGCATGGGCAGATAGCGCCCTGTCGCCGCCAGCCCCGCGTACCCCTCCGGCACATAGAGCTTGCTCAGCGTCCGCCCGGTCGTCGGGCTGATGCCGTCGGGCGTTTCATTCTCCCCCGCTTCCGTCAGGGGGATGTTTCGCGCTTCTTTCGGGTCAATGGTCGTTTCTGCCAGCGCCTGCACCAGCAGAAGGCACAGCGCCGTCAACAATGCGGCGATTCGCTTCATCCTTTGCACCCCCGTTACTTCTTAATCGTCGTCACGCCGTCGTCGCAGCGGAAATACACCGTGTCCGGCTCCAGCGTCACGCCGTCCTTGGCGAACAGCTCATCCACCGTCAGCAGAATGTACCCCTGCTCGTAGAGCCATTCCGCCATCACTTTCGCGGTGTTTGGCGTGTTGTCCTTGATGTCGTGCATCAGCACAATATCGCCGTCGGTGAACTGCTTCTTCGTCTTGCTCATAATCAGCGACGTACTGCGCCCGCGCCAGTCGTAGGTATCCACAGACCACTGGATGTACGCCCAGCCGACTTTCGCCTTGATCATCGCCGGATACACGCCGTAGGGCACGCGGTCATAGCGCGTCGGGATGCCGATGATGGAAATCAGTGCATTGCTGACCTTCTCCGGCATGGCGCGGAGGGTAGCGGCGCTGATTTTCCGCGCGTCGCCGTGCGTCCAGTTGTGGCTGGCGACGGCGTGACCCTCGTCGTGCGCGCGCTGCACCAAATCGGCGTAGGGCTTCATGTTCTTGCCAATCATGAAGAAAGTGGCGGGCGCGCCGACCTCCATCAGGCTGTTGAGGACTTTGGTGGAGTTGGTGCGCGTCGGGCCGTCGTCAAACGTCGCGCGACGGTCTTATAATAGGAAAGATTGTCCGTCTCGATTTGCGCCTTTTCGGTCATGTACTCTCGGATGTCGGGGTAGAACAGCGTCGTCTCAATCAGCGTGTGATGCTCCGGATAGAACGCGTCCGCCGAGAGGTGAATGACCAGCGACATGCCGTGCAGCGTGAAGTCGAGATTTCGCAGCCCCTCGTCCGACAGCACCTGCGCAACGGCATCCGGGTCAGGCGTTTCATCCGGGAAATAGTAGTTGATTTGGGCTTTGAGCTTCTCGCGCAGAATCGTCCAGCCCTCGCTGCCTTCGGGGAAAATATCCGTCAGCAGGATTCTTTCGCCGGTCGTCATGTCGAACGTGCGGCTGGTGAACTCCTGCGCAATCAGGTCGCGGTGGTAGGTCGTGCGCGCCTGCACGAGGAAGCTCATCCACGTCAGCCCCGTTTTGCTATGGCGGATTTCAACATCCAGCCGGCTATTCTTATCGCCGTTCGCTTTCCCTGCTTGGAGCGTCGGGGCGATTTTGTCCGCATACGCCTGCGCCAGCCCATTGATTTCGTCATCGACGCTCGTCAATGCGGTTTTGACCGACCACAGCCGGATGCCGCTCTTGTTGCTCTGCTTGGAATCGGTATACTTCGCCGTCACGCGGTGGCACGCCTGCATTCCGCCCTCCGCCGATGCGGATGCGGGCAGCATCGTCAGCAGAAGGATAGCGGCAAGCAGGCAGGCAATGTACTTCTTCATCATCGGAATGCTCCTTTCCAATGGGATGCGGGGGATTTTTCCCGTAGAAACTGCAAATTTCGCGCATTTTCGTGCGAAAAAAGGGACAAACGCGCATCAATACTGCGTCGTGACCCCATCCAGGCAGCGCCAGTACGCCTGATTCGCTTCCAGCGTCACGCCGTCCTTGGCAAACAGCTCGTCCACCGTCAGCAGCATGAAGCCGCGCTCCTCCAGCTTCGGGATGAACATCTCCGTCGCCTTGGCGGAGTTGATTTTCATGTCGTGCATGAGGATGATGCCGCCGTCCTTGGTGCTGGCGGCTATGGTGTTGGCGGTGCGGTAGGCATCGGGGCCCTGATCGCCGCCGCTCCAGTCCTGCGCTTCCGCCGTCCACTGAATCAGCGGCCAGCCGACGCCGTAGCTGCCCATGCGCTGCCACTGTCCACCGGGCGCGCGGGCATACGCCGGGGCAATGCCGATGGCGGCGATATGCGCGCGGTTGACCTTGTCGTACATGGCGCGGAACTTGCCGCCCTGCTCCTGATTCGCGTACAGGTGCTCGTAGAAGTGCGTCGCAATCGCGTGCCCCTCGTCGTGCTCCTGCCGCGCCAGATAGGCGAAGTCGCTGACGCGGCTGCCGACGAGGAAGAACGTCGCGCGCGCGCCGGTTTTCATCAGCGCATCCAGCACATGCGGCGTAATCCACTGGTTCGGGCCGTCGTCATACGTCAGCGCGCAGAAGCGGTACAGGCTCGCGTTGTCCGTTTGCCGCTGCGCTTCTTCGGTCATGTACGCGCGAATCTGCGGATAGTACAGCGTCGCCTGCATCAGCTGCGGATGATTTTCGTAGACCGACGGCAGCGGAATGACCAGCGACATGCCATAGAGCATGAAATCCGCCTGAGCGAGATTTTCGCAGAGCGCCTCGACCGCCGCCGCATCGGGCGTTTCGTCCGGATAATAGGCGTTTGCCGCGTCGCGCACCGCTTGTTCCAGCAGCGCCCACGCGGGCGAATCCGCCGGGAAAATGTCGGCAAGCGTGATTCGCTGCCCAGTCAGCATATCGTAAGTGCGCGTGGTGAACCGCACCTGCTGAATCTGCCGATGGTACTCCAGCCGCGCCTGCACCATGAAGCTCATCCAGCTCATTCCCGTCCGGCTGTGCAGGATGCGCACGGTGAGCGCGCTGTTCTGCGTGCGCTCCCTGCCCGGCTTTTGGAGCAGGGGCGACAGTTCCGCCGCGTAGTCATCCGCCAGCGCGTTCAGCTCGGCATCCACCGTGCCCAGCACGGTTGTGATGTGCCACACGCTGATGGACGCGCCGCTTTGCGCGGTGGATTTCTGCTCGGCCATCGTCACCCGATGGCAGGGCTGAATCGGCGTGCCGTCCGTTTCGGCGGATGCGACCGTCACCATACACAACGAAAGAAGCAGGCAAATCCATCCCAGAAGCAGTCGCTTTTTTCCTTTTTTCATGGGCGGATGCCCTCCTTTCGCGCAGTGTTATACTATTTCCAGATAAGAATGCGCCAAGATGCGCCGCGAATTTTTCATTCTGGCTAACGTGAATGAAACGCAGCGTAGCAGCGCTACGCTAAGTGGAATGAGCGGACGCCAGAATGGAAAAGGCGCAAGCAGATGGCGCAGGTGAATCTGGAAATCGTATTATCCCTCCGCGTCCGACAGCCCCGTCAAGCCCTCCTGCGTCCGCAGGTTGACGTAGCTGTTAAACACCTGCTCCACCTTCTGCGGATTCTCCTCGACCACGAATGTCATGCCGCCGTCGTCCGTCGGCTCGATGCGCGTCACCAGCACCTGCTCCTCGCCGTCGGGGTTGTCCTCCATCTCCAGCAGCACGGCATATTCGATGTCGTCCAGCGGAATCACCGCGCCGAAGCGGAAGCGCATCACCGTGCCGTCGGGGGCAGTCAGTTCAATCAGCGGTTCGCCCATTGCTTCCAGTTTGCTGCCCTCGTCGTTATTCGTCATCGCCGCTACCCTCGTTCACCAGCTGGAGAAATTTGTCGAACACCGCCTGCTGAACGGCCTCATCTTCCACCTGAATATAGCTTTCCGTGCCGTCTTCTTCCTGCGCGACCTGCATGATGAACACCTCGCACTGCCCGTCCTCCGGCGCATCCGCCTCGGAGAGCGCAATGTACAGTTCGCCCTCGTGCTCAATCGTCGCCAGGTGCTGGAAGCGAATCGGCGCGCCCGTCTCGTCGTCAATCAGTTCAATGATGTTGTCCTGTTCTTCCATTTTCGCTGCCTCCTGTTGCTGCTGGTTGCGGCAGGTGTCCAGATACTGCTGCAAAATCACCGCCGCCGCTACCTTGTCCACATTGTGCTTGCGCTCCGCCCGGTGCATGTTGCCCTCGATGAGCGCGTTCGTCGCGGTCACGGTCGTCAGGCGTTCATCCTGATAGACGACCGAAAGCCCCGCTTTTTCCAGCTGTTCGCAAAACGCTTTGACCTTTTCGGACTGGAAGCCCGCCGTGCCGTCCATATTCAGCGGCCAGCCGGAAAGCACCTGCGTCGTGTCGTAGCGCTGGCAGATTTCCACCACCTTGCGCACGTCCGGCCCGTAGCCGACGCGGTAGATGGTGTCGATGGGCGTGGCAATCAGGCGCGACGCGTCCGAAACCGCCACGCCGATGCGCGCGTCGCCGATGTCCAGCGCGATAATCCGTTCGTTCATGTTTCTTTACTCCGCGTATTTTTCCGCGCCCTTGCCCGCCACCGCCAGGCACGGCTCGGCGGTCAGCAGCTTGTGCGCCACGTCCATCACCATTTCCGGCGTCACGGCTTCGATGGCGGCAATCGTCTTTTGGTGGTCAGTCGGATGGCCGTTGAGCAGCGTCGAGCGTCCCATCGCCTGCATCCGGCTGCCGGAGCTTTCCAGCCCCATCAAATAGCCCGACCGAAGCTGCGTTTTGCTGTCGCGGAACTCCTTGTCCGTCATGCCGTCCTTCAGGAAACGCTTGAGTTCGCTGTCGATTTCCTCCAGCACCTTATCGCCGTTTTTCGGGCTGATGCCGGCGTAAATGCCGTATGTGCCGATGCCCTGATACGAGTTCGGGTAGGTGTAGATGGAGTACGCCATACCCAGCTCTTCGCGGATGCGCTGGAACAGCCGGGAGGACATCGCGCCGCCCAGCACGTTGTTCATCACCGCGACGGAATACACGTCGTCCGTGCCGTACGCGAATCCCGGATAGCCAAGGCAGATGTGCAGCTGCTCGGTGTCCTTTTCCTTCACAACGCGCCGTCCGGTCAAAACCTGCTGTTTCGGCACAACGAGTGCGCTTTCGCCGCCCTGCCAAGTGCCGAAGTATTTTTCCATCAGCGCCTGCACCTGCGTGGGCTCATAGTTGCCCGCCAGCGCCACCACTGTTTCTCTCGGCAGGTAGTGCTTGTTCTTGTAGTCCATGAGGTTCTTGCGGGTGTACGCCGCGACCTGTTCCGCCGGCCCCAGAATCGGCTGCCCCAGCGACTGCGTGCCAAACTGCGCCTTTGCCAGCAGGTCATGCACCAAATCTTCGGGCGAATCCTCGTCCATCGAGATTTCTTCCAGCACAACGCCGCGTTCCTTGTTCAGCTCCTTCTCGTCCATCGTCGCGTTCATCACCATGTCGGCGATGATGTCGATGGCGAGTTCAATGTCCTCGTCGATGACCTTGGCGTAGCAGCAGGTGCAGTCCTTGCCCGTGAAGGCGTTCAGCTGCCCGCCGACCGCGTCCATTTCCTCGGCAATCTGCCGGACGGTGCGCTTCGTCGTTCCCTTGAAAATCATGTGCTCAATGAAGTGGGACAGGCCGTTTTCTTCCGGCGTTTCCATCATCGAACCCACATGCATCCACGCGCCGATAGACACCGACCGCAGATGCGGCAGGCGTTCCCCCAGCACACGCAGGCCATTGGGCAGCACCCATTCATCACGCATACATTCATCAGCTCCCGCTACGTTTTTCAGTATGCTATCCATTTGATTCCTTTCTGATGCACAATTGCATCGTTTCGTACGATTCCCCCGAAAAAGCAGAAAATTCGCAAAAGCCCGGTGCAATCGCAGGGACTTTTGCGAATTTCTATGATAATCCAGTTTTCTAATGTTCCAGTTACGACCTACTATGCAAGTGGCGATCGCCGAAGGGGTCAAGGGGGCGATCGGAAAGCCCCCTTGCGCGCCCGCAGGCGCGTCTCCCTGCAACAAAAGCGACCTTTTATGCAGAAAATTCAACCAAATCAGCAATCAACCACCGAAAGGTTGTCGGAAACGCGATTAGTTCCGACCATCCCGACGCGGAGGACGCGCGCGGAAGCCTTCCGCACGACGCGGGGCAGCCGCGGCGGTGTTGTCGTAGGTGATGTCGTTGCGCACGAGGTTCACACGACCCTGCGCGTCGATTTCCGCGACCTTCACTTCCAGCGTGTCGCCAATCTTCACGACGTCCTCGACCTTCTCCACGCGGTGGTTCGCCAGCTTGGAGATGTGAATCATGCCGTCCTTGCCGGGCAGCAGCTCGACAAACGCACCGAAGTTCATGATGCGCACGACCTTGCCCGTGTACACCTCGCCGACCTCGATGTCCTTCGCGATGCCCTCGATGATGCGGCGCGCCTTGTCGGCTGCTTCCGCGTCGGGGGTGGAGATGAACACGCGGCCGTCGTCCTCGATGTCAATCTTCACGCCGGTTTCGGCAATAATCTTGTTGATCATCTTGCCGCCGGGTCCGATAACCTCGCGAATCTTCTCCGGATTGATGGTGAAGCGGACAATCTTGGGCGCGTACTTGCTCAGTTCCTTGCGCGGCTCGCCGATGCAGCTGAGCATCTTTTCGAGGATGAACAGGCGGCCCTTGAGCGCCTGCGCCAGCGCGGTTTCGAGAATCGTGCGGTCAATGCCCGCAATCTTGATGTCCATCTGGATGGCGGTGATGCCGTTCATGGAACCCGCGACCTTGAAGTCCATGTCGCCAAGGAAGTCTTCCAGACCCTGAATGTCGGTCAGGACAGCCACCTTGCCGGACTCCACGTCCTTAATCAAGCCCATCGCAACGCCCGCGACCGGCGCGTGAATCGGCACGCCCGCGTCCATCAGGGACAGGGTGGAACCGCACACGGACGCCATGGAGGACGAGCCGTAGGAGGACAGGATTTCGCTCACCAGGCGCATTGCGTAGGGGAACTCCGCCTCAGAGGGGATGACGGGCAGCAGTGCGCGCTCCGCCAGTGCGCCGTGGCCAATTTCGCGGCGGCCGGGACTCTTGAGGCGGCCCGCTTCGCCCGTGGCGTACGGCGGCATGTTGTAGTGGTGGATGTAGCGCTTGAAGTCCTCGCTGGACAGGCCATCCAGCACCTGACCTTCGCTGGTAGAGCCCAGCGTGGTCACGGTCAGCGCCTGCGTCTGACCACGGGTGAACACGGCAGAGCCATGCACGCGCGGCAGCACGCCCACTTCGCACCAAATCGGGCGGATTTCCGTCACGCCGCGGCCATCGGGACGAATGCCCTGCTCGATAATCTTCTTGCGCATGACTTCCTTGTTCAGGTAGTACAGCGCATCGGCGATTTCGGCTTCGCGCTCCGGGAACTGCTCCGCCAGCGCTTCGATGGTTTCCTGCTTGACCTGCGCTTCACGCGCCTGACGCTCCTGACGGTTAAAGGTGTCGAACACCCACACGCACTTGTCGTAGGCGAATTCACGCACGGCCTGCTTCACGTCGTCGCCAGTCACGTTCAGCGGCACTTCGACCTTTTCCTTGCCGATTTCCGCCACAATCTTGTCCTGGAACTCGACGAGCTGCTTGATGTACTCGTGGCCGAACATGATGGCGTCGAGCATCGCCGTTTCGCTAACCTCGTTCGCGCCCGCTTCCACCATCATGATGGCGTCCTTCGTGCCGGCGAGGTAAACGTGCATATCACTCTTTGCGCGCTGCTCTTCATCGGGGTTGATGACGTACTGCCCGTCCACGCGGCCGACAACCACCGCGCCCGTCGGGCCGTTCCACGGAATTTCGCTGACCGCCAGCGCGATGGACGAACCGATCATCGCGGGGATTTCCGGCGGCACGTCCTGCTCAACGCTCAGCACGGTCACAACAACCTGCACATCGTTGCGCATTCCCTTGTTGAACAGGGGGCGCAGCGGGCGGTCGATCAGGCGGCAGGTCAGGGTCGCCTTTTCGGTCGGACGGCCTTCACGCTTGATGAAGCCGCCGGGAATCTTGCCCACGGAGTACTGCTTTTCCTCCACGTCCACAGCCAGCGGGAAGAAGTCCACGCCGGGACGGGGGGTCGGCGCCATCGTCGCGTTCACCATCACGACGGTATCGCCCAGATGCACCCAGACGGAGCCAGCCGCCTGTTCGCAGTATTTGCCGAATTCCAGCGTCAGCTCGCGGCCCGCCAGATCCATGCTGTACTTTTTGCTTTCCATTGAGAATCTCCTTATACTCAGTCGTAGGAAGGCGGATGGCTGCCTTCCTGAACCGCCCGGAGATGCTATCATATGAAAACCCCCTGAATCAGGCGATTCGGGATTTTCAAGGGATAACATCTCCAGACCCTGCCATGTTCTGCGCCGCCTTGCCGCAAAAAGCCGCCGTGAGGAGGAATGCACAGGGGGATTCTCCCCTGCCGCGTGTCTCCAGACGGCGGCTCTTGCGCGCAAAGCCGCCGAGTTCTGCGATAATTACTTACGCAGGTTCAGCTTAGCGATCAGCGCACGATAACGCTCGATGTCGGTCTTCTTCAGGTACTCCAGCAGACCACGGCGACGGCCGACCATCAGCAGCAGACCACGGTTGGAGTGGTGGTCGTTGCGGTTGGTCTTCAGGTGCTCGTTCAGGTGGTTGATGCGGTCGGTCAGCAGGGCAATCTGCACTTCGGGAGAACCGGTGTCGCCTTCATGCTGGGCGTAGGTGGCAATGATTTCGCTCTTGGTCATGGAATTTCATCCTCCAAATTTTTATTTCGGGCAATGCCCGTGGGCAATCGCCTGTTCACGCAGTGCGCCGTCGGAGTCTTCGGTCGTCCGCGCAAACGGTTCGCAGACCCATCCATTATTGTATCAGATTTTTTCCCGTTTGTAAATGGTTAATTCGCGCCTTTCGGGAAAATTTCAGGCAATTTGCTGGGAAAATTAGTACGCTTTCGCGAAATACATGACCTTCTTCGCCTTTTTGCCGCAGCAGACGCAGGTATCGCCGAACCATTCCTTTTCCTGGTCAAAGGGCATATTGCGGGAGGAGGCGTTGAATTTCTCCTTGATTTCGTCCTCGCACGCGCGTTCGCCGCACCACATGGCCTTCGCGAAGCCATTTTCGACGGCAGCGCCCAGTTCCTCCATGTTGTGGACGACGTGGGTCTTTTCGTCGCGGAACTTCTTCGCCTGGTCAAAGAGCGTCTTCTGAATATCGTCCAGCAGCGCCTTCAATTCGTCCGCCAGATTTTCCAGCGGCAGCGTCACCTTTTCGCACAGGTCGCGGCGGAACACGGTCACAACACCGTTTTCGAGGTCGCGCGGGCCGACTTCCAGCCGCACCGGCACGCCCTTCATCTCCCAGTCGTTGAACTTGTAGCCTGCGGACACCGTGTCGCGGTCGTCGAGCTTGACGCGGATGTCCGCCGCCTTCAATTCCTCAAGCAGCTTCTCGCACGCCTCCATCACACCCGGCTTGTGCGCCGCAATCGGCAGGATGACCGCCTGAATCGGGGCAACGCGCGGGGGCAGGCGCAGGCCGCGCTCGTCGCCGTGGGTCATGATAATCGCGCCAATCAGGCGGGTCGATACGCCCCAGCTCGTTTCCTCGGCGTAAGTCAGCTTGCCTTCCTTGTTCTGGAACTGAATGCCGTACGCCTCGGCGAAATTCGTGCCGAAGTTGTGGCTCGTGCCTGCCTGCAGCGCCTTGCCGTCCTGCATCATGGCTTCCATGGAGTACGTCGCGCGCGCACCGGCGAACTTTTCCTTCTCCGACTTCTGCCCGACATACACCGGCAGCGCCATCACGTTTTCCGCCACTTCCTGATAGACGTGCAGCATCTGCATCGTTTCTTCCTGCGCTTCCTCGGCGGTCGCGTGGATGGTGTGGCCCTCCTGCCAGAGGAACTCGCTCGTGCGCAGGAACGGGCGGGTCGCCTTCTCCCAGCGCATAACGGAGCACCACTGGTTGTACTTCATCGGCAGGTCACGCCACGTCTGCACCCACTTGGCGTACATCGTGCAGAAGATGGTTTCGGAGGTCGGGCGCACTGCCAGACGCTCCTGCAATTTTTCCGTGCCGCCCTGCGTCACCCACGCCACTTCCGGCGCGAAGCCTTCCACATGCTCCGCCTCCTTCAGCAGCAGCGATTCCGGAATCAGCATCGGGAAATACACATTTTGATGACCCGTTTCCTTGAAGCGCTTGTCCATTTCCGCCTGAATGCGCTCCCAAATCGCGTAGCCGTAGGGGCGCACGATCATGCAGCCGCGAACGGGCGCGTAGTCGCACAATTCCGTCTTGAGGATAACGTCGGTGTACCACTGGGAGAAATCCTCGTCGCGGGGGGTGATGTGGGTGACAAATTCCTGTTTCTTTTCCTTGGCCATGATTTTTTCCCTCCATATTGATGATTGATGATTCGAGGCGATACTATTTCCTGATGAGAATGCGCTAAGATGCGCCGCGAATTTTTCTCGCTGGCTAACGCGAATGAAACGCAG
>OGDF01005893.1_pt1 | contig 12627 bp, 9 predicted proteins | sample 1570141 | NCBI WGS metagenome assembly OGDF01 (sample SAMEA4370581, study PRJEB24528) | human gut metagenome | reverse complement strand
AAATAGACTTTTTTTCACCCGGTCATGATTTCCGGCCCCAAGATTCTGGGAGACCATGACGGAGACCGCATTTCCTCCGCTGTCACCGAAGGAATTCGCGAATCCCTCAATGCGGGTCGCTGCCGTATAGGCGGCGATTCCCGGTGTTCCGAGTGTATTGACACTGCCCTGAACGAGAATCTTTCCGATATACAGGCTGGAGGCCTGAAGCGCTGAGATGAGACCGTAGCGCAGAGTGTGGATCATAAGATCCTTATGAGCTCCAATATCTTCTCTGCGGCAGAGCAGTCCCGGATAAGTATCCCGCAGATACAGAAAACAGCAGATTGCGGAGAAAAACTGTGACAGGATCGTGGCCGCGGCAGCACCGCCGGTTCCAAGTCTCAGAATGCCGATAAAGAGAAAGTCCAGAGCAATGTTCACTGTGATGGCGGCAGCGAGAAAAGACAGGGCAACTCTGGTGTTGCCGATAGACCGCAGGATTCCGGATAAAAGGTTATAAAGACAGGTAAAAGGAAGCCCTGCGAGGATAATGAAAAGGTAGGATTCAGCGTAAGGAATGAGTTCGTCCGGGGTGTGGATCAGGTTTAAGATCGGATTCAGAAAGACGGTACACACACTGCTGATGATAAGGGCGATGATCATGCCGAGAAGAAGGGCGGTGAAGACTTCCTCGCGGTATTTTTTTCTGTCACCGCTTCCGTAGAACTGACCGAGGATTACCGTGATCCCGGCGCAGAAGCCGTCGAGAATGAAGATAAAAAGGTTCATAAGACTGCCGGATATTCCCACAGAGGCAAAGGCGTTGGTGCCGAGAAATCTGCCCACGATCAGCGAGTCGGCAGTGTTGTAAAGCTGTTGTAAAATGTTTCCAAGCAGCAGCGGAACGGCGAGGGTTAAGATCTGCTGTCGGATATTGCCGGAAAGTAAAGAGGTCTGGTTCATGGTTATGTACTCCTGAAATATAATCTTCTGATACCGGATATTCCGCACTGCGTACTCCAAATTCTATGCGCTGCTCCGGCTGGTGCCAAATCTGATGGTTCAGTACCTTCACAGAAATCAGTGTATCACAGAAAATATTAATTGAAAAATGAATAATTAAAAAGTAAAATATAATCAAAATGATATATTTTGAACAGGATAAAATATTTGCAGTAAAGAAAATCGGAGAAAACGGAGATCATTATGACAAAAACGGAGTTGGAGGCATTCCTGGCAGTTCTCCAGTACGGCAGTATCTCAGCAGCGGCAGAACGGCTTTTTATCACACAGCCGGCTATGAGCCGCAGAATGAAATCGATGGAAGAGGAACTGGGATACAGCCTTTTTGAACGTGGACGCGGTCAGAGAAGTGTGGAACTTACAGAGAATGGAAAAGAATTCGTTCCGGTCGCGGAACGCCTGTTGACACTTTACAGGGAGGCGGAGGAGATACCGAGAAGAAAGAAAAGTCCGCTTCTGCGGGTCAGCACAGTGAACAGCATTGCTTTTTATCTGATGCCGGCTGTATTAAAAAAAATGATGTCCGATCGGGACACCTGCAGCATTGAATTTAAGACGGGGCGTTCTTCTGATATTTATGGGTATGTGGAAAATGGAAATGTTGATGTGGCTCTGGTCTCGGATTTTTTAAATTCCAGAAGAATAGTTCCGTTTCCTGTGTTTAGGGAGCCGTTCGTGTTTGCCGGTGGTGAGAGCTGGAGAGAAACGGGGCGAGTGACTCCGGATATGCTGGATCCGGAAGAACAGATCCGGCTGCCGTGGAATCCGGAATATGATATCTGGCACAGCCGATGGTTTCTGCCGGATGCAAATCCGAGTCTCACAGCGGATAAGATGGAATTTCTGGAATATTTTCTGAATGGAAAAAAATGGGCGGTGATCCCACTTCTTGTTGCAAGGCGATTCAAGAGACAAGACGTGTGGATCTGTCCGATGGAAGGCGGACCGGAGGACATGACGATCTATGGACTCACAAAAGAGAACCGGATGGATGATCAGATCCGAAGATTTTTTCAGTGTGTGAGAGAAGAACTGCAGATGATCGATGGGATAGAGTTGTTTTCAGGAAGATAAGGAGAGATCCTGGTCTCTCAGAAAAATTTATAATTAAATTTCAGACAGGAAAAAGGGCCCAGCCACCGGAACATACCCCAGGATTCCGGTGCGGGCCCTTTTTCAAGAGTTACAATCTATGATCCCAAATTGGATCTTACAGGAAGTTCATAAATGTCGTAATAATAAGTGCATTGAAGAAATCGATGAACAGACTTCCTACTAACGGCACTACGAAGTATGCGGTCGGAGCCGGACCATACTTTGCGGTGATCGCCTGCATGTTTGCCATAGCGTTCGGTGTAGCACCCATACCAAATCCACAGAAGCCGGATGTCATAACGGCTGCGTCGTAGCTCTTTCCGAGAAGGTTGAATACTACGAAGTAAGCGAAGAATGCCATGAGAACTGTCTGTGCCGCAAGCATTACGATCATCGGAAGTGCAAGCTCTGCAAGCTGCCATAACTTTAATCCCATCATTGCGAGACCAAGGAATAAGGAAAGAGAGAAGCTTCCGATCGTGCTGATCTCTTCCATCGGCATATCTTTGTGGGTTGCGTCAACAACGTTACGGATGATAGCAGCAACAACCATTGCTCCGATGTAGCTCGGGAATGTCATTAACTTGTTAAGGAATAAAGAAACGATCGTGCCGGCACCGATTGCGATTGCAAGGTATAATGCGCCGTCCAGGAATCTTCTGGAATCGATCGCGCCGGTAACTTCGTTCTTATCAACTTTAACCTCATCACTGCCGGTAGCAGTCTCTGTGGACTTTAAGTTCAGGGAATGGATACGACGGTAAGCGAGCGGTCCGCCGATCACACAGCCGGCAACAAGACCGAAGGTTGCGGATGCGATCGCAACCGCGTTAGCGCCTACGACACCGGCTTCCTCAAGAACCGGTCCGAATGCGCCTGCGGTACCATGTCCGCCGACCATCGGGATGGAACCAACCGCAAGACCAAGTCTCGGGTCGAGATGGAAAGCACCGGCAAGTACAGCGCCAAGGCCATTCTGAAGAGCAACCATGATAATGGAAACTAACAGGAATAAGAGTACCTGAACGCCGCCCTTCTTTAAGAGACGGAAACATGCGGTGTAACCAACGCTACAGAAGAATACAGTCATGAAGAAGGACTGTAATGTGTTGTCGAAAGAGATTTCGAGGATCCCTGCGGATCTTAAAATCAGGTGAACAACAGCGTAAACAACGCCGCCGACAACCGGTTCAGGAATACAGTATTTTGTTAAGAATGGGATCTTGCTTACAAGGAAACGTCCAAGAAGCAGAACGAGAGCAGCAACTGCGACTGCCTGATACATGTTAAGTTCAATTTGTAACATAGTTTTTTATACCTCCATACCTTTTATGGTCAGAGTATAAGAATGTTCCTTCAAAAAAAATCATAAAGTTACAAAAAGTTACAAAAATTACTTAACAAAAAATTGTAAATTCTTAACAAGATTTCTACATGTAATAGTTGAAAACATGTGAAAAGTTCTGAACCGGAAAAGAAATACGCCGAAGAAAGCGATATTCCGGCGCATAGAAATTAATATATTTTAGCGCTCCGCTTCCAGCATCAGCCCGTCAATAAACTTTTTGATGCTGACCTTGCCTCCGGAGGAACGCTTTCCTCTGAGATAGTCCATCTCCGCCTTCACATCCTCAAAGGAGAACAGGGTTCCGGAGTACAGGGTGTAGGTCTCGTTCATGAAATCCTCGATTCCCATATGGGCGATATTGGACATTCCGGCTGCGATGGTACGGCGGATCCGCTGCTCCATATTTTTCGGGGAATCACTGACCGCCTCGCACATCTGTGCCACGCTTAAGTTGGATACAGGAATATGATTCTCATGAAGATATTCGCAAATCTTTATGATATCCGGGCATCCTTTTTCTCCGGACATGCCGACGCGGTTTAAGATGTATTTTAACTTTCTGCCGTAATCATCTGATTCCGGTTTCATTCCCTTTGGCATATGGTCAATCTCATTCATGAACATCCGGCGGATATTTGCCAGAGTATGTTCATTTGTGATCTGCTGTTCCACATTTTTTAATACGGAACGGACCTCGATCAGATTGATCGGCTTGCTGATAAAGAAGTCGATCCCGGCGCTGTAGGCCTTGCTGATCAGCTCCTTAGCGGACACCTGGGAAATCATAATACATTTGACCGTGGTGTTCACAGCCCGCAGCTCCTTTACAAATTCGACGCCGTCCTTTACCGGCATGAAAAAGTCGACGAGGACAACATCAGGCTTTGCCCGCAGCACGTCGGATAGGTTTGCCGGCTCTCCGCCGCAATCGCCGCAGATTTCTCCGAGTCCCTGAGTCTCGATGATGTCTTCTAAAATGTTGATGACGGACAGGTCGTCTTCTACTATATAGATTCTCATAATTCTTCCTCCACAAGGGAAGTCGCCGGAATCACAACGGTAAAGGCAGTTCCGCTGCCTTGCTCCGATCTCACTTCGATGGTTCCCTTAAACTGTTCTTCCACGGTCATTTTTACCCCATAAAGACCGACACCGCGGAAGATATTTCCGGTCTTATGGTCAAATTTCGTTGAATATCCCATTTTAAAAATATTCGGCAGATGGCGGGAGGAAATTCCGGGTCCGTCATCTGTGACACAGAAGATGTAATTTCCGTCACGAAGATGCTCTTCGATGCAGATCGTACCGATCTTACGGTCGGATTCGATGGCCTCAATGGCATTGTTGACGAGATTTTTCAACACGGCCATGAGTTCGTAGTGTTCCTCGGTCATAAAGTTGTCCGAGCATCGGAACTCCAGCTGGATATGGACATTTTTCGCCTCCAGCATATGGTAGGTGGTGTCTTCAAGGATCTTTAAGATATCCTGAAAGCTCATCCGCTTCTCGTCGTACTCCTCAGAGATCTCCTCCTCGATTCCCTGAATGATCCGGATATAGTCTTTCTTGATCTCGTGGACATCCCGCGCGATGGAGAGTGACATGTGCTTCATATCATCCGGAACGTCCATCTCGTTTAACTTCTCGTAGAGCTTATAGGCGTTCGCCATGACGGATTCGATCTCCTCGGAATTCTTCCGCATGAAGTAGATCTCATTCTTTAAGCCTGTAGTCATTAAGAACAGGCGGCGGTAACGGTTCTCGTGCTCTTCGTTTTTTAAAAGAGTCCGGTAGTGACTTTCCGCCATTAAGATCAGGCTTGCGAGGAAAGTCCGGAACAGGGCGATCAGGAGAAGGTATCCGGCCTTTTCCGGTGTCATAGTGTGGAGTGAGCTCTCTGAGATACAGAGTTCCACCAGATTCGAGCCAAAATCAGCGAAAAAGACTGCCGGGAATAACCGGCTGAAGGACACGGTATGTTTTCCGGGGATCATAGCGCCAAAGATGATCCCGTAGCAGAAATAGAAGACTGCGTTTGGAAATAAATTTTCTGCGGATGTAATGAAATCAGCACCGCCGTTTACTGCTACGGTCAGTCGGAACAGAAAGACGATCACGGCAGTTACCGAACAGGTCATCGTCGTGGAAAGATTTTTTCCCAGTGTCATTAAGAGGACCGGGAGCACGATAACGGAAGAGGAAATACGGAAATTGTATACAAAAAGATTCCAGTAGAGCTGGGATACGAGGGCGACGATCGCTCCGATCAGAACCATGCGTTTCAGATCCCTGACGCTCTTATTTTCATTTATCATTCGGTATCCCCCCTCTGTGATTGTTCGATAAAAATCAATAATATAATGATACGTTATTGTTAAAAAAAAGTCAACGGAGCGAGGGTTAAGATATTTTTGTAAGAAGGCTCAAAATTGTGAGAAAAATAGGATGAAACTTTATTTTTTGTATTGTAAGATTTTCGGTCTTCGATTATAATATAGTCATAGGGGACAGACACCGTAAGGGGTTTTCGGTGCTGTAAAAAACGAAAAATTGAGGAGGATACTGACATGAAACCATACCGCGAAATGTCAAAGGAAGAACTTGCATCTTTAAAGGAGCAGCTTGAGGCTGTGTACAAAGAGTATCAGGGAAAAAATTTAAGCCTGAATATGGCACGTGGCAAGCCATGTAAGGAGCAGCTCGCCCTTTCCCTTCCGATGATGGATGTCTTAAACAGCTCCAGCGACTATATCTCCGCTGACGGCGATGTAAGAAACTACGGAATCCTGACCGGTATTCAGGAAGCAAAAGAGCTGATGGGAGCTATGATGGATGCTCCGGCTGAAAATATCGTTATGTACGGAAATGCCAGCCTGACATTGATGTTTGATACTGTAAGCCGTGCCTGGACACATGGTGTTTGCGGAAGTACTCCGTGGTGCAAACTCGACAAAGTAAAATTCCTCTGCCCGGTTCCGGGATATGACAGACACTTTGCGATCACCCAGTACTTCGGTATCGAAATGATCAATATTCCGATGACAGCTGATGGTCCGGATATGGATCTTGTTGAAAAATATGTAAATAACGATGAGACCGTAAAAGGTATCTGGTGCGTTCCGCTTTATTCGAACCCGTCCGGACAGTCCTATTCCGACGAAACAGTAAAGAGATTCGCAAACTTAAAGCCGGCAGCAAAAGACTTCAGAATCATCTGGGATAACGCTTACTGCGTACATCATTTACACCCGGATCATCCGGATCATATCCTTGATATCCTTTCTGAGTGCGCGAAGGCCGGAAATCCGGATATGGTATATAAGATCGGTTCCACAGCGAAGATCACATTCCCGGGATCCGCTATCTCCGCGATCGCTACATCCAAGGCGAATATCGAAGATATGAAGAAACAGATGAACGTACAGTTTATCAGCCATGATAAGATCAACCAGCTCCGTCATGTGCGCTTCTTCAAGAACCTTGATGGAATCAAGGCTCAGATGGCAAAACATGCTGCGATCCTCCGCCCGAAATTCGAGGCGGTTGATGAGATCTTAAATAAAGAGCTTGGCGGACTTGAGATTGGTAAGTGGACAAAACCGAACGGAGGATATTTCGTTTCTTTCGATTCTCTTGATGGATGCGCGAAGGCGATCGTTGCCAAGTGTAAGGATGCCGGTGTTGTCATGACAGGCGCAGGTGCAACCTACCCATACGGCAAGGATCCGCATGACTCCAATATCCGTATTGCTCCGTCCTTCCCGACACTGGAAGATTTAAAGCTTGCTGCTGAGATTTTCTGCGTATGCGTAAAACTTGTAAGTATCGACAAGCTCCTTGCTGAATAAAGCGGGAAAAACGGCAGACAGGCTGCCGGAGAAATAAAAACTGAAATGATCGTAAAAAAGAGGGACTGACAGCCGAATTACCGGCTGTCAGTCCTTTACTTTTTTGCGTTGGTATACTAAAATGAAAAAGACTATCAAGAAAGATAGAAGGATGGAATTATTTATGGAAGAAAAAGATATGAATCAGAAAAAGAAACCGGATGATCCGGCGGAGCAGGAGACAGGAATGAGAAAGTCCGGTCTGGCCCGCGAAGGGATCGCTTACTTGATATTCGGTGTCCTGACAACAGTGATCGACTATGTGATCTCAAATCTTCTATATTATATATGGAAGATGGATCCGGTTCCTGCTCAGACCATTGCGTGGGTGGCTGCGGTGCTGTTCGCTTTTGTGACGAATAAGTGGTGGGTATTTGAGAGCCATACGCTGAATCCGGGGAAGGTATGGAGAGAATTTGTTTCATTTGTTCTCTGCCGGGTAGCGACCTTCCTGTTTAACCTCGCGGCACTGTTTGTTATGGTGGACCTCATGAAGATGGAGTTCTTTCTCTGCAAGCTTCTGATCTCAGTCGTGGTCGTGATATTGAATTATGTGTTTAGCAAGATCCTGATTTTTACGAATGACAAAAAGAAATGACCGGATCAGATCTTGAAGTGCGAAATACCTTTTGCGTAGACGGAGGAGTTTTACGGTATGACAGAAATAAAAGAAATTGATGACACAGTCCGGGAAGAAATACCAGAAAGAATCCCGGAAACGTGTAAGAAAAAACGACGAACGGTGCCTGTGCTAAAGCCGAGAGACGGTCTTATGATCGCGTTTTTTGTCCCGGTGCTCGTTATGATCTGCATATTTGCCCAGAGAGGGATTTTCCCGTTCGGCGAGAGGTGCTTTCTTAGGACGGACATGTATCATCAGTACGCCCCGTTCTTCTCGGAGTTCCAGTATAAGCTGCGGACCGGTGGAAGCCTTCTGTACAGCTGGGATGTGGGAATGGGTGTTAATTTTGCGGCTCTTTACGCATATTATCTCGCAAGCCCTTTAAACTGGCTGATCCTGCTCTGCCCGAAAAAATTGATCATCGAATTCATGACAATCATGATCGTCATAAAGATCGGACTTTCGGGACTCAGCTTTGCCTGGTATTTAAAACAGCACAGTAAAAACTGTATTCTGGGTGTCGGATTTTTCGGGATTTTTTATGCGTTGTCCGGATATATGGCGGCGTACAGCTGGAATATCATGTGGCTGGACTGCATTCTCCTCTTCCCGCTGATCGTTTACGGACTGGAGCGTCTTGTGAGGGAACAGAAGGGAATGCTCTACTGCGTGACCCTTGGGCTTTCCATTTTGTCCAATTACTATATTTCCATCATGACCTGCCTGTTTCTGGTGCTTTATTTCATCGCACTTCTTATTTTGGAAGAACCGGGACCGGTAAGAAAATACGTTGAGAGCTGCGTGAGATTTGGAATCTACTCCCTGCTTTCCGGCGGACTCGCGGCGGGAGTTCTGCTGCCGGAGATCTGTGCGCTCCAGAGCACGGCATCCGGCAACTTTGATTTCCCAAAGGCGTGGACTTCCTATTTCCCGATCTTCGACATGATCGCCCGCCATATCGGAAATGTGGAGACGGAGATCGGTCTGGACCACTGGCCGAATATTTACTGCGGCGTCGCGGTATTTCTCTTCTTTTTGCTATATCTGGCATGTAAGAAGATCTCTGTGAAAGAAAAGGCTGTGTACTGCGGACTGCTGCTGCTCTTTTTTGCAAGCTTTTCCATGAATGTGCTGAATTTTATCTGGCATGGATTCCACTATCCGAACAGCCTTCCATGCCGACAGTCCTTCATCTATATCTTCCTGATGCTGTTTATCTGCTTCCGGGCTTATGCGCATCTGGATGAGACACCGAAAAAGTATGTTGCTATCGCGTTCTGGGGAAGCATCTGCTTTGTACTTCTGGCAGAAAAGCTGGTGACACAGGAACATTTCCACTTTATTGTCTACTATGTGGCGATCATCTTCCTTGCGGCTTACGCGGGGCTGATCTACATTTATAAAGGAGGAAGGCGGGCCTTAGCCGGATTTCTGGCGCTGGCGCTGGTCTCCATGGAGGCAGCCATCAACACAACCGTGACGAGTGTCACGACCACAAGCCGTGAATCCTATACTGCGGATAACGAGGAGGTCCGGATCTTGAAGGATTCTCTGGAACCGGCATCGGATTTCTACCGGGTGGAGAAAAAGACGAGAAAGACGAAAAACGACGGCGCATGGATGAATTTCCCGTCGGTATCCCTGTTCTCCTCAACGGCAAACGCCGATCTTTCGAAGGTTTTTAAGAAGCTTGGATGCGAGTCCTCCACGAACGCCTACAGCATCACGGGCAGCACACCGCTTGTGGACAGCATCTTTTCCGTAAAATATGCGCTCTATTCCGATGCAGTGTCCAACACGGAGCTTATGATGTATTTGAGAGAGAGCGGCGGGACATATCTCTATGAGAACCTGTATACACTGCCGATGGGCTTTGTTCTTCCTTCGGATATTGAGGAGAACTGGCAGTATGAGATGGATAATCCCGCGGAAGTACAGAATGATCTGTGTCTGGTCACAGGGGCAGACGAAGTTCTTGTAGATACAGGCGGAACAGTGAATAAAAATACGTTCACCTTTACACCGGATATGACCGGGGAATACTATGTGTTCGTTCTGAATAAGAAAGTGAAGAACGTGAAAGCGAATCTGCCGTCGGGTTCAAAGTCATTTGGCAATGTAGACCGCGGATATCTTCTGGAACTTGGAACCCTGTCTCCGGGATATGAAGTGAAGCTCACGGCGGATGAGGCGGGTGAGCAGCTGAATGCCATTGCCTACCGGTTCTCCGAGGATGCCATGATTCAGGTTTATGACCGTCTGAACCGAATGCCGATGCATCTGACGAGCTGGAAGGACACGAAACTTTCCGGAACTGTAACTGCTGACCGGGCTGGAACGCTCTTCACATCGATCCCCTTCGAGAAGGGCTGGACTGTGAAGGTAGACGGGCAGAAGGTGGAGACGAGGAAAGCGTTCGGCGCATTCCTTGCCATCGATGTGGGCTTAGGGGACCATGTGATCGATTTTTCTTATTTCCCGGAGGGATCACAGGCGGATCGATCGTGATCCTGATCTTTTTATGGTTTTTGCGCAGAGAGATGGAGAGGCGGAGAGATCGAGCACGGATGCTCAGAATCCGGAGAATGCAGCGGGAATCAGAAGAAGAACGTGCGGATGAAGAAGGATTTGAAGAGATTCCGGAGATCGATGAAGAACCTGAAGAGAACTTAAATGAAATGGAGAAACCGGATTCCGAAACTCCCGACATGCCGGAATCGGAGAAACATATAGATCATAAAAAACAGACAACGGAGGAACAGACATGAAACTTTGGGGCGGAAGATTTACGAAGGAAGAGAACCAGTTAGTACACAATTTTAATGAATCAATCTCCTTCGATCAGAAATTTTACAGACAGGATATCGCAGGCAGCATCGCCCATGTGACGATGCTCGCGAAACAGGGGATCCTCACAGAGGAAGACCGTGACGCGATCATTGCCGGCTTAAAGAGTATTCGTGAAGATATCGACAACGGAACCTTAAAGATCACAACGGAATCCGAGGATATCCATTCCTTCGTTGAGGCGAACCTTATTGAACGGATCGGAGATGCCGGAAAGAGACTCCACACCGGGCGAAGCAGAAATGATCAGGTCGCTCTCGATATGAAGCTCTACACAAGAGACGAGATCGATGAGACAGATGCCCTGTTAAAGGGACTTCTGGAAGTTCTCTTAAAGCTTATGGAGGACAATCTCCACACCTACATGCCGGGATTTACCCATCTTCAGAAAGCGCAGCCGGTAACTCTGGCTCACCATGTAGGCGCTTACTACGAGATGTTCCGCCGTGACAGGGGACGTCTTGCAGATATCAGAAAGCGTATGAATTACTGCCCGTTAGGATCCGGTGCCCTTGCAGGAACCACGTACCCGTTAGACCGCGAGTACACAGCAGAGCTTTTAGACTTTGACGGACCGACCTTAAACAGCATGGATTCCGTATCCGACCGGGATTATCTCATTGAGCTTCTGGCAGCACTCTCCACGATCGCCATGCATTTGAGCCGTTTCTCTGAGGAGATCATCATCTGGAACAGCAACGAGTACCGTTTTGTTGAGATGGATGATTCTTACAGCACTGGAAGCAGCATTATGCCGCAGAAAAAGAATCCGGATATCGCGGAGCTGATCCGCGGAAAGGCCGGCCGTGTCTATGGTGCCCTGATGTCCATGCTGACGGCACAGAATCCGCCTTCTTCCGGAAGCGTGACATTTGATGGGATGCCAGTATGGGAAAATGAAAAGGCACTTTCTCATTTGAGTTTTATCAGGGAATGTGAAAGCACATACAATGCAGGGATGAATCCCTTCAAAATCAAGGAATATCTGAAAGTGGCAGCAATGTATCTTCCGCACTGGGATGCATCCATGGCAGAAAATCTGCTGAAAAAATTCAAATTAGATCCTAAAAAGAAAATCAGCAGACTGTCAAAAGGGCAGACTTCCATGGTGACGATCCTGACCGCGCTGGCCAGCAGGGCAGAGTTTACATTTCTGGATGAACCGGCGGCAGGTCTGGATGCGATTGCCAGACAGGAACTGTATCATCTGCTTCTGGAAGAAAAGGAAGAGATGGGAAGAACTTTTGTGATGTCTACCCATATTATCGAAGAAGCCAAAGATGTGTTTGACGAAGTGATTTTTATGAAGCAGGGAAAACTTCTGCTGAAGGAAAAGACAGAAGATCTCCTGGAACGCTGCGTTCACGTCAGTGGAAGGGCAGAAGCGGTGGAAAAGGCCGTATCTGGAATGGAAGTCCATGGAAAGGAAAGCTTTGGGCGGACCATGGGAGTGACGGTGCTTCTTGCCCCTGGTGAGAGGATTCCAGAACAGGGAGAACTGACGGTACAGCGTATGAATCTGGAGCATATTTTTACGGCTCTGTGCGGGGAGGAGGAATCAGAATGAATGCAGTAAAAAGAGGTGTCCATTATTGGAGCTGGGTCTTTCTGGAAAGCATGGGAATAGGAGCAATCGTTGTGGTATGCGTATTGGCAGTACGCATCATTTTGGGAAGAGAGACACGAAGCTTTTCCAATGTACTGCAGCCTGGTGTATGGTGTGGTATTGTGGCAGAACCGATGGTGCTGTGTGCAGTTTATCTGACCTGGTTCCGCGTCAAGCTTCCTGTTTTAATTTCTTTTAACTGCAGGCGGAGAGAAAT
>OGDF01005892.1_pt1 | contig 12628 bp, 13 predicted proteins | sample 1570141 | NCBI WGS metagenome assembly OGDF01 (sample SAMEA4370581, study PRJEB24528) | human gut metagenome | reverse complement strand
GCGGCAGAGAAGATCTCATGCCCCAGCTCGTCCAGAGACACGTCGGCGATCCGCGCCATACGCTCCGCCGTGCGGATATCCCGGGGGGTGCAGGTGGGGGATTTGAACATGACGGTGTCGGAGAGAATGGCCGCCGCCATCATGCCCGCCAGCTTGGCCGAGGGCATCAGTCCCCGATCCTGATACATCTCTGCAATGATGGTGTTGGTGGAACCCACCGGCTCGTTGCGGACGTAAATGGGGTTGCCGGTCTGGATGTCCGCCAGCCGGTGATGGTCGATAATGGCGAGAATTTCTGCTTCCTCCAGACCGGGGACGGACTGGGAAGCCTCGTTGTGGTCAACCAGAACCACCTGCTTGCGCCGGGGGCGGAGCAGATGATACCGGGTCAGAATGCCAACGACCTTCTCGCTGCCATCCAGAATGGGGTAGCTGGGATGACGGTATTTCAGCACCATATCCCGCACGGTATCCACCCGGTCGTCCAGGTGGAAGCTCACCACGTTCTGGGTATTGCAGATCCGCTCCACAGGGACGGACTGGAAAATCAGCCGCGCCGCCCGGAAGGCGTCATAGGGGGTGGAGATAATGCAGGTCTCCGTGGGCATGGTGCGCAGTTCCTCGGAAATTTCCGCCTGACACAGCACCAGACAGCTGACGTTCAGCTCCAGCGCCCGGCGGATCATGTCCGGCTGGTTGCCGCAGAGCACAATGCTCTCCCTGGAATGGAACAGCAGATTCTCCCGGCTCTGGGGCAGGGCAATCGTGACCTCCCCGGAGATGGTGTCGGTGTTTTCCCCTGCGTCGTTGAGAATTTTGCCCTCCAAAACGGAGATCGCGTTGAACAGCGGCACTTCCTCCAGCACGCCGCTATTGGTGCGGGACATGTTGTAGTCCGCGATGTCCGTCCGGGACAGAATGCCGTACAGCGTGCCGTCCTCGTTGACCACGGGGATGGAGGCGATGGCGGGGTAAGCCTGGAACTCATCCCAGGCGCGTCCCATGGTCACGCCGCCGCTTAAAATAGGGGGCTTGTCAAAATCCAGATCCCGCACCTGGTTATACAGGTCGGTGATGCGCTTCGGAGGCTGAGCGCCGAACCGATCCAGCACAATCTGGGTCTCGTCGGAGACACGCCCCAGGCAGGCCGCTTCATACTCCCGATCCCCGCAGGCGTTGCGCAGCGCCGCGTAGGAAATGGCTGCCACGATGGAGTCCGTGTCCGGGTTCCGGTGGCCGGTAACATAGATGGGATCCATAAGGTAACCTCCTTTATTTGTCGGGAAGGGTCAGATGGTGACCTCTCCCGCAAGATTCTGACCGAACAGCTCCGAGACCTGCGCCGGATTCATGCCCTGACCGATCGCCCACATGAGCTTGGTCATGGCGGCTTCGGAGGTCATGTCCCGCCCCTGAATGACGCCCAGCTCCAACAGCTTGCTGCCCACCTGATACACCTGCAGGTCGGCGCTGTCGTACAGGCATTGGGTGGTCACCACCACGCTGACGCCGTCCTCCACGCAGCGGTGGATGCCCCGCAGTCCCCGATGCAGCACGTTGACGCCCCCAAGGCCGAAGGCTTCGATGACGATGCCCTTGTAGCCCATGGCGGCCAGCATGTCGAAAATGGCCGGATTCAGTCCCGGCGTGAGCTTCAGGAGGAAAACCTCCTTGCTGATATCGGAAAGGAGCCTGCTTTCCCCGGTTCGCCGGGGCAGCACGTCGGCGTCCACCACCAGCCCCCGGTTGCTGACCAGGGCGGCATACCGGGCGTTGACGCTTTCAAAGGCGGAAAACCCGGAAGCCCGCACTTTCACCGCCCGGCATCCCAGCATGACCTTCCGGTCAAAGGCCAGAAACACGCCGGGTGCGCCGGAGGCTGCCATGGCGAAGGCGGTGCGCAGGTTGTCCGGGCCGTCGCTGAGCATATCCGTCAGCGGCAGCTGGGAACCGGTGAACACCACCGGAACGTCAATATTGGGCAGCATGAAGGTCACGGCGGAAGCGGTATAGGCCATGGTGTCGGTGCCGTGGGAGACCACGATTCCGTCGTAGCCCGCCCGGTCCTCAAAAATGTGCCGTGCGATCAGCTGCCATTCCTCCGGCCGGATGTTGGAGGAATCCAGACAGATCACGTCTTTCACGGAGATATCGTAATAGGTGCGCAGCTGTTCCAGCTCCCGCTCCATCACCTCGGAGCGCCGGGGTTCCAGCCCTTCGCCGCCGGGAACGGACGCGATGGTGCCGCCGGTGGTGAGAAGAAGTATCCGTTTCTTAGCAGTCATTGGCGACCTCGAAAAATTTTGGATGCAGACGCCCAAAACGAAAGGAAAAACATCCCTTCCGGGGCAATCCGCTACTATTATACCTTCCCATGGGGAAAATAGCAAGGGAAAAGAAAAATAACACCCCGGAAGAAATCTTCCGGGGTGCAGATCGGCATATTACAATCAGTCAGCGACGTAGGGCAGCAGGGCGATCTGACGGGCGCGCTTGATAGCGGTGGTCAGGTCACGCTGGTGAGCGGCGCAGGTACCGGTAGTACGGCGGGGCAGAATCTTGCCGCGCTCGGACAGGTAACGGCGGAGCTTAGCGGTGTCCTTGTAATCGATGCTGGTCACCTTATCCACGCAGAACGCGCAAACCTTCTTGCGCTTACGCGGACGCATACGCTGTTCGTTAGCCATGGTGTTTCCCTCCTTGTAAGTCTTAGTAGAAAAGTCAAGAAAATTTTAGAAGGGCAGCTGGGCGTCGTCGTCCTCCAGCATCGCGAAGTCGGATGCGGGAGCAGCGGCCGGGGCGGAATATCCGCCGCCGTAGCTGGGTGCGGGCGCGGGGCTGCCGGTATAGCAGCTATTGCTGTTGCCATAGCTGCTGTTATAGCTGGAAGCTCCCTCGTTGCCGCGCTTGCTTTCGCCGAAATAGACGTTGTCCGCGACAACTTCGGCGGAACGGCGCTTGTTGCCTTCCTTGTCGGTCCAGTTGCGGATCTGGAGCCGGCCGGAAACCACGATCATGGAACCCTTGGTGAAATACTTGGAGAGGAACTCTCCGGTCTGACGCCAGGCAACACAATCGATGAAGTCGGTTTCCTTTTCGCCGCCGTCTCTGCCGCCGAAGTCACGGTCGACAGCCACGGTAAAGCTGGCAACGGCGATGCCGCTGCCGGTACGGCGAAGCTCGGGGTCACGGGTCAGGCGACCCATGATGACAATGTGGTTCAGCATAAATTACGCCTCCACAGCGGTGGTCAGGCAGCGCATAACGCCTTCGGTGATCTTCATAACACGCTCCAGCTCCGCGGGGAACTCGGGCTTGCTCTCGAAGTTCATCAGGACGTAGTAGCCCTCGGCCATGTCGTTGATGGGATACGCCAGACGGCGCTTGCCCCACTCATCGACAGAAGCGAGAGTACCCTCCGCCTCCACCATTGCCTTGAACTTTTCCACAAGTGCTGCGGTACCCTCCTCGCCCAGAGTGGGGTCGATGATGTAGAGCACCTCATACTTACCGGTGATCTTAGCCATGTTGATTGCACCTCCTTTTGGACTTTTGGCCCCCGGACGCGCCGGGAGCAAGGATATGTCCGCATTCGCAGACCAGTTTAGTTTACAGGAAAACAGCAGAAATGTCAAGGATTTTTTGAAGAAAACAGGGAATTCTCCGCAAATTTCTGCCCGTGCCTTCCGCTTCCTCAAATGTCCAGATCGTAAATCTTGGTAATTTCCGTCGGCCCTTCCAGCAGCAGGGACGTGACGTTCCCGTTTTCCCCGTCAATGGTGATTTTCAGCGTGCCGCCCATGTTGTGGGCGGTGAGGACGCCGCCGGGGAGCAGCCCCTTCTTCCACAGTACCGAGGCCACGGAGCCGCAGCCGGTGCCGCAGGCGCGGGTGTAGCCCTCCACGCCCCGCTCGAAGGTCAGAATGCGGATCTCCCCGTCCCCCAGCAGTTGATAGAAATTCACGTTTGCCCCCTTGGGGAACGCGGGGTCAGAGCGCAGCGCCCGGAAGGTTTCCAGCAGCTTGTCCGCATCCGCCCACAGGTCGCCCTTGTACTCCGCCACCGCGTGGGGAACGCCGGGGTGCCCCAGCTCCAGATAGGCCACGTCGCCCTTGCGGTGCAGATCCAGCACGTAGGGGTTGTTCAGCTTCACCCGGTACAGATTTTCGTCCAGCCGCCAGCCGGGGACAAGCCCTGCGTCGGTCTCCACGGTCATAACGTCTCCCGCCAGACCGATATCATGGCCGAACCGGCAGATGCACCGGGCGCCGTTGCCGCACATCTCTCCCCGGGTGCCGTCGGAATTGTAAAAATGCAGCCGGAAATCCGCCTTATCGGAGATGTCCGTGGCCATGAACCCGTCCGCCCCCGTGATTGCGCAGCACTTCCGCGCCAGCGCCGGATAGTCCAGCGTCAGCCCACGGGCGTCGATGACCATAAAGTCGTTGCCTGCGCCGTTCATATAGTAAACCTTCATAAAATCCACCTCAAAATTTTGTCTAAAGCGCCGTTTTACACCCCGAACCGGGTGAAATACGTGTACAGCGGCGTGAGCTTGGCGAAGAAGTCCGCCACTTCGCTTTCCAGTTCCGCGCCGAACATTTCGTCCCCCACGTCCTTGTGGCGGATGCACTCAATGCCGCCCTTCCACGCGAAATAGGGCGCAAGCGCGGGATTGTCCGTTTCCTTGGGGCGCTTGTACAGCTGCGCCGTGACGGGTTGTCCCACCGCCGCCTCTGTCCGGGAAACCAGTCGGAGAAATTCGTCGGGATAGGCGGAAATATACTTCCGGAATTCCTCCATCGCCGCCGTGCGGGGGTGCCAGAGGGTAAAGCCGTAGCTCACGCCCTCCGGGTTGATCTCAAAGAACAGGCAGGGATTTTCCGCCCACCACTCCACGTCCTGCCGGATGCAGAGCCACAGACTTTCCTTGTAGGGGTCGGGATGGTGCAGCCGGGCGTCCCGGTAGATGCGGCTGACCTTCAGGATCGTCCCCGGAATTTCCATAAAGGGCGCGAACAGGTCTTTTCCCAGCGCCTTCATCGGCTCGTACAGGGTACTGACGTATTGTTTTTTATGCTCCAGGAACCAGTCCCGGTTGTTGTTCATGCGGATGCCCCAGAGAAAATCGATGGTCTCCGGGGTGAAGCCGGTAAACATGAAATCACCTCGTGTGTCAGTTTTTTCAGATAGACCCTGGTCTCAGCAGTGCCGTTCCAGAGGATCTTCCCGCTTCTGGCGGGTCTTGTAGATCACCTGACCCAGCTGCTTTCCGTCCACCGGCCGGTCGGGAATTTCAAAGGTATAGCGTTCGGTGGCGTTGATGAGGGTCGTGCCGTTGTAGTCCCGCACCCGTTCCCGTGCGCCGTAGCGTATGTGGACATGCCCGTGGACAAGGTACTGGGGGTGGTATGTATCCAGCAGCTCTACCAGAGATTCAAAGCCCCAGTGCGCCGGGTCGTCCCCGTCGCCGAGGCCATAGGGCGGCGCGTGGGTCACCACGATGTCCACGCCCCCCATGCGCTTGAGCTTCCACTTAAGCTTCTGGATGCGGCGGCGCATCTGCCCGTCGGTGTACTGGTGGGGGCCGGGGTGGTACCTGCGGCACCCCCCAAGACCCAGAATGCGCACCCCGTTATAGGTCACGATGTGGTCGTCGATGCAGTCGCAGCCCTCCGGGGGAACCTGCTTGTAGTTGGTATCGTGGTTCCCGTGGACGTACAGCAGCGGACACCGGGCCATGGTGACAAGAAAGCTCAGATACCGGGCGCTCAGGTCGCCGCAGGAGAGGATCAGGTCATACTCCTTCAGCCGTCCGGGAACGTAATTGTCCCAGAGCGCGGCGCATTCCTCATCGGATACGGTCAAAATCTTCACGGGGCTTCCCCTCCTTCTCTGCGGGAATTTTATCTCGGTAAATGCCCAGCTCCCGCACCATCTGCTGGGAGACCGGCAGGATCTGGTCAAAGGTGGGGATGCTGCCCACAATATTGTCGCACAGCCAATCCATGTGCAGCAGCTCCTCCGGGGCAAACCCCCGGGTACCGTCGGACTTCACCGTACCGTCCTGGGCGGTGATGCGCCGCCGGAAGGGGTCGAGAACGCCGTCCTCCAAGCCCTTTTTCAGAATCTCCGCAAACTGATGCACGCCCTCCGGGAGCTTTTCGGACAGCCGGACGCCGATGACGCCGCTGTCCATGCCCAGCCAGTAGTTCAGGGCGGTGGATTCGCCCTTGTCCCGCTTCCAGCCTCCGGCGAAGATGCTGCGGATGACGAATTCATAGAACTTGCCCCAGACCCAGACGGGCGTTCCCAGAGGGATCAGGTCGCCCCGGTCGTTCATCAGGTAGGTGCCGTAGTTGCAGAAGTCCAGATACATTTTCGCCTGGGTGGGCGCGTCCCGGTTGGATACCACCCGGATGCCGTCCGCCAGCAGGTCGGCCTGAGGCGTTCCCTTGACACAGGACCACCGCAGCTCGATCTGCGCCCGTGGGTTGGTCATCTGCGCCCCCAGCGCAAAGGCATTGATGGATGCGGGAACGCCGAAGATCGGGTAGGACGCGATATAGCCGATGCGGTTGTTCTGAGCCATGGCGCCCGCAATGGCGCCGGTGATGAACTTCGCCTCGTAGATACGCCCGTAATAGGTGCGGATGCTGGAATACGCCTGATCGACGGAGCAGTTGAGGAAACGCACCTTGGGATACTTCACCGCGGCCTTCAGCGTTGCGCGGCTTAAGGGGGGCGCGGTGATGAACACCACCTGCGCGCCGTCGGCTACCGCCTGCTCGATGATCGGCTCGGCCAGCTCCGGGTTGGCAGCGTCGAAGTAGCTGCGCAGGGTGACCCGGTCGCCGAACACCTTCTGCAAATGCTCCTTGCCCTCCTCGTGACCCAGCACCCATGTGCTGCTCCCGGGATTCATCTGGTGGACGAAGGCCACGTTCAGGTGATCGGGGCTTGCGGAAATGAACCGCTCCAAGAGGGACGCCTTGGAGGTATCCTCCGCCTTGGTCTGCACCTTGACGGCCTCCTGCTTCTTTGTGTTGGCGACCATGTCCTCCCGCAGGGCGGCGACGCTCTTTTTCAGCTCTGCGGTGGACAGCTGCCCCAAGTCGTGAAACGGGTACAGATCCAGCCACAGCAGCAGCGCTTCCTCGGGAAGAACTTCCTCCGGCGGCACCTGCAAAGCGCTGAAAGCGTCCCGGAAATAGTGGAAATAGGCGTTGAAGGTGCGCCGTTCCGATTCTTCCCAGATATCGTCACTTTTCTTGCCCAGATGGGACAGCAGGCGGGCATAGTCCCCGGGGTGGCGGAACTGGATGCAGTACAGGTGGGAAGCCTTGTAAAAATCCATGAATTCGTAGTAAGCCTGAATTCGCGGCTCATCGGTCAGGGGCGGCACGATGCGCTTGACGGTGCCGGGAATTCGGGGCGAGCCGAAATGCCGCAGGACACTGACCCGCTTGTTGCCCTCCTGAACGTAGAAATTGCCTAAGTATTCATAGCACAGGATGGGGTCGGTGATGCCCGTTTCCCCCAGATGGGCAGCGCAGAGGTTGACCCACTTGACAGCAAATTCGGATTTGCTGTCCAGCAGGGGGCGGAAGGAGGCGGTGAAGGCCGTAATGCGCCCGGCGGATTTGGTGCCGATGATCCGTTCCGAGGGGATTTCCACCAGCCCCACGTCCACCACGGAATCCGTATTATTTTCCGGCAGAATATCATCCAGCACGGCGGGGTAGGGCGACCGCCCCTCCATCACAAGCTCCCGGTATTCCTTCTGGCCCTGTTTCAGCGCCAGGTTGTATTCATCTAAAGCGGTTTGAATCGACATGGCAGCCTCCCAAGCAAAGTAGTTTTAACTGACGCTATGATACCACATTTTGGCCAGTTTGCAATCATTATGTGCACCTCCATATTTGCATTTCTTACGCAAAAACCCGCAAATCAGCCCCGCCGCAAGGAAATCTTAAGACGCTTCGGTCCTCTCCGACTTGTTTTTTTAAGAAAAAACGAGTACAATGGGGAAAAACTAGCTTATGAAAGAGGTGGTTGGATGCCATCCAAAGACAATTCCGTTGCGAGCTGCGCCCAGCAGATCCTTACGCAGGTGAAAACCGTGGTCGTGGGAAAGGACCCCGTGCTGCTGTGGGTGCTGGCGGCAATTCTTGCCCGGGGACATATCCTGCTGGAGGACATCCCCGGCGTGGGGAAGACCACCATGGCGCTGGCCTTTTCCCGTGTGCTGAGCCTGAGCTGCAGCCGCGTGCAGTTTACCCCGGACGTTCTGCCCTCCGACGTGACGGGCTATTCCGTGCCCGACTCCGCCGGGGGAATGCGCTATCAGCCCGGCGCGGTGCTGTGCAATCTGTTCCTCGCCGACGAGCTGAACCGCGCCACTTCCCGCACCCAGTCTGCCCTTCTGGAGGCCATGGAGGAAGGACAGGTCACGGTGGACGGGGTGAGCCACCCCCTGCCAAAGCCCTTTACGGTCATCGCCACCCAGAACCCTACCGGCGCGGCGGGCACTCAGCTGCTCCCCGACAGCCAGATGGACCGGTTCATGGTGCGGCTGTCCATGGGCTACCCCAGCCCTAAGGATGAAGCCGCCATGGTGCTGAACCGGCAGGGCGGCAACCCCCTGCACGACCTGATTCCTCTGATGACCCGGGAGGACTTGACCGCCATACAGGACACGGTGGAGGAAACCTACCTCAGCGACAGCGTGGTCAATTATATTGTATCCCTCATCGGCGCCACCCGGAGCAGCCCCGACATCCTTCGGGGCGCAAGCCCCCGTGCGACGCTGGCTGTCACCGCCATGGCGAAATCCGTCGCCCGGCTTCGGGGACGGGATTACGTGACCCCGGCGGACGTGAAGGAGGTCTTCGCCCACACCATCGCCCACCGCCTGGTTTTATCCCCCAAAGCGGAAGCACAGGGAAAGCAGCCGCAGGCGGTATTGCAGGACATCCTTGCCGCCGTCCCCGCCCCCCGGCTTCGCTGACATGACCGGGCGCAGATTGTGGTATCTGGCGGCGCTGTTCGGCTGCTGGGTATTTTATATTGCCTACGGCGAGTGGTTTTCATGGTTGGCACTGATGATCGTAGGGGGACTTCCGTGGCTGTCGCTCCTTATCAGCATCCCCGCCATGCTTTCCTTCCGCCTGTCCCCGGACGGGGCGGACGCCGTCCCAATGGGTACGGAGGCGGAAACATGGCTGCTGGGCAGCAGCGCCTTTCCGCTGCCGCCCTTCAAGGGAAACATCCGCCTGCGCAGCTGCATCACCGGTCAGACACAGCGCTATCGGGCGGGTTCCGGACTGCCCACGCAGCACTGCGGCGGCATTGTCGTCACAGTGGCGCGGGCGCGGGTCTGCGATTATCTGGGGCTGTTTGCCTTCCCGGTGGGGAAGGTGACGCCCAAAACCATTCTCGTCCGCCCGAAGCCCCTGCCCATCCCCGCCATCCCAGACCTTGACCGGTATATTGCCCGGGCGTGGAAACCCAAATCCGGCGGCTTTGCGGAGAACCATGAGCTTCGGCTCTACCGCCCCGGCGACAGCCTGAATCAGGTGCATTGGAAGCTCACCGCCAAGACCGGAAAATGGATGATCCGTCAGCCCATGGAACCCCAGCGGGGGCTGGTGATGCTGACCATGACTCTCCGGGGCACCCCGGAGGAACTGGACCGGAAATTCGGCCGATTGTTGTGGCTGGGGAAATATCTTGTGGAAAAGGACGTGCGTTTTGAGATCCGCACCCTGACCGCCGATGGTGTGCAGTCATCGTGGGTGCAGACGGAGCAGGAGCTGAATAAAGCCACCGATACGCTGCTGTGTGCCGGGGAAGCAAAAGAAGGCTCCATCCGGGACTTTGGCTTCGCCGCCTCATGGCAGTACCACATCGGAGGTGAGCCGGATGAAGCGTAAGATCTGGGTCACCGCCGGAATCGCGGCGGCGCTGGCCTTTCTGATCGCCTTCGGCGCGGTGGGATGCGTGGTCAGCGGGTTTGACCTGCCTCTGGACAGCTATGCCAAAGTGGTGCTGATCTGTGGGGCGGCGTCGGTTTTCTGTGCTGCGGCCTTCAGCCTGAAATGGGGCGGTGCGGCGGTGCTGTGCGCGCTGGCGCTGGGCGCGGGCTATGTCTGGAAGCAGGACGAGGCAGCAGAGCAGCTGTTCGGGCTGCTGTACCGCATGACCTCCGTTTACGGCAACGCCTACGGCTGGAACCCGGTTCAGCTGTCCGACGGTGCAGCGGCTGTGGATATCCCCATGGCCGTGCTGGGCATTCTGCTGAGCGCCGCCGTGACATGGTCGGTGTGCCGGAAGCTGGGGGCAGTCCTCCCGGTGGCGGCGTCACTGATCCCCCTTTCCGCCTGCATGGTGGTGACGGATACCGTCCCGGATGTGCAGTATTTATTCTGCCTGCTGTTTGGCCTTATCATTCTGATTCTTACCAGCCGCGTCCGCAGACAGAGCGCCCCTCAGGGCAATCGCCTGACCGCCATGGCGGCGATCCCGGCGGCACTGGCACTGGCGGCGAGTTATGTAAACCGCTCGGAAGCGACCCGGGACGCCATTCTCTCCTGGTTCCAGAGCATCCCGGAAAAGGTGGAAAACGTCCGGCAGGAGGTGACCGTTTCCGTTTCCTCTCAGGAGCCGGATCATGTGCGCCTTGCGTCTCTGGGACGCAGAACTGAATCGCCCATAACGGTGATGGAGGTCACGGCGGAGATCGGCGGCACCCTCTACCTCCGGGGGCAGGATTATGACGGCTACGACGGCATGACCTGGACGGCCTCCCGGCACCGGACGGAGGACTTTTCCCTCACCGGGGAGGACTACGGCGAAGTGTCTATCCGCACCGTAGGCGAGCGGGCGCTATTATACCTGCCTTATTATCCCGCCCGGAGCATGGCGCTCATCGGCGGAAACATGAGCAATACCTGGGCGTACACCGAATACGTCATCCCCCGCGCCGGTCTGCCGGACGACTGGCGGGCACGGGCGATTTCGGGGTCTGCGACCCCGCCTGACCTCAATTCCCCCTATCTTGCTCTCCCCGACGCGACCCGCGCCCGGGCGGAAGTCCTTCTTGCGGACATTCTGGGCGGCGCCTCCTCCACCGTGGAGAAGGCAGAGAAAATCGGAGATTATGTCCGTGCTTCTGCCCGGTACGACCTGAACCCCTCACGAATCGGCGAGGGGGAGACGGATTTTGCCCTGTGGTTTCTGGAAAGCGCCGAAGCGGGCTACTGCGTCCACTTCGCCACGGTGGCGGCGGTGCTGCTTCGGGCGGCGGGGATCGAAGCCCGCTATGTCAGCGGCTATCTGGTGAAAACCGCCCCCGGCACGCCCGCCGACGTTACCGAGAAAAACGCCCACGCATGGGCGGAATATTACGAGCCGACGCTGGGCGTCTGGCTGGTATTGGAGGCCACTCCATCGGATATGGCCGCGGCGCAGCAGCCCACCCCGGAGACCGTGCCGGGAGCCACGCAGGAGGCCGCCCAGGCGACCTCCCCGGAGCCGACGACCCCGCCGCCTGCAACTTCACCCTCCCACCCGCAGCCCCCCACCGAATCCGCGCCGCCTCAGCCGGATGCGCCAAAGCAGCACAACGTCGGAAAGATTCTGGCCGTACTGCTTGCGCTTGGAATGCTGGTTCTGGTGGTCACAGTCCAGCGGAGTATCCGCATCCGCCTGCGCCGCAGCAGACAGCAAACCGCCCGCCCCAACGCCCGGGGACTTGCCATGTGGCAGGAGACGGAGCTCCTGTCCAGACTTCTGCGCCAGCCGTCCCCGGAAGCGCTGGAAACGCTGGCACAGAAAGCCAAATTCAGCCAGCACACTCTGACAGCGGAGGAACTGGAACAGTTCACGGCATATCTGACCGATGCCCGGCATCAGCTGGAACAAAAACCATTGTATCTGCGGCTGGTTTATATGTATCTTTATGCAGTGATTTAAGGAGAACACCATGGAAGAAAAATTCATTGCCGTCTGGGCGGCGAACCGGGAAAAGGCGGAAAGCCTCGGCGTTCGAATGCGCCCCATCCCCGCCGGGGAAGCCATGAAAACGGCGCACCGCGCCTTATCCGGCAGCCGTCTCAGCGACGGATTCAACGCCCTTCGGGAAAAGCACCGTCTTGACCTGTCGCTGGAAGCTCTGGCCGTGGACAAACGCTTCACGACGCTGTTCAGCGACGAGGAAGCCAACGAAGCCCTGACCCGCCTGCTGGAAGCGGGCTACTACGGCGGATAACGACAAAAAAGAGGAAGCGTATTTGCTTCCTCTTTTTGCCGTCTAATTCGTAAAACCTTACTTTTCCAACGCCATAACCTTATCGATCCGGCGCTGATGGCGCTCTTCCCCGGAGAATTCCGTGCCGAGCCAGACGTCCACGATCTCCAGCGCCAGATTTTCGCCCACAATCTCCGTCCATCTGCTTTCCAGATAATGCTGCAAATAGGCCAGCTTGATTTCCGGCGATATATAAGCCTTTTTATAGGTACGGCGCGGATCAAACAGACGGCGGATAACCTCCTCCGCAGCCTCTAAATTCTCAGCATACATAATCAGGCCTCGCTTATACTGCCACCGGAAATTTTAAAGTAAGCA
>OGDF01005881.1_pt1 | contig 12648 bp, 15 predicted proteins | sample 1570141 | NCBI WGS metagenome assembly OGDF01 (sample SAMEA4370581, study PRJEB24528) | human gut metagenome | reverse complement strand
TCAACTGGCGCTGCCATGCGTGGCAGGAAGGAGCATAGCGGAAACCGTTTTGCTTGAGCAGGGCGCGAACCTCTGCGGACGGCACAGCCTCAAAGAGGAGCTGGAGGCGCATGGTTTCCACGTTTTCGACCACTTCCATGCCGCACGGGTTTTCAAATTCGGACGCGGAATTTTTTTGATTTTCGCGCGCGGCCTTCAAATTCGACAGGTCGTCCATACGAGTACGGAGACGGGTGATATTTGCGGCATTGTTGCGCAGCGCCCAAGGCTCAAAGGGGACGGGGGATTTACAGCCCCGCGCTGCTTCCTCTGCAAGAACATCGTCTATCTTTAGTGCAGCAGAAGCGGAAAGATCGGGACAGCCCAGCGCGGTTCCGTGGCCGCGATACCATGCGTTCACGCGCTTCATGCGCTCCTGCGCGGCGGTCAGATAATCAAGGCGGGCTTGCAGCTTTTCGAGAGCCAGCGGGTCGCCGGAAGCGATGGGATCATCACAGCCATTGGCGTAGGCTTCGATCTGCCGCGCGGGGGAAACAAGCCGCGCCAGTTGATTGGCGGTATGATCGAGATAAGCGGCCATCTTTGCGGCGAACGATTCTTCCGCGCGCCGCTCGGCGTCAAGCTGCTTTTGCGCCCTCTTGAAATTATAGTTTGACCTTCCGGCCACTATCCAAGACACAAATTCAGATCGTCTCCTGAGCCTGTCGGAATAAGCCTTATAGACGAGTTCTTGCCATCCTTCGAGTCGGGCGCGGAGGAAAAGGCGTTGATTCTCTTCGAGATCGTCGGTCTCGGGAAAACGGGAGGAAAAGCGAGATACCGCGTTAAGATATTCGCGGTTGACCAAATTTCCACCGCCACCGAAAAATGAAACCTGATTCGCGCGCTCGATTAAAACAGGGTCAAGATTTCGCATGGAGAAAAGCTCCTTTCTTTTTTGCGTTTTGCTGCTGGGGCTTTATAGACTGTCGGCGATCCGGCAGTCTGAAAACCTCAGCGCTTATAGATGCAGCCGGTATAGGTCATGCAGGTTGTGCCGTTGCAGGTCGAGCCGAACGCCTTACAGGTCTTGCACATGGGGTTGACCTCGGCGCGCTGCTTGTCCTCATACCCTTTGAGCGTTTCGGCGGTTTCGCTGGCGCGAACGTCGAAAGTCTCAAGCGCGGAGGAAACCGCGTTGCGGCAGGCGTAAACCGCCTCGGAAATGGGGTCGCCCTCGAAAGCGCCATCCTCGACGAGCGAAAGAAAGCTGTCCAGATGGGTCAGAAGGTCGGCGGCAGAACGCTTGACGGTTTCAGCCTCGGCGGAAACGGAGACGTTCAAACGGGTGTTCTTGATTTCGATGCTAGTCATAAGATGTTCTTCCTTTCTTGCCGCTGGGCTGCGGTCGATGTTATTTTGTCGGATGCGCTGAGAATCTTGCTCAGCGCGTCGTGTATACGACGGTTTTTCCATCCAGCCTCCGGACCTGGAAGACTGCGCCGGGGTAAGTGGCGGCGGCCATGTCGAGCCATTTTTTGAGCTGATCCAGCTGCTCTTTGCTGTAGCGCGGAGCGTAAAACTTTCCTAGCCCGACGGTGCCGCGCGCTAGATCGGTGAGGGTAAAGCGCCTTTCACCGGCCGGGCAAGAGTAGATATAAAAATCAAAGGATTGTGCGTTTCCCATGTCTGCGGCCTCCTCTGTCAAAGTGCGATCTGTCTTGCGCGCATCGCGTCGCGAAAGTCCTCTTGCATCGTTCGCCGCCAGTCTTCCGCCCAGCAGATCACGGCGTTCTGGACCCAATACGGGACAGCCAGACGATCCAGCGCGTTAAAGATGGCGCGGATGGTGTCGCCCGTGCGGCGCTCCTCGTACTCGTCCAGCTTTCCACGCTCGCGGCTCCATGCCCTATCTGATACCCAGTAGGCCAGCCCCTCCAAATTGTCGCGCTGTTCGCGCGTTGCGGCGAAAGTCATCATGCTGTGATCCCCTTTCAATTTCGGTTTTGTCGCCTGCCATCATCAGCACCGGGCGGCGATTCCCGGCGGACGCGCACCCCGAAGGGGGCGGCGTTTCGGCTTACTCGAAATCGGCCGGAACCGTGATAACGGGGCGGCCAGGCTTGTCCTCCATGCGCTCCCTGATACCAAGGATTCGGGCGCTGGGCCTGTACTTGGCAAAGTAAGCGGCGGCTTGCTCTGCGGTCTGGGCGTTCACGCCGATGCACTGATAGACGCTGTTGTATTCGTAGCTGATGGTGTACTTCATGGCTGTTTCCTCCTGCTGCCGCTCTTGCGGCATTCCGTTGATTGTGTTATAATATAAGTGCGGAGGCTGGCAGGACAGCCGCCCGCGTTGTTGTGAAAGCCCTTGACGTTGTTATTATGTTGGAGCGTCAAGGGTTTTTGTTTACCCCTTCGCCGGGGCGCTCTCGCCTGCGATGTACTTGATACATTCAAGCACCTTCTCAGGTGTCAAGCCCTGCGCCGTCAGCCAGTCGGCCAGCCGATCAAGCTCTTTCGCCGTCAATCTCTCGTCCATGTCCTTTCTACCTCCTGCGGTGTATTCAGCTTGCAAACTGTTGCGTTCCGCTTGCTGTGCCCGTATAATAGCACTGTTGCGTTCTGCTTGTCAACCCTTTTTTCACATTTCAGCAATTTGCACAAAAACTGTTGCGTTTCATTGAATGAATTGAACGGTTGCGTTCCTTTTGAGATTTGGTTATAATAGACATAGGAGGGGATTAAAATGCCGGTATCCGAAAAAAAAAGAAAGAGCTTAGATGCATATAATGCAACCTGCGATTATATCAGTATCCGACCCAAAAAAGACAAGGGCGAACAGATAAGGCAGGCGGCTAAGATGGCAGGGCAAAGTCTGCAAGGGTACATCTTGCAAGCCTGTGCCGAGCGCATGCAGCGCGACGGTTTCACGCCGCCAGAAGCACAGGAAGAAGGAGAATCGCAAAATGGCGCTGTCTAAAAGTCAACGTGTCGCAAATGACAAATACATCCAAAAAAATTATGATCGTTTGCCTTTGAGCTATCCAAAGGATTTTTGTTCAAGCGTTCGTGCGGCCGCGTCAGAAGCAGGGGAGAGCCTTGCAGGATATGTCAAAAAAGCAATCGAATATCGCATGCAGCGCGACGGCGTAGAACCGCCAAAGGGAAAAGAAAAGAACGGAAATGGAATAGAACAGGCGGAACCGTGAAGGTTCCGCCTGTTTTTTATAGGCTGGTATACATGCCTGTTACATGGGTAAAAAGGGCTTGGAGCTGGTCAAAATATACGCCGTCGTAGGTTTGCACGATTTCATTGATCGCTTTTGTCTGGTAGCATTTCCCGTTCCGGATGGAGAAACATTCATCGCGATAGCGCCGGAACTCCATGCGGTAGGTGTCATCAGGCTCCAGGGTGATTTTAAGGTAATTCGCGCGCGATGCGTTGCGCGGGATCTTCATTTGCAGAGATTTTTTATTACCGAGAAGGTGATGGCAACCCGTCATCACCAAAAAGTGATTGCCGCCGAGCTGGTCAAGGATAATTTCCGGAACAGATTTTTCAAACATGGTCTGATCTCCTTTCAAAATCGCGCGAGGCCTTCCGTTAGGCCCCGCTGTTTGTGCTGAATCGCTGGGTCAATCCATCTGGGAGTATGTCAGCGCGTCATAGCCTGCCGCGGCAAGGCTCGCCGTCATCGCTTCCGCCTGCCGGGTGCGATCATTGCCCTGCGGACCGGCAACCGGGACATTAAAAACCCAAAGACGCTGGCTGTACAAGCGCCAGACGAAAACGGTCGTCCCTGCCGCCTTTGCGCAGGCGCTGACCTGCTTTTCGGTCATATGAGGGAGTGAGAGCGCCGGAGAATCAAAGTTGCACGCGCCGCCATCCTCCCCGGTCAGCGCAGCGCGTCCGGCCTCGGCGGCTGATTTCAGCGCGGCGACAAGGCGGAGCATCGCGGGGGACATGGGCACGGCTTCGGCGACGCTGGCGTAATGGTCTACCATCTGGGCATACACCGCGCGCGCCTCGGCCTCGGTCGCCACTCGCACCAGCTCGACCTCCTCGCCGCGAGGGCGCATGGTGATGACCTCATAGAGATCATCGGAGAGCTGACACGCATCGACGATCAAGCGGGTTTTGCCGCTCCCGTATTCGGCGCGGCAACCCTTAACGGGGCGGGGAAATTGAGCAAAATCTGACATGACAAGATCCTCCTTTTGTTTTTAGCTGGGGCTTTGTAGACTGTCGGCGATCCGGCAGTCTGAAAACCTCAAACCACGGCGGCAACGATATCCTGACGGTTGGCGGCGTTGATTGCCACGCTGCCATATTTGCCGCGGATGTAGTCGATGCTATGATTGTGGCGGTTAAATCGCCGCGCAGCCTCAGCAGGCCGCCAATACCACATGGATTTTTTAGCAGACCAGCGCAGGCCGGCCGCTTTCAGGGCGTCTTTATGGGCGCGGGTTTCACCGCTGACCCAAAGCCACGCCCCGCAAAGCTCGATTTCGAGCCCTGCAAGGTGGATGATCTGCATGATAACCGCGCGGTATGCGTCGGTGTCGGCTCTGGCCTGCTCGGCCTGCTCGGCGGTCGCCTCAGTACGACCGTCGGCGGCGACGTGAGAAAGCCGCTCGGACAGCCGTTCAAACTGGGCATTTAACTCCTTCATGGGTTCGTCGCCCAATTCGGGATGCAGATCCGGGTGAAGCTCCTTTGCCATGATGCGGTAACGCGCTTTCAAGGCATCCAGCGTAGTGCAGCCGTCAAAATAATTCTTCATGGTCTTTTCTCCTTCTGTCTGCCGCGTCGTGGTTGGCGCTGGCGGTCGGTGTTGTTTTGCTTGATGGCCATATATTAGCACTAATATTTTCGGACGTCAAGCCCCATTTTGATTTTTTTTATTTTTTTGAGTGGAACACCAAAAAATCAAGATATATCAAGGAAAAATCTGAAATGGAACGAAGAAATATTGATATGAAGCAATAAAAGAAATACTATCGGCAGGGTAAACCCTGCCGAAAAAAAGGAATTAGTGCAGATGCAGCGCTGCCAGTTTGCAGGACACGTCATAGGCCGCGCGCTCTGCCTTTTTGGTGATCCGACGCTGCCAGCATTTGAGGGACGGGGACCAGTAAAAACCAGCATCCTTGACGATCTGCCGCGCCTCGACCGGGGGAAAGCGACGGAAGACGATCTGCACGCGGTCGGCGGGGGAATTGAACTCGACGTCGTACCACGTTCCGACGATATCGGCGGGGAGATCGTCTGCGGAGCGCTGCGGCTTGCCTTTGCCGCTCGCGTGATCGAGTACCTGCCGCCAGTCGGTCATTGTCGCCAGCGTGGCCGCGCTGGTCTTTGCGATGCGATCACAGACCTTTTCGGCCCACTTGCAGGCGGCGTCAAAGTCAGGGGAGGCAATGCCGCGCCGCTGCATTTCTTCGTACAGGGCGGGCGTGTCGAGAGAGGAAAAGGCGGTCATCGCTTCGATGCGGGTCATGGTTGCGCTCCTTTTCTGCCGCGCCGATCTGCGGCGGCGGCGGTCGGTGGTTTGGCTGGCCGTGGCGGCCTCGCCGGTTGATGGGCACATCATAGCACAGACGGCGGAGGCCGTGGGAAAAAGCGCCGCCCTTCAAAAAAGCCCCTACGGGGCTTTTTTGAAAATTTTTTCCACGCAGGCGCGCACGCTGCGCGCGCACTCCATGAAGCAATCCCTATGGGATTGCTTTTATTCCGCGCGCGTGATAAAATAAAAACCGTGAACGGATGTTGGGCAGAATTGTAGTTATCCGTTCCGTTCACGGAAACCGACGCAGATTTTGAGGTTATCGCGTCGGTTTTTTGTTACGCCTCTTGTGCTTTGAGGCTTTTTTCCAGCTCGGACAATTTAGCTTTGAGTGCCGCATTGTCTTTTTCGAGCTGGCCGATCTTGATTTTCAGCTGTTCGCTTTCACGAGCAAGCGATACCAAGAGTTCGGCTGCGCTGGGTGGCAAGTAATCACACATCCTTTCGTCACCTCCCGGTTTGATTGTCGGCCTGCCCTGCCGACGAGAAAAGCATAGCACAAACCGCCGAAGCCGTGGGAAAAAGCGCCGATCTTCAAAAAGCCCTGTGGGGCTTTTTGAAAATTTTTTCCACGCAGGCGCGCGAGGAAAACACCATCAAGCAAAGCACCAAGAGAACGACGAGCAGCACGCGCGAAGAGACTTGTCTGTGCCTCAGATCGGAGATTGGGGATCGCCCCAGCGCCTTCGTTCCCGTAGGGTAACAGGGCTAAAGCTCAGGACCAGGCAGAGGAACACCGAACGGGGGATAAGGGGGGAGAGATCAAGCAAAGGTCAGAAGGGGGAGAGAAAACGAGATCCCTTGCGGTGAACCGATCGCGCTTCAGAAACCGCATAGCACAAAGCACAGAACCGAAGATCACGCGCGCGCATTCCTGGAAGAAACCCCTAACGGGGTTTCTTTTATCGCGCGTACCGCGCAACGCGGGACTAAGCAAGTTGCTAAGTAGGTTTAAGATGGGGAGAAGGTAAGAGAGTAAGAGAAGCTCTTGTCTCGTTACTTGGAGTAGAATGTAGGAAGAGATAAGTAAGAGAGTAAGTGGTTATCTGTTTGAAGGAAGTATGTAGAGATAAGTGGAGATATTAAGAAGATAACATAGTTACTCTTTGTTGTTACTATTGCTAAGTAAGTTGCTTAGGCTCTTTCACAGTACCGTAGGTACTGTGAAAGAGGTGGCAGGCGGGCGGGCGCTCTGAGCCCGATTGTTGCCTAGTTTTGATTTTTCGAATTTTCGTTTCCTTCTCACACAGTCGCGTGTGCGCGCCCGCGCGCGCGAAGGATTAGAAACGATTTTCTTTATAGCCGTGGCGAAAAAAACTAGAAATGTGAAATAAGAAAATCCGCATATTTCACACTCTTCGTTCAGAAGGCAGGGCAAAAAAAGAGCTTACTTCGTGTGAGAAGTAAGCTCAGGACTGATCGGCTCTTTTTGATTCACGAACGTCTGCGAATAGGGGTTATTGGAGGTGGCAACAAATCTGGCAACAAATTCGGCAACAAATTAAAGGGTAAACCGGACGGCGCGAAATTTTTTTGTAACAAAAAAGTCTTGATTTTACTAGGAAAATCAAGACCGATTTGGTCGGAGTGGCGAGATTCGAACTCGCGGCCTCTTGAACCCCATTCAAGCACGCTACCAAGCTGCGCTACACCCCGATTGAAGACACATCTTCAAGCAAAGAACATTATACCACAGCGGCAGGATTTGTCAAGGGTTTATTTTGGACTTACAGTGTGGCGGCGGGAGCAGGCGACGCGCCCGCGTATTCCCGCTTGACCAGCCAGACCATCAGCACGGTGACGTCTCCGGGGGAGACGCCGGAAATGCGGCTGGCCTCGCCGAGAGAGCGCGGCTGATGGGCGGTGAGCTTCTGGCGCGCTTCGATGCGCAGGCCGTCGAGGGTCATGTAATCAAAGCCCTGCGGGAGCAGCTTGTCCTCCGCCTGACGGAAGGCTTCCACCTGACGGCGCTCCTTATCGATGTAGCCCGCATAGCGCAGGAAGATGTTGACCTGTTCGCTGACGGCGGACGGAAGCCGGACGTAACGCGGGTCGATTTCGGCCAAATCATCATAGAAGATGCCGGGGCGGCGGAGGAGGTCGGCCGCGCAGACGCTGCCGGCTGCGGCCTGCTGACCGTGGGCGAGCAGCCAGCGATCCAGCGCGTCGGACTTGGGCAGCCACGTCTTTTGCAGGCGGGCGACGGTTTCCTCGGTGAGGGCGCGCTTTTGCCGCATGCGCGCAAGGCGCTCGTCGCTGGCCAGACCGACGGCATGGCCGATTTCGGTCAGGCGGAAATCGGCGTTATCCTGACGCAGCAGCAGGCGGTATTCGCAGCGGCTGGTCATCATGCGGTAGGGTTCGTTGGTGCCTTTGGTCGTCAGATCGTCCACGAGCACGCCGATATACGCCTGATCGCGTCCCAGCGTGACGGGCGGTCTGCCCTGCACAAAGCGCGCGGCGTTGATCCCCGCGAGGATACCCTGCGCGGCGGCTTCCTCATAGCCGCTGGTGCCGTTGATCTGTCCGGCAAAATACATGCCCGGAACGGCGCGGAGAGAGAGGTCTGCGCGCAGTTGGAGGGGGTCGATGCACTCGTATTCGATGGCATAGGCGAGGCGGAGCACCCGCGCGCGGCGCAGACCGGGGATGGTATGCAGCATTTCGAGCTGCACGTCCTCCGGCATGGAGGTGGAAAGCCCCTGCACATACCATTCGACGGTATCCAGCCCTTCCGGCTCAAGGAAAAGCTGGTGGCGATCCTTATCCGCAAAGCGCATGATCTTATCCTCAATGGAGGGGCAGTAGCGCGCGCCCGTGCCGTGGATGGTTCCGGCGTACATCGGGGCGCGGTGGATGTTTTCGCGGATGATGCGGTGGGTTTCCTCGTTGGTATAGGTCAGGTAGCATTTGGCGCGGTTTTGAAGCGCGCCGTCGGTCAGGAAGGAGAAGGGCGTGATGGTTTCGTCGCCGGGCTGCGGCTCCATTTCGTCAAAATCAATGGAGGATTCCTCGACGCGGGGCGGTGTGCCGGTCTTGAAGCGGCGCAGCTCGATGTTCAGCGCGCGCAGCGCGTTTGCCAGATGCGACGAGGAAAGCAGCCCCTGCGGCCCGCCCATCCAACTGCACTCGCCGATGATGATGCGGCTATCCATATACACGCCGGAGCAGACGACGACCGCGCGGCAGGCGACGGATGCGCCGGTGGTCGTCTCGATGCCGCAGACTGCGCCGTTTTCGGTCAGAAACCGGCCGCATTCGCCCTGACGAACGGTCAGGCGCGGTTCGGCGAAGAGCGCCTGCTTCATCCGCTGCTGATAGGCGCGTTTATCCGCCTGCGCGCGGAGGGAATGGACGGCCGGCCCCTTGCCGGTGTTGAGCATGCGGGACTGGATGAACGTATCGTCGATGGCGCGGCCCATTTCGCCGCCGAGCGCGTCGATCTCGCGGACGAGATGCCCCTTGCCCGTGCCGCCGATGGCGGGATTGCAGGGCATGAGGGCGATGGAATCCAGATTGAGCGTGAGCAGCAGGGTATCAAGCCCCATGCGCGCGCAGGCCAGCGCCGCCTCGCAGCCCGCGTGCCCCGCGCCGATGACGGCAATATCAAAACGATCCATAAATCACGAAACCTCCGGGAAGAATCCTGAAACTTCCGCCATTATAACACAATCGCGGAAAGCGGAAAACACAAAATTGCGCGGGAACTTGATCTTTTATGCAAAACTGTGTACAATCGACGGAGAACGCAGGCACGGCGGGCGCGCCGTCCGCCTCTTTGACGGGGAAACCCGGAAGGGGCGGCCTTTTGAACCGAAGACGGAAGCGGGAGAGAACATGAAAAAAGAGTTATTGAAGCAATATGCGCGATTGGTGGCCGGGGTCGGCATCAACGTACAGAAGGGGCAGACCGTCGTGGTGCGCTGCCCGGTGGATTGCGCCGATTTCGGGCGGGCGCTCTGCACGGCCTGCTTTGAGCTGGGCGCGAAGGACGTTGTGATGGAGTGGCGCGACGACGTTTGCAGCCGGGAGCATTGGCTGCATGCGGACGACGGCGTATTCGACGCGATGTATCCGTGGGACATTGAAAAGAACGTGCAGCTTGGGCGGGAAGGCGCGGGCTTCATTTCCGTTTCGGCGAGCGACCCGGAGAATCTGCGCGGGGTATCGACGGACAGGCTCCGCCGCTGGGAAGCGGCGACGGGGCGCGACCAGAAGGAATTCTATCGCACGATGATGGCGAACGGCTTCCCGTGGTGCGTGGTCAGTGTGCCGGTGCTGAATTGGGCGAAGAAGGTCTTTCCGAACGACGCGGACGACGCGGCGATGGAAAAGCTGTGGGAGGCGATTTTCAGCGCGATTCGCGTCACCGAGGGCGGCGACGCGGTGGAAGCGTGGCGCGCGCACTGCGCGTATTTGGAGGAAATGGCGGGCAGGCTGAACGCCTTGCAGCTCAGGCAGGTGCGATACAAAAACGCGCTGGGGACGGATGTTGTCGTCGGGCTGCCGGATGAGCATGTCTGGATGGCGGGCGCGGACACGGCGAAGAGCGGCGTCCGCTTTGTGGCGAACATGCCGACCGAGGAAATCTTTTCCGCGCCGAAGCGCGACGCGGTGGACGGTGTGCTGGCTGCTTCCAAGCCGCTGGCGCTGAACGGCAACGTGATCGAGGGCATCCGGCTGACGCTGGAGCACGGGCGCATCGTCGGCATCCATGCGGATACGAACGAGGAAGTGCTGCGGCAGGCCATCGAGACGGACGAAGGCGCGCACTATCTGGGTGAAATCGCGCTGGTGCCGGTCGATTCGCCGATCGCGCAGAGCGGCCTTCTCTTCTATAATACGCTGTTTGATGAGAACGCCGCGTGTCACTTCGCCTTCGGGCAGGCATATCCGGCGTGTGTGCCCGGCGGGGACGATCTGCCCGAGGAGGAGCTTGTGCGGCGCGGCATCAATGTTGTGAGCACCATGCACGTGGATTTCATGGTCGGAACGGAGGATCTATCCATCATCGGCACGACGAAGGACGGGCGCGAGGTGACCGTATTTGAAAACGGACGGTTTGCGCTGTAATCAAAACAGACAAACAGACAAGAGGAAACGACAAGGTGAAACGCGAATTTGAATTCGATCAGCGGGTGGAGCGGAGCATCCTGACCACATATCGCAAGGAGCTTTGGAAGCCGTTTATTCTGGCTGTGAAGCGCTACGAGCTGATTCAGGAGGGCGACAGGATCGCCGTGTGCATCTCCGGCGGCAAGGATTCCATGCTGCTGGCCAAGCTCATGCAGGAATTGCAGCGCCACAGCAAGGTGCATTTTGAGACGGCGTTTTTGGTGATGGATCCCGGCTATAACGAGCTCAACCGTCGGAAAATCGAACAGAACGCCGCGCTGCTGAACGTGCCGATCCAGATTTTTGAAACGGATGTGTTCAACGTGGCCAACAGCAGCGAGCACAACCCGTGCTATCTCTGCGCGCGGATGCGCCGGGGCTACCTGTACAGCAAGGCCAAGGAGCTGGGATGCAACAAGATTGCGCTGGGGCATCACTTCAATGACGTCATCGAGACGACGGTGATGGCGATGTTCTACGGCGCGCAGCTTCAGGCCATGCTGCCCAAGCTGCACAGCAGCAACTTCGAGGGGATGGAGCTGATCCGCCCGATGTACTGCATCCATGAGGAGGATATCATCCGCTGGAAGAATGCGCACGGGCTGGAATTTATTCAGTGCGCCTGTCGGTTCACAGAGAATTGCGCGGCGAGCGAGGACGGAAGCGGCAATTCCAAGCGGCAGGAGGTCAAGCTGCTGCTCAAGCGGCTGAAAAAGGATAACCCGGATATCGAAAAGAGCGTCTTCAACAGTATCCATTCCGTCTGTTTGGACACCATGCCGGGCTGGAAGACCAAAGGGGAGACGCATAGCTTTCTGGAGCATTACGACAGAGAATAGATAGAGAATAGCGGGAAGACAAAGAATAGAAACGACACGCCGACACGCCGCAAGGCGTGTTTTTTAACGGATGGGAAAGCGCGAAAAATCGCCCGCGTGAGCAAGAATTTGATGCATTGCGGACTTTGACGGAGGGGAAAGACGGGCTCAGCCTGTTTTAGCTTGTTGACATAAGCAAACTTGGCTTGAATAGCAAAATCAAGAAATTCAGCGATTCTTTCATTTGCGGAAAGGGCTATTCTCCCCCCTCGGGGGGGGGAGAATAGCTTTCTGTCTACAGTCTGAACACGCCGTAAGGCGTGTTTTTCTTGCGCCAGCAAGAAAAAATGACGTTTTGAGGATGGCAAAATTCGAAAAGAGATGAAAAAGATTCAAAAAGTGTCAAAAAAAGTTCGAAAAAGGTATTGACAGAAGGACGGGACTGCGATATAATAATCGAGCTGTCAGCGCGAGCGACTAAGCCGAGCGGACAGTGATGATCCTTGAAAACGATACAGAATCAAGAAGAACGCGAACTGCGATTTTCACGAGTCGCAGTTAAGAAAAGACAGTCAATTCGAGAATGAGTTTTGAACTTGGGAGCGATAGCTTCTAGGATTCAAAAGGATTAAACACGAGAGTTTGATCCTGGCTCAGGACGAACGCTGGCGGCGTGCCTAACACATGCAAGTCGAGCGAGGAAGAGGAGATAGCTTGCTAACTCCTGTTTCTAGCGGCGGACGGGTGAGTAACGCGTGAGCAACCTGCCTTTATCAGGGGGATAACGCATCGAAAGATGTGCTAATACCGCGTAAGACCACAGCCTCACATGGGGCAGGGGTCAAAGGAGCAATCCGGATAAAGATGGGCTCGCGTCCGATTAGCTAGTTGGTGAGATAACAGCCCACCAAGGCGACGATCGGTAGCCGACCTGAGAGGGTGATCGGCCACATTGGAACTGAGAGACGGTCCAGACTCCTACGGGAGGCAGCAGTGGGGAATATTGGGCAATGGGCGAAAGCCTGACCCAGCAACGCCGCGTGAGGGAAGAAGGGTTTCGGCTCGTAAACCTCTGTCCTATGGGACGAAGGAAGTGACGGTACCATAGGAGGAAGCCCCGGCTAACTACGTGCCAGCAGCCGCGGTAATACGTAGGGGGCGAGCGT
>OGDF01005874.1_pt1 | contig 12667 bp, 6 predicted proteins | sample 1570141 | NCBI WGS metagenome assembly OGDF01 (sample SAMEA4370581, study PRJEB24528) | human gut metagenome | reverse complement strand
TACTTCCAGCCGATCGACATGGAACCGTCCGGCATGGGCCTCAAGGCCGCCGATGCGAGCTTCCACCTCGAAGCCGACATCCATGCCAACCAGAAGGGCACCGAACTCGGCTACGGCAAGGGCGATTTCGTGCCGGACCTGACCGTCAACTACGACATCATCGACAAGACCTCCAACGCGTCCGTCGCCTCCGGAACCTTCATGCAGATGAACGCCTCCGACGGCCCGCACTACGGCGCCAACGTCAAGCTCGACAAGGCCGGCGCGTACAAGCTCGTGCTGAAGATCGAATCCCCGGAGAAGAAGGGCTGGATGCTGCACGTCGATCCGGAGACGGGTGTGAAGGGACGCTTCTGGACGGAACCGATCGAGGTCACCTTCCCGGACTGGAACTATACGCCGCAGGAGTGGTGATCTCCTAGCGTAGCCCGTTCGCGGTTTCGGTATGCATTACCCGACACACCCAAGGCCGTTCGGCCAAGCTTACGGTCGGGCAATGCATACCGAAACCGCTCTCTCGCGTTTAGGGGGATGGATTCACCTCTGCGATTGTGGAGGGGGTCCGGGAAATCCTCGCATTTTAGGGGAGGGATGAGAGGGGTGGGACTCTTTGGGATGGGGCGGAATGGGAATCGTTGGGCTCTTTGAGTTGGGTTTTTGGATGAAAGGATTTTGGGATGCTGCTGCAGTTTGTGACGGTGTTGCAGGGGGTGTTGGCGCCGGCGCTGCTCGTCATGGCGTTGAGCGTCATGCTCACCGTCGGTGAGGGGCGTGACAAGCCTCTGAGCGCGTACTGGCGGCTGGCCGGTTTCGTTGTTGGATTCGCCGGCGCAGTCGTATTCGCCGCGCTGCGCGCCACCGCCGTCATCACGCAACGCACGTTCGTCAACTATCCGACCCTGTGGTGCTGCGTGATCCTCGACGTGGCCGTGTTCGTCATCGTCCTGTTCGCCCGCCGCATCACCGCCGACTGGCACAACCACCGCGCGCTGCTCGACATCGCGAATCTCGTTGCGGCGCTTGCGATCGCGGCCACCACCTTTCGTGCGCTGCCCGACGTGATTCTGCGACTGACGATCTTCGTCGAGCCGGGCGATCCCATCTTCACTTCCGACATGCTGTTGCGCGCGCTCGGCTTCGCTTTGGGCGCGGCCGTCGCAATCATCGCCGCGCTTATCTTCCGCACGATGCGTTCCACCGCCGTCCGCTGGTCGTTCACGACGGCGGTGCTGCTGTTGGTCGCGCTGTTGTTCGCACAGCATTTCACCGACCTTGCGCAGATCCTCCAATCCAAACGCATCGTCAGCTTCCCGACCGCCGCCTTCCTCGCGCTCGTGTGGGGCATCAACCATCAGCGCAGCCTGACCATCGCAATGGCGCTCGTCTTCGCCATTCCGGCAATCGCCAGCATCGTCATGGGCTTCAAAGTCAAGCCGACCGGCGCCAACGAGGCGATTGCACGCACGCATATCGCGTTCCGCCGCCGCGCGAAAGCGGCCGGCGCGTTCAGCCTGGTCGCCATGATCTGCGTCACCGTGGCCCTGACGTACGGCGTCGCGCAAACGCAGAAAGTCGTCACGCTGTCGCCGCCGGAAGACTACTCGCTCGCCGACGGCGTGGCCACCATCAAATTCAGCCAGATTTCCGACGGCCACCTGCACCGCTTCGAATACCGCGCGAAGGACGGCACCTCCATGCGATTCGTCATCATCAAGAAGAACGGCGGCGCGTACGGCGTCGGCCTCGACGCGTGCGACAACTGCGGCGACGCCGGCTACTACGAGAAGGACGGCAAAATCATCTGCAAGAAGTGCGATGTGGCCATCAACCTCGCCACCATCGGCTTCAAAGGCGGCTGCAACCCGATACCGTTCGACTACCAGGTCAAGCCGGGCAAAATCGTCATCCAAACGTCCACGCTCGACGCGCTGTCGAGCCATTTCCAGTGAGCGCCGAGAAAGGTAAGGGGGTGCCATGTTCTTCCTGAAAATGATCTCTCGCTCGTTCAGCCGGCAGTTCAAACGCCGTCTGCTCATCGCCGTCACCGTGTGCCTGTCCGCCACCGTCAGCGTGGCCATGCTCGGCGTGGTGTTCGACGTGGGCGACAAGCTCAACGCGGAGCTGAGCACGTACGGTTCGAATATCGTCGTGCAGCCGAAGTCCGACGCTGTGGTGAGCGATTTGTACAATACCGGCGATTCTGCTGGCTCGGCTTCGGGTAGTTCGTCCGGTTCGGACGGGGGTTCCACTTCCGACGGCTCGGCTGCGGCGGACAGCGCCGACCCGACCGCGTTTCTGAAGGAGTCGGACGCGCAGAAGATCAAGACCATCTTCTGGGCGTTCAACATCACCAATTTCGCGCCGGAATTGAACATCCACGCGGATGCGGGGTGTGTCGGTTCGGGGGCTGGTTCGGCTGGCTCTGCTGGAACGGCTGGTGCGTCAGGTGCGGCTGCTTCCGCGGCGAAATGCAAGGCGACCAACGTGCCGATCGTGGGCACGTGGTTCGCGAAAACCCTGCACATGGACTCCGGCGAGTCCACCGTGGCCGGCATGAACGGCATGCGCTCATGGTGGAAAATCAACGGAACCTGGCCGAAAGACGACAGCGAGCAGGCGATGGTCGGCAGCGCGCTCGCCGCGAAACTGGGCGTGAACGTCGGTGACAGCGTTACGCTCGACAAGACGATCGCCGTCGGTGCGGACGACAATACGAACGGAGGTACCGGGAAAACCGGCAAATCCTCCACCGAACGCAATCGCGTGAAAGTGAAAATCGTCGGCATCTTCGATTCGGGCGATTCCGACAACAGCGCCATTTATATGCCGTCCATCGCCGCGCAAACGCTTGCGAATCTGCCGAATTCCATCGACAAGATTGAAGTCAAGGCGCTCACCACGCCCGACAACGACCTCGCGCGCAAGGCGTCGAAGAATCCGAACGCGCTCACGCAGGACGAGTGGGAGACGTGGTATTGCACCGCGTATCCGTCGTCGATCGCGTACCAGATCGAAGAGGTGCTGCCGGGCGCGGTGGCCAAGCAGGTGCGCCAGGTGGCCGCGCTGCAGGGCGATGTGCTGAACAAGACGCAGGCGGTGATGGTGCTGATGACCGTGCTGTCGCTGGTTGCCGCCGCGATCGCCGTGGCAAACCTGATGGCCGCGTCGATTGGCGAACGCGGTTCGGAATTGGCGCTGTTGAAGGCGATCGGCGCCACGGACGGTGCGGTTTCGCGCCTTATGCTCGCCGAAACGGCGGTGATTTCGCTGGTTGGTGCGATTGCCGGTGCGCTGCTTGGCTCGGGCGTTGCACAGATCGTGGGGCACGTGGTGTTCGGCTCGGGCATCACCATGCGTCCGATGGTGTTCGTGTTGGTTTTCGTGTTGCTGGCGGTCACTGTGCTCGTGGCCTCGCTTTCGTCGATTCGGGCGATTCTGGGCTTGCGTCCGGCGGAGGTGCTGCATGGTAGGTGAGTTGTGCTTGGCTTTCGTAGGGGGTGTGCGATGACGAATCGCAAGATGTTCTTCACTATGCTGTGGGGCGCGGTGTTCCGCCGTCGCTCCCGTGCGATGATGGCCGTGATCGCGTCGCTCGTCGGCGCGGCCACGCTGTTCTGCCTTGCATCCGTGTGCGTCGCGGTGCCGCAGCAGATGAACGAGGAAATGCGCGCGTACGGCGCGAACCTGATCGTCACGCCCGCGTCCGCAACGGGCAAATCGCAAGGCATCGATACTGCAACCGTACGCAACGTGACGGCGCTCATCGGCGCCGGACACAGCGTAAAATCAGCCGCATACCGGTATGAGAGCGTGCGCATCAATTCCGCGCCGTACACCATCGCCGGCGTGGACGTGAAAGCCGTCCGCGCGCTCAATCGCCATTGGAACGTGACGGGCGATTGGCCCGGCTCGGGCAACGTGATGGTCGGCCGCGACGTCGCCGACGCGCTCGGCGTGAAGGTCGGCAGCCGCGTCACCATCGGCTACCGCGCCGCCGACGCGTCTGCTTCAGCGTCTTCTTCCGCGTCCGCAAAATCCGATTCGGACGAATCAACTGAAACGGCAGAATCGTCCGCGCAAGGCACGCAGAGTACACAAACTACGCAAGGCGAACAGACCACGCAAGCCACGGAAAACGGCCGCGTCTCGTCCGACATCATGGATAACAACGGCACCGAATTCCGTATCGCTGGCATCGTCGATACCGGCGGCAACGAGGATTCCATCATCTACGCCACTACCGCGGACGTGTCCAAACTTGCGGGCCACGAGCGCGGCGCCGACGTGGTCGAATACTCGGTGAACGCCATGGGGGATGAGCTGAACGCCATCGTCAACAGAATCAACAAAAATACAAACACTGCCGTCAAAGCGCAGACCGTCACCAAAATCACCTCGTCCGACACCCGCATCATCGCCATGCTGCAGACCCTGTTCTGGATTGTCTCGCTCGTCGTGCTCGTGCTGACGCTCGTCGGAGTGGGCACCACCATCAGCTCCATCGTGAGCCAGCGTCGCAACGAAATCGGCCTGCGCAAAGCCCTCGGCGCCGATTCACGCGCCATCGGCGTCGAATTCTACGTGGAATCCGGCATCTACGGCTTGATCGGCGGTCTGCTCGGCACTGCTATCGGCTATGTGCTGGCGCGTGTGCCGTGCGCCACCGTCTTCGGTCGCGCGATCGGCTTCGACTGGCTGCTCGGCGCCGGATCGCTGCTGCTGAGCGTGGCGATCGCCGTCATCGCCTCCATTCCGCCGGTCCGCCGCGCCACCCGTATCGACCCCGCCATCGTTTTGAGGGAGGAATAATCATGGACAACGAACATATGCTGCTGGAACTCGACCACATTTCCAAGATTTACGGCGATCTGCACGCCGTCGACGACCTGAGTCTGACCGTTCCGCAAGGGCAATGGCTGGCGATTGTCGGCTCGTCCGGTTCCGGCAAAACCACGCTGATGAACATGATCGGCTGCATGGATACGCCGTCGAAGGGTTCCGTCATGCTTGAAGGCCGGCGATTGGAGGATTTGAACGCCCGCCAGCTTGCCGATGTGCGTAAGAACATGATAGGACTCGTGTTCCAGAAGTTTTACCTCGTGCCGCATCTGACGGCGGTGGAGAACGTGATGGTGGCGCAATACTACCATTCTGTAGTCGATGAGAAGCAGGCGATGGAAGCGCTGGAACGAGTGGGATTGAAGGAGCGTGCGCATCACCTGCCCGGCCAGCTGTCCGGCGGTGAGCAGCAGCGCGTGTGCATCGCCCGAGCGCTCATCAACTGCCCGAAGCTGATTCTCGCCGACGAGCCGACCGGCAATCTCGATGAGAGGAATGAGAAGATCGTGCTCGACCTGTTCCGTCAGCTGCACGAGCAGGGCACTACGATCATCGTCGTGACGCACGATGCGCTCGTCGCCTCCTGCGCACAACGCGAAATCATGCTCAACCATGGTGTGCTCGTCGGTGAACAGTGGAATGACGAGGAGGCGAAACGTGCGTACGAGGCGGCCGGTGGCAAGCCTGCGCACACCGGTTCCGCCGAGGAAGGCGCACAGAACGGCGGTGTCGCGATTTTGTTCGCCGACCCTACGAAGGCCGCAAAAACCGGAGATACGGACGCGGACGCCGACGGCACGGAAGGGGAGCGCGCATGAGCGCCGCACAATCGAACGCAATCAAAGTCATCGCGCTATCCGCGGCGAGCATCGCGCTGTTGTCGGCATGCGGCGAACCGAAAGCCACGCCGATGGACGACGAATACGCCGGCAATTCCGGCGAAAGCGTGCAATCGCAGGAAAATAAGTCGAAAACCGACGGCAAGGCGGCTGACAATACGGCCGGCGGCGACGCCACCACCAAAAACCATGCCGATGACGCGAATTCCACGACGTCCAGCAAGCAGGACACCGGCAACTACGCGGATGGCGACTACTCGATCAACGGCCAGTACGGGCCGGTCGGCGAGGACACCATCGACGTGCAACTGACCGTCAAAGACCAGAACGTGACGGCCGTGAACATCGTCGGCCATCCGTTCACGTCCATCTCCAAAAAGCATCAGAACGACTTCGCCAAAGCCGTACCTGACGTGGTGGTGGGCAAACCGTTGAAGGATCTCAAAGTAGACAAGCTCGCCGGCGCCAGCTGGACCTCCGAAGCCTTCAACAAGGCGTTGGAAGTGGCGCGTCAAGAAGCGTCAATCCAATAGCCCATTCCTTCTGAAACCGACACGGCACGCCCGTCTTGCGTCGGTGCGGACGGTTTTTCCTGTGATTACCGTGCGGATTCGGCGCATACGTTCGGCCAGAGCAACGTGGCCATGTTCTCGGCCCAGGAATCAGACTTGCGTTCCTTGCCGGATTGCCGTTCCCCTCCGGCTTCCTGCCCCGCCAACGCTTTGCAAGCCAGCATGGAACCCAGCACCGTGCTGAACAGGAACGTGTAGTCCAAATGGCTTTGAAACACTCCGGCGGCTATACCACGTTCCATGAACCCCACGAACCGTTCTTCGGCCGGCGCCAGCACTTGTGCTGCGATCGCCTTCAGCGTGGCGTTATCGGAAGACAGCACCACGCCCACGGCTTTCAATCCGAGTTCGCTGTCGAAGCAGTCCTGGATGCGTTGCAGCATGGTGGCCAGTCCGTTCCGCGACGGCTTCAAATCGTTGAAATTCGGTAGTCCGGCAACTTCCGGTTGGATGCGTTGCAATAAATCGTCGGCGTTTCGGTAGCGTCGGTAGATTGTGGTCTTTGCTACCCCCGAACGTCGTGCGACCTCTTCGATGGTCACTGCTCCGATACCATCGGAAATCACTATCCCCAATGTGGCTTTCATGATTTTGCGGTCGGTTTGTTCCCGTAATCGCTCACGTCGGCCACGTGCTGTGCTGACGTCTTCCTGCGTGGTTTTTTGCACCGTCTTCCGCGTGACCTCTTGCGTGGTTCCTCTCATCATGCCGCGATCACTTTCGTGCTTTCCAGCTTGCTTACGTACCAATGGTTGAACTTGACCAGTGGAATGCGCAGTAGCAGGCCTATCAGCAGCAGCGGCGGAATGAACAGCAGTAGCGCGCCAATCGCAAACCAGTAATCGTTACTGTAGATTCCGCCGATCGCCGCGCGCATTGCTGTGATTGAATGCGTCGCAGGCAGGAACGGGCTGATGCCGCTGATGATTTTCGGCAGCACGGCCAGCGGATATGCGCCGTTCGCTCCGGAGATCTGCATGACGAGAAACAGCACGCCGATGGCTTTGCCGACGTTGCCGAAGCTGGCCACGAGCGTGTAGATGAAGAACGAGAACACTAGGCTGCTCACCCAGCCGGACAGCATGAACAGCAGCGGATGCACCGCCTGGACATGGAGGAACAGCAGACTGCCTCCCAAGGAGAACGTGCTCTGCAATAGTCCGATCACGCCGAACACACCGTAATGTCCGAGAAACAGCTGATGCGGTTTCGGGTCGCCGAGTTCCTTGCGCACCTTACGCGAGACGGTGGTCTTGAGCGTCACTGCCATGAGCAGCGAACCGACCCACAGCGGCAGGATCGTGTAGAACGGTGCCATCTGCGAACCGAAGTTCTTGACTGGGAACACCGCGTTGCGTTTCACTTTTACAGGGGCTGCAAGCGCGGCGGCCAACGAGTCGGTATTATCGCTGAGCACATCTTTGACGGCGCTCATATCGCCGCTGTTCAGCGCATCGGTCAATGTTCCTGTGAATGCGCCCAGTTTTTTGCCCGCGCCGGCCAGACTATCGGCGGTGGAATCCAACACGCTGCTGATGGCGGTCAGATTCTTATCCGCGGTCTTGGTGGTGCCGTTCAGATTGCCCAGCGCGCCTTTCAGATCGGCCGCTGTGGCATTGAGCGCGGTGGTGGTGCTGGTAATGGACGTGGCGATATCGTCAAGTTGCGGTTTCAGTTGGCTCTCATAGTCGGTTTTGATGCCACTGACGGACGTTGCCGCCTGCTGCGCCAGTTTCTTGATCTCCGCACGTTCGGCCGTGGTATCGCTTACTTTGGCGTCGATGTTGTCGGCGCTGCCATTCAGCGCCGATGCTAGGTCGTTGAGCTGTGTGATGGTGGTGCCGACGTTGGTTTTGAGATGGTCGATGGCGTTCCTCACCGCTTCCGGCAGCTTTTCGTTTGCGCTGAGCGCGTCGAGCGAATCATAGATCTGCTGGTAGCTTTGCGCCTGCTTGCTGATGTTCGTGGCCTGGTTGCGTAATGCGTTGGCGGTGTTGCCGGCCTGCGTGCCCGCATTGCCGAATAGGCTGTCCACATCTGCTTCCATGGCTGTGAAGCTGTTGGCGGAATCAGTCAGAGCCGTGCCCAGCGCGGTGGTGCCGGTCTTCAACGCGCCCGTCAGATCCTCCACGCCGCTGCCGGCTTGCTTGAGTGTTGTTCCTGCGCTTTTCGCATTGCCGCTGACATTGGCGATCAGACCGTCGGAGGACTCAAGCAGATGCCGTGCGCTTTGTGTCAGCGTGCTGAACGTGCGGAGCGTTCCGGAAGCGTCGGTGAGCGTTTCCGCGAAGTCGCTGATATTGCCGTTGAACTGCGTGAGTTGTTCCTGCGCGGCTGGCTTGTCGAGTTGGTTGGCGAGTTGCGATGCCACACTCAGCGCGGTGCTGGTCAGTGTTTCGGAGAACGTCTCGTTGACCTGCGCGCTGACCGTATCGGCGCCTTGGCCTGTGATCTTCGGAGCCAAGGCGTTCTTCTTTTCATTGTTGTAGTAGGCGATTTCGGCGTGGTCGCCATCGGATGCGAAGAACGTCATCATACGGGTGCTGAAGTTCTTCGGAATCACCACAGCTGCGTAATATTCGCCGGATTTGGTGCCGTTGATGGCTTCTTTTTTGGTGGTGAAGGTCCAGTCGAGCTGATCGTTGGAACGCAGCGTGTTAACCACTTGGTCGCCGATGTTGATCTTCACTGGAATGAGGTCGGACCGGTATCCGTCGTCCTCATTGGCTACGGCGAATTTCAGATTGCCGGTATTGGCGAACGGGTCCCAGCTGGCGGCCACGTTGAACCATGTGAAGATGCCGGGGATCACAACGAGTCCGATGACGATGATGATGGAGACGACGTTGCTGGTGATTCGCCGGATGTCGCCGACGAACAGTTTCCAGATGGTTTTCATGCGTTGCTCCTTTCCTCGGTGTTTTCGGTTGTCTCGGTTGTCTCGGCGGTCTCGGTAGTCTCGGTGGTGTCCGTGGCGGCATCGTTCGCGGCGGCGCTTGGACCGGTCGTCTGCATTTTCTGCATTTTCTGCACCAGTATGGCGATTCCGTCATCTTCATTGTGGTTGACGCCCGTCACGTTTTCCGTCGTTTCTTTGATGACGCTGGTATTGCGATTATCGGATGTCGTGCGTTTGCCGCTGGTGCGTTTTCGCGTTTTGCGCAGCAGTCTGTTCCGCCGTTCCTGTTGCGCCCGCTTTTTGCGACGGATGCGTGCCGCTTGGCGCTCCACCAGCATGGATTGGATCGATTCATCGCTCAAATGGCCGAGCTCCACTTGACGGTTCAGATTATCGCGCATGTATTCGATGACCATGAGGAAGCCCATGATGAGCAGAATCCAGACGACCCACGTGGCCAGTACCACCACTTTCTCTCCGTTGGTGAACGAGAACACCGCCGCCAGAGTTACCGGAACTACGAATCCGATCACCAGAGCTCCGCGCTTGAGTTTCGGGTACAGTTCCGCGAACCGACTTGCGCGTTCCTCGATCACCTCGCGGTAGCCGCCTTTGTCGGCCAGCACCTGAATGGCTTGGGACATGTTGTATCCGCGTTCCGGAAGCTCCACTTCCTCGCCGATAATCATGTCGCTTTCCTTGATTTCGCGGGCGAAGAGTCGGTTGAGGTTGACCAACAGAGGACGGACCACCAGGCCGATGACGAACGCCATGGCGGCAAACAGCAGCAGCGTGCCGATCGCCTTGGTCCAATGGCCGTCGTAGAAGCCGGCGATGGTCTCGCGGAATGCGTCTATCGAATAGCTGAATGGCACGAACGGATAGACCATGCGGAAGAACTTCGGCATCATCTCGATCGGATACAGGCCGGAAGCGCCTGGAATCTGCACTATCACCAACGCCACGCACAGGCCCTTGCCGATGTGCATGAACGTGGTGGACAGCGCGTACGTGATGCTCAGATATACCAGCGATGTGATCATGCCGGTCAGTATGAACAGTGGCGCGCAAGCCGTCTGCACGCCGAGTATCAGATCGCCAACGGTGCAGATCGCGCCTTGAATGACGCCCATCGTGCCGAGCAACAGGTATCGGGCCAGATACTTTTCGGTTGCGGTCGGATCGAGACCCTCAAGCCCCTCGTCGTCCACCTCCACTTTGTAGATCACCACAAAGGCGAACGCGCCCACCCACAGTGCCAGATTGGTCATCAGCGGAGCCATGCCGGAGCCGTAGGAGTTGACGGGATACACGTTCTTCGTGTCGATTACGGTCGGGGACTCCATGAACGAGGCGATCTTATCCGCGTCAAGCGAACCGCTGCCGGTCAACGATGCGAGCAGATCCGCAGTGCCCAGCGCCTTCAGGTCGGTGCTGACGGTGGTGAGCTTCGTCTCCATCTTCGCCAGCTGCTGGTCGGTTTGCTCAAGGCCGATGCGGGCGTCTGACGCCACTTGGTCGAGTTGGTCGAGCACGATGTTGGTTTGCCTGACCACGCTGTCCTGGCTGGTCACGGTGCCGGCAAGTGTTCCGGCCGTCCCAGCCAGCGAGCCCAGCGCGGAATTCAGTCGCGGCAGTGCGCCTGAATTGATGGCGTTGCGCGCCGTGCCTGCGCTTTTGAGCGAGTTCTGCGTGCCTATGTTGAAATCGGTGGACAGTTTGGATACGCTGCCGGCTGTGGCCTGTGTGTTCTCGCTCAGGGTTTTGAGGTCGGCGAGTGTTCCGGCTGCCGTGTTGTTGGTATTCTCCAGTTTGCTGATGATTTGCTGGTATTGCGCGTTGTCGCTGGCGGATTTGAGCTTCTCGAGCAGCTTCGCATTGCTGTCGGTGATGTTTTGCATGCCGGTCACCGCCTGCTGCGCCGATCCACTTGCCGCGGATACCGCCGACGAGATCTGGTTGATGCTGGCTGTGGATTGCGCCGTCGCTTGGGAAACAAGTCCGGATCCGGTTTCCAGCGCGCTGTTGGCGTTGGACGAAAGCGTGTTGAGCTGGGTTTGCGCTGTGCCGATGGCGGTGGATGCGCCTGCTAGTCCTCTGCCTGCGCTCGCCGCGGCCAGCTGCACGTCGTTCAGGGCATTGCGTGCTGCTTTTGTCTGCTGTGGCACATTGGCTAACTGGGCGTCGAGATCCGCGATTGCGGAGCGGATCGTGCCTACGTTCCGCTTGGTGTTGTCGAGTTCGCCGATGGTTTCGTTGGCGATGGCGTTGGTGTTGCCGCTGATGGTGCCGTTGGCTGAGTTGACGGCTTTGACGAGCACGTCGCTGACGGTGGAGACGAAGGTGTTGTTGACGGTGCGGTCGACCACGGTCGCGCCTTGGTCGGTGATTTTCGGCGAAATCGGACTCGCCTTCTCGTTCACGTAATATTCGAGCGTGGGGCGATGCTTGCTGTTGGTGACGACGTTGGCCAGATCTTCGCTGAAGTCGGAAGGGATGACGATTGCGGCGTAGCAGTCGCCCGACTCCACCGCTTCCATCGCGTTGGCTTTGCCCATGAACTTCCAGCCGAGCTGGTCGTTGCTCTTCAGCGTGCCTTCGATTTGATCGCCGAGATTGACTTTGCCAAGCAGCGCGTTGTCTGTGCCTTCGTCCATGTTGGCCACGGCCACTTTGATGCTGTCCGTGTTGCCATAGGGATTCCAGAACCCGTAGATGTTGAACCATGCGTATAGCGGGGGAATGAGAATCAGGCCGATCATAATCACCCACGTGGCGGGTACGGTGACCAATCGTTTGAAGTCACGGCGCAGGATCTGCAGTACGTTGTGCATTGTCTCTCCGGTTTGGCGAATCAATTCCCTTATATGGCGATACGTGTTCCGTAGCGCTACGCGGTTCGTATCGTATACCGTGCTCTTGGACAATCGCCATCGCGTTTCATGGATGACGGAAATCGGGTCGAGTACTGCGGCAAAGCCTCGGCAAAACCATCGCCGGCTGACGTAGCCCCTTCCGCTCACGTCCGTGACAAATCGCCATTTCTGTATGTCCGTGAGCGAAAGGTGGTAATAAATCGCTATTTTCCGTCCGTATTTATACCCCCATTCGCTCACGATGCGCTATGCATCGCCATTTCTTGCGGACGTGAGCGAAAGGTGGTGTGCGAATGGCGATTGCAGCCAGCTGACGTCCCCCTCTTTTGCTCGCGTCCGCTAATAATCGCACCTGAACCGCTTTTCTTGCGGCGGATATTGCCTACGTTTGGTAGCGTGGGCTGAAGGAAGGAGCGGCATATGAGCGAAACCGCACAATCTGAATCACGATCCGAGGATTCCGCCGCGGGCAAGACGGATGGAGAAATCAAGGCGATTGCCGCCGAAACCGAAATCGCGGCTATCGAAGAAGGCGGAAAGCAGGGCACTGGCGAAGTCGGCAATCCCGCTGACCGTCGTCTGCCGTTAATCGTTCGCATTTACGGCATCGTCATGCTTATTGAAGGCGTGGTGACGCTGCCG
>OGDF01005866.1_pt1 | contig 12682 bp, 14 predicted proteins | sample 1570141 | NCBI WGS metagenome assembly OGDF01 (sample SAMEA4370581, study PRJEB24528) | human gut metagenome | reverse complement strand
AATTCAAATCGGAGATACCGCAACAAGGCAACGGATCGTAACCCCCGACACCCTTGCCTGCCAAGTAGGCAGCGGCAGTGTAACGGTATTTGCAACCCCTATGGTAGCCGCCCTGATGGAAGGCGCTGCTGCGGATTTGGCGCAGGCTGCGCTGGCAGAAGGTCTGACCACGGTTGGCACACAGATTACCGTGAACCACAATGCACCTTCCGTAGAGGGCATGACGGTTACCGCAGAGGCTACTTTATTGGAAACAGATGGCAGAACCTTCCAATTTTCCCTCCGTGCATGGGATGATGCCGGCGAGATTGCAACAGGCACCCATACTCGTGTCAGCGTGAAAACAGAGCGCTTCTTGGAGAAAGCCGCTCAGCGCAAGGAGCAGTGAGTCGGAATGGGCAAAAGACGATACGATGCCGTTCTTTTTGATTTAGACGGAACCATCTCGGAATCCCATCCGGGTATTATTGCTTCCGCAAAGAAAGCGCTGGTGGATTTTAACTGGCCCATGCCGGAAGATTTTGATTATACCAAATTTATCGGACCGCCCATTTGTGAGAGTTTGATGACCTTTGCAGGGATGCCGGAAGAAATGGCAGAACGGTGCATGAAGCGATATCGGGAGTACTACAATAGAGGAGAGATTTTTAACACCGCCTTGTACCCCGATATTTTAGAGTTGATGAAAGCCTTGAATGCCGCCGGAAGCAAAGTGTGCATTGCTACCTCCAAACCGCAGCCTATGGCAGATGAAGTGGTGGAATTTTTGGGCTTGTCCTCTCTGATTTTTTGCAATGCCGGTGCCGATACCAGTGACAAGCAGAGCGATAAGCCGGGGCTGATTCGCCGCTGCTTGGAGGAAACCGGTGCTGCCAAGGAGCGAACCGTGATGATTGGCGATACCCGATTTGATGCGAATGGCGCGCGGGTGATGGGCATAGATTTCATCGGGGCATTGTACGGATATGGTACCCGAGCAGAGATGGAACGAGAGGGTGCGTCGGTATTTGTCGAAGCGCCTGCTGATTTGGCAGAGCTGCTGTTCCAAAAGGATGGCGAGTGTTCCGGGAAATAATCCTTTACCCGGAACGGGTTTTATGATATGATGGAAGAATACAAGAGATGTGTGAAAAAACGGGGCAATGGATCGCCCGACAGAAAGGAGGCAGTTTTAAATGAAAATTACCTATAAATTTGACGAGGACGAGCTGTATTCGTTTAATATGTTCCGTGCAACACGGAAAAATGCCGGCACTGTTCCCTCTGCGATTATGATTGCTTGTGCAAGCTTGGCAGCCATGTTGGTGATTGGCTATATGTGCCGGATGCCGGCCTATATCTACATTATTTTTGTAGCAATGGCAGCGGCGGTGTTTGGCTTTATCATGTGGTTTTTGCGGAGCCGAATGAAGCGGTCGGTAAAGGTGATGCTCTATCGTCAACGCAAGGAAGATCTGATGCCCCAGACGACCATCACACTGGAGGATGACTACTTTGAGGTATACACAGTAACTCGTACCTCAGAGATTAACTACACCAGTGTAGAGCGGATTGAAAAAACAAAGCAGTTTCTTTATTTGGAGTTGGATCAAAACGGTGAAATCGGAATTCCGATTCGTGCTTTTGACAACGACCAACAAATGGATGATTTTTTGAGAGAATTCATCGAAAAAACACCCAAGGCGGTTCATGCCGGTTTGGGATATTTAATGAAAAACGAACACGCATAATCACTGCGTTTGCCGCACAGGAGCATCCTGTGCGGTTTTTCTTTTTTATGCTTGGCTCCTTATATAATATAAAGGAAAAGGAAGGTGCAAAAAAAGCGCCCGGAATGGACGCTTTTAAAATCAACCTTTCAGAAGTACCGTAACAATGAACCCTCCCTGGTTATCGCCGGAAATGGTATAGGTGTTTTCTATGGGAACAGGAACCTCGGTGGTGTCCATTCCGGAGGCAGGAACGTAGTAAATTTCGTAGCGGTTGTTTTCGTTGTCGGTTACTTGCACATGACTGCCGCCAAAGGTGTAGTGGCTCAGGTATTCCAGATATTCCTCTAGGCAATATTGCTTCAGGTTCATGAGATAGGCATGGGGCTTGCCCACATAGCGGTAATGGTAGGGCTGTGTTGCAAATCCGGTCAAGTCGCTTTTTCCCTCCGGATAGCGGAGAATGAACCCAAATCTGGCGCAGTTGCGGGGAAGCCACTGCCACTCCGCTGCGCTGGTCAGTTCCATAACGGTACCGTTTTTGGTGTAGCGGTCAAAGCTAACGGCATATCCGGTGTGAAACTCGCTGTACCCCGGTTGCGCTGCTACTTGATCTGCCGTATCGCCATAAACAGATTTTGCCTGCTCGTACACAGCAGCCTGTAAACTTTCTGAACGATACCCGTCGGAGAGAAGGACATCATCGCAGCCGGTAATGCGAGAAAACTCTTCCATCATGGAATTAAGGAACTGCAATACTTCTTTTTGCAGTAAAATTTCTGTGCCGGGCAGCAGGTAGCCGGAGTTTCCGTTGTCGTAAACATTCACTAGCGTATCTGTTTCGGGGAAGGGGTAGATTGTTTTCGGGTTCACCAAAATCAAACTGCCTTTGGCGAGATCCGCTTTTGTTTTGGTTACGGTAGTGAATTTCAGTTCTGTGGCAGCGCCTAAGTCATCGGAAAAGTTACTCAATACGGATTGGGTGTTTTTTTCGCCTGCCAAGTTAGACGTGGGAACCGTACTTGGCGGCTTTAAGAAACACATTACCGACAAAGCTGTCAGTCCGAGAAAACAGAGTGGTAGTGCCACGAATCGGAAAATGAGTATATTCCGTCGGTTGACTGCCGATTTTTTGGAAGAATTCTGGTTCATACAGACACCTCACAATCAATTCATTGGGAGTAGGATGCCCAAGAAATTGGAAACTATGAGGGAAATATCCATTCTGCTTGGGAAATAAAGAAGTTTGGATAACAGAGTCTATAATACTATTGCTGTTTTTTGTCTTACTATTGCTATTTTTTTTGTCTTATGGTACAATAAACCAACAATATTATTTTAAAATTGGAGTGATTTTTCCTTATTATGGATGGTGGAAGTTTAGCGATGATCGCCGCAATGGTTGGGTTGATTATCATGTCGGCATTTTTTTCGGCAACAGAAACGGCATTTTCCAGTCTAAATCGAATTCGTGTAAAAAACTTGGTGGCAGCGGGGCATAAGCGATACGCTTTGGTGCTGAAACTCAGCGAAAAATATGATACGCTGTTATCTGCTATTCTTATTGGCAACAATATTGTCAATATCCTGTGTACCTCCATTGCGACGGTGTTTTTTACCAAACACTGGGGCGATTTTGGTGTGACCTTGTCTACCGTTGTCATTACGATCGTGGTGCTGCTGTTCGGTGAAGTATCTCCGAAAACCGTTGCAAAGGAAAAAGCAGAATCCTTTGCGGCATTCTCTGCTCCGATCATCCAACTGTTTATGTGGATCTTAATTCCGATTAACAGCTTCTTTATTGTATGGAAAAAGCTGTTGTCCAAGGTGTTCCATCTGAAAGGCACTTCCGGATTTACAGAAGAGGAATTGATTACCATTGTAGAGGAAGTTGAGAGCGACGGCGTAATCGACGAGCATGAGGGCGAATTGATTCGTTCTGCCATTGAGTTCAATGACTTAGACGCTGCCGACATTCTCACCCCTCGTGTGGACGTGATTGGCGTAGAAATTTCCATGACGGTGCAGGATATTCAGAAGCTGTTTCGAGAGCATGAATACACCAGAATGCCGGTCTATAAAGAGGACATGGATCATATTGTGGGGATCCTCCATGAAAAAGACTTTAACCAAACGGTATTGGATGGGAAAACCTCTATCGAAGAGATTATCAAGCCACCGGTTACCGTATCCAAGGGTATTAAGATTTCCAAGTTGTTGCGCTTGCTGCAATATCATAAGTCGCACATGGCAGTTGTGGTGGATGAATTCGGTGGCACAGAGGGTATTGTAACGCTGGAGGATATTCTGGAAGAACTGGTCGGTGAGATTTGGGACGAGCATGACGAAGTCACCGAGGAGATTAAGAAAAACGAGGACGGCAGCTATACCATCAACTGTGGCGCCGCCTTGGATAAGGTACGAGAGTTGTTCCAGATTAAAGAGGACTACGACTATGCTACCGTCAGCGGATGGGTTATGGACGAGTTGGGTAAGGTTCCGGAAGAAGGAGACACCTTTACTTACGACAACCTGACCGTTACGGTTACAAAGGTGGATTTCCGCCGGGCAGTGGAAATTCATGTGGTGGTAACTCCAACATCGTAATTTTAATCAGAAGATTTTCAGAAGATTTTGCAAAAGGCGAACCGATTTGGTTCGCCTTTTTGTTGCGTTAAAATACTTTGGCAGATTTGACAAAAAGTCGGACTTTCATTTTTTGGTGTATCCCACAGGGTTTTTCGAGGGGAGGAACGGTTTTCGGTTACTTTCCACAGAATTTACAGAAAATTCACACATTTCGAACGAAAAAACATTGAAAAAAGGGTGATTTAGAAAGAAAAACACAGGTGGTTTTGCATAGATTTCTACAAAATTTTTTTGGCGTATTTCTATAAACTCGGAAAAATACTACAAAAACTATTGACAATTCATGAATATTCCATCATAATTTAATCCGTATAGTTATCTGTACCGTAAGCCTATGCTTTTTGGTGCAGCGACAGATTATCACGGCGAAGCAGCAGGGTTTCCACCGGACACGCCGTTCGAGGGAAGGGGCAGAAAATCGCCGGTCAGGAGGTTTTTCTATGAAACAATTTTTCTGTATCATCGTCACACTGGCAGCCAGTGCGGCGTTGCTGTGGCTTGTTTCGGCACCGGTGGACAACCTGCACGGCGCTGAATCCGGTTCGGACACGCACAGCGAAGAAACGGTCGGCGGTCACACGGAAAGCGTGCCCGCTGCAAACGCCCATTGACAGAGCCCGCCCAGCTCTGCGCGTGAAACGAAAGTTTTGAGGTGATATTATGCTATTCTTATTATTTGTAGGGATGTGGATCGTCTTTAACGGCAGATTTACCATTGAGATTCTCATTTTTGGTATTGTACTCTCCGCTGCGCTCTACCTCTTTGTGTGGAAGGTTATGGGCTTTGGACCAAAGCAGGAAAAAGCGATCCTGAAAAAATCCGGCAAAATGTTCCTTTACGGCTTGTTGGTCTTTAAAGAGATCATCAAGGCAAACTGGAGCGTTTTGAAGATCGTGCTGAACCCCAAAAGCAAGATCGAGCCGAAAATGGTTTACTTTAAAACCGATTTGAAGAAAGATACCAGCAAAGTGGCGCTGGCAAACTCCATCACCATCACACCGGGTACTATTACCGTAAATGTCAGTGATGACGTGGTATGTGTCCATGCGCTGGATGCCAGCATGGCAGACGGCATTGACGAGTGTGATTTCGTGGTAAAACTGAGAGAAATGGAGGGGAAAGAGTAATGTTTGCGTTTACGAGTACAACGTACTCCACAATTTTCTTTATTATCATTATGATCGTCCTCTCTCTGATCATTTGCTTCTGCTTACTGCGGTCAATTTTAGGTCCCCGCTTTACCGACCGTTTGGTAGCAGCCAACATGATCGGCGTAAAGTCCGTTGTTTTTATTGCAGTTTTGAAGGTGTTCTTGGAAGAAGGTTTCTTGGCAGACGTTTGTTTGATTTATGCGATGCTGAGCTTCTTGGCGGTTGTAATAATCTCCCGTATCGTCGTGCTGCGGGAACGCAATGAAAAAAGCCGCAATATTGTGAAGATTGAAATTGTGGACAGAAGCGAAGAGGAGGCGAAGGACTAATGCTGATACAATTTATTGTTGCCGCTGTATTTATCTGCGCCGGCATATTCGTTTTCGCCGCAGCAACCTTCGGCGTTTTCCGGTTCCATTATGTATTGAACCGGATGCACATTGCCGCACAGTGCGACACCATGGGTGCGTTGCTGTGCATTATCGGTGTGATGATCCTTTCCGGATTTACCTTCACCACACTGAAGTTTATCCTTGTGATTGCATTCCTGTGGGCAGCCAGCCCGTTGGCCTCCCATTTGATTGCGAAGGCAGAGTATGTTTCTCAGGATGCAGAGGATGAGGATACCTTTGAGGAGGAGGTGATCGACAAATGATTGCACTGGAAATGATTTTGCTGGCATTTTTGATCGCTTGCGCTATCATGGCAACAATCCAAAAGAATTTGTTGACCACCGTACTGATTTTCATGTCTTACAGCGTTGTTATGTCTATTATCTGGGTATTGCTGGAGTCTCCGGACTTGGCAGGTACCGAGGCAGCAGTTGGCGCAGGTGTTACAACCATCCTATTCTTTGTAACACTGAAAAAGGTGGGACAGCTCAAGTTTAAGAAAAATGATAAAAAGTCTGTCCTGAAAGAAGAGGAGAAAGGAGAAGACGATGCGTAACGAACATCATCCGGAAACGGAACAACAAAAGACGATTCCTACCGGCCCAATTTCTCCTTTAAAGAGACTTTCTCTTTGGGTTAACGGGGATGAAACGTCACCCTGTGAACCGGTCACACCCGGCACAGTGCCACCGGAGGATTTGCAGCGTTCGAAAAAGACATTTTTGCAGCGCATCAAACACTTCCGTGTGTTCTATGCCATTGCCTCTGTGGTAATTTGCTGCTTCCTCATTGGATTGCTGCTGTTTACCGTCAGCGATTTACCGCCCTTCGGTGAAGTGGATGTGCCGACCAACAACGAGGTTGCGCAGAAGTACATAGAGGACGGCTTGGAAGATACCGGTGCGGCTAACATTATTGCCGGTATGATTCTGGACTATCGTGCATTCGATACCTTGGGTGAATCTACTGTGCTGTTCATTGCCGTATCGGCAGTTATTATCCTGCTCAAGCGAGATCCGGATTGCCCGGACGAAGAGGAAGAAGCACAAAACCGTCGGGAGGAGCTGCTGGCTCGCAGCCATCCGAACATCATTTTGCGGATTGTCGCTTCCATTCTGATTCCATTTATTTTGCTGTTTGGTGCTTATGTGGTACTCAACGGTCATATCTCGCCCGGCGGCGGTTTCTCCGGCGGTGCGATTATGGGTGCTGGATTGATTCTGTTTGCTTCGGCATACGGATTCAAGAAGATGGACACCTTCTTTACCTTTAAAACCTTTACCGGCATTACCAGTACGGCGCTGTTGGTATATGCTTGCTCCAAAGCATACTCCTTTTTTACCGGCGCCAACCATTTGGAGTCTTACATTCCCAAGGGCATTCCGGGCGCAATCCTCAGCGGCGGGTTGATTCTTCCGCTGAATATCTGCGTTGGTATGATCGTTGCCTGCACCATGTATGGCTTCTATTCACTATTTTCGAGAGGAGATATCTAGGATGTGGGATTATATTCTGAATCACTACTATGAGATTGCTGCTGTAATTTTATTCGGCATCGGTTTCATGAATCTGCTTCTCCAAAGTAACCTCATCAAGAAGATCGTTGGTCTGAACATTATGGATACCTCGATCTATCTCTTTCTCGCAGCAAGAGGCTTTATCTTTGGCAGAGTGGCTCCCGTGCCACAGGATGTGTCCGTTCCGGCTTCTGCGGAAACATACATCAACCCGATTCCGGGCGGTCTGGTGCTGACCGGTATCGTTGTTTCCGTTAGTGTAACGGCATTCTCCTTGGCACTGGTGATGCGGCTCTATAAGAAGTATCACACCCTGAATCTGGATGAGATTCTGGTGCTTGCAAAAAAGGAAGGGGGCAGTAATTGATGGATCACGTTTTGCCCTTTGTTTATAACTTCCCGTCCTTCAGTATTCTGATGACGCTGATGGCGGGTATGGTTACCCCCTTCATCCGTGGCAGCGGACGGGTAGCGCAGAAGATTAACTTCGGCGTTATCGTGGTCGTTGGCGCAATGAACGCCATCTTGTTAGGTACCCTGCTCAGCCATGACGGCGGCACAAGCTACACCTATATGATGGGTCACTTTCCGGCTCCGTGGGGCAACGAACTGCGTGCCGGTCCGTTAGAGGCACTGTTGGCGACGCTGTTCTGTCTGGTTATGGCATTGAGCATTTTGGGCGGTCTGCGTGATATTTACAATGATATTCGCCCGAAAAAGCAGTACCTCTACTTCTTGATGTTGAACTTGCTGCTCAGTTCTTTGTTGGCGCTGATTTATACCAACGACTTGTTTACCGCTTATGTTTTCATCGAAATCAATACCATCGCCGCTTGTGCGATTGTTATGATTAAGGATTCCGGCGAAACAATCGTCGCGACCATTCGTTATTTGATTATGAGTCTCTTAGGCTCCGGATTGTTCCTGTTCGGTGTTTGTATCCTGTATAACATTACTGGTCAACTGCTGTTGTCCAGTATTCAGGAAGCGCTCATCCCGATTTTCCAGACAGGACAATATGCAATTCCGCTGACCGTTGTTATCGGCCTGATGGTTCTGGGTGTTGCCATCAAGAGTGCGGTGTATCCATTCCACTCCTGGCTGCCCGGTGCCCACGGTTCTTCCACCACCAGTTCTTCGGCAATTTTGTCCGGTCTGGTTCTGAAAGGCTACTTGATTCTGTTGATCAAGATGGTTTACCGGATGTTCACACCGGAAATGCTCTCCGAACTCCATGTGACAGACGTAATCCTGATCTTCGGTATTGCCGGTATGATTATCGGTTCCGTAAAGGCATTGAAGGAAAAGCACATCAAGCGTATGATTGCTTACTCCTCCGTTGCACAGATCGGTTACATCTTTATGGGTATCGGTCTAGGTTCCGATATTGGTATTTTGACAGCTTGCTATCATATTTTGGCGCACGCCTTTACCAAGCCGATGCTGTTCTGCGCTGCCGGTAATCTGGTCAACCACGCAGGACACAACTATCAGATTAAGGCGCTGAAAGGCACACCACTGAAGAGTCCGTTGGCAGGTATCGCCTTTACCGTCGGTTCTCTGTCCATGATCGGTATTCCGATGTTCGCCGGTTTTGTGCCGAAGCTGTTCTTCTCTACCGGCGCCATCCAAAGCGACTGGTTCCGGTTGACAGTGGTGCTGATTGCACTGGCAGTAAGTACCATTTTGAATGCACTGTACTACCTCCCTGCTTGTGTCAACATTTGGACACCGAAAAAGCGTAAGGGCGAAGATGCCCACGGCGGTCACGATGCACACGGTGATGCACATGGTCACGAGGATCCGCACGGTCATGGCGCAGAAGAGGTTGATGAAGAGGACGAGCTGATTCTCCACGAGGAGCATCACGAAAAGCCAAAGCCCTCCGTCAGTTTTGTGGTATCCATGGTGCTGTTCATTGCTTGCAACTTCGCCTTGGGTATTTGTTATCAGCCGATTACCGATATTATCAATGCCGGTATCTCGCTGTTAGGCTAAGCGGAAGCATCACGCCTTAAAAAGTGTGACTCCGATGTTCAAATTGTATTGATAGAACTTGATGAAAAGTGAGGTGGTTTGTCGATGGGTATCCTGCTGTTGATCCCAATTTTGTTTCCGATTTTAGCAGGCGCCGTGGTATTTTTCCTGCGTGACCGAAAAGTTCGCAGAATTTACATTTCGGCGGTTGTCGTCATAGACGCCCTGATGGTATATGCACTTGCTGCATTTGTGCCCGACACAACGCTCACGGTGTGGACAATCAGCGGAAGTCTGGAAGTAGGCTTTCAGTTGGATGGTTTGGCACGATTCTTCTCATGCCTTATCGTGTCCGTGTGGGCGCTGGTGGCGTTCTTTGCCTTCGAGTACATAACCCACGAAGGAAATGAGGAACGATTCCTTGCATTTTACACCATGACAATGGGTGTGTTGGTGGGCTTGTCCTTCTCGTCTACCATGCCAACCTTGTACATGATGTACGAATTGATGACCATTATTACCGTGCCGCTGGTCATTCACTCCCGTACACGGGAGGCGATTGCGGCAGGCTTGAAGTATCTTGGGTACTCCGTATTTGGCGCAGGATGCGGTTTGTTCGGTATGTTCTTCCTGAATAAATACTGTACAACCCTGTCCTTCGTAGATGGCGGCTCTCTGAATCTTTCTCTGGTAGCCGGCAACGAAAACCTGATTTTGTTTGTTTACCTTGTAATGATGATCGGCTTTGGCTGTAAAGCCGGTATGCTGCCCCTCCACGCTTGGCTGCCCACAGCCCACCCGGTTGCTCCGGCTCCGGCTTCCGCTGTTCTGTCCGGTGTGATCACCAAGGGCGGTGTGCTTGCCATCATCCGTGTGACCTACTTTATGGTAGGCCCGGATTTCCTCCGGGGAACTTGGGTGCAATACACCCTGATGGCGTTGGCAATCGGTACCGTATTTATGGGTTCCATGCTGGCGTTTAAGGAAAAGCTGCTCAAGAAGCGGATGGCATACTCCACCGTTTCCAACGTTTCCTATGTGCTGTTCGGATTGTTCATGATGACTTCCGACGGCTTTACCGGTGCATTGCTGCAGGTATTGTTCCACTCCATTGCGAAGAATATCCTGTTCTGCTGTGCCGGTGCAATCATCTACAAGACCCACAAGACTTATGTTTACGAACTGAAGGGTATTGGCAAGCAAATGCCGATTGTGATGTGGTGCTTTACCTTGGCATCTCTATCCCTGATCGGTATTCCGCCGCTGGCAGGCTTTGTCAGCAAGTGGTTCTTGGCAACCGGCGGTATTGCAGCCTGCTTCGACGGCATGGGTTTCCTGCCGTTCTTGGGCGCAGCAGTGCTGATGGCATCGGCGCTGTTGACTGCCGGATACCTGATGAGTATTGTGCGGGACGCATTCTTCCCGGGGAAAGATTTCAATTATGCTACCCTGAAAAAGGAAGAACCCAATGCACTGATGACCGTGCCGCTGATTATTATGTCTGTGGCAGTGGTTGTGCTGGGTATGTTCCCAACCGGTCTGACTACTGCAATCAACTGCATTAGCAGTACGCTGTTATAAGGAGGGGGAAACAATATGGCATGGTTATTATTGATCCCCGTCCTGCTGCCCATCGTGGCAGGTCTGGGGCTGCTCATCCTCAACTTTAAAGAGCGGATGCAGCGTCAAATTTATGTGGCAAGCGTCATTATTGTCAATGCCGCCCTGTCCATTATCTTCATGTTTACCGTTCCGGCGCAGAAGTTTACCTTCGTTTACTTTACGGAGAAAATCAACCTGACGCTTCGGGTGGATGGAATGTCCACGGTCTTTGGTATGATCGTTTCCATCTTGTGGATTGTGGCAACCTTCTACTCCTTTGAATACATGAAGCATGAAGGAAAAGAAAATAAATTCTTCTCCTTCTTTACCATTAGCTTTGGTGTGGTATTGGGTATCGCTTATTCCGGCAACCTGATTACCATGTACTTCTTCTATGAACTGCTGACCATGGCAACTCTGCCATTGGTTATGCACGCCATGGACAAAAAGGCATCTTCCGCCGGTAAAAAGTATGTTGCATACTCCATTTCCGGTGCGTCCTTTGGCTTTATTGCCATCATGCTGCTGATGAACTACGGAACCTCTTTGGATTTCGTATTCGGTGGTATTTTAGACCCAACACTGGTTTCCGGCATGGAAAACCTCCTGTTGGTAGGCTTTATTCTGGCATTCTTCGGCTTCGGTATCAAAGCGGCGATCTTCCCGTTCTTTGACTGGCTGCCATCTGCCGGTGTCGCTCCGACTCCGGTATCGGCGCTGCTCCACGCCGTAGCGGTTGTTAATGCCGGTATCTTTGCCATCATTCGTGTGACATTCTACAATTTCGGCACCGATTTCCTCCGTGGAACATGGGCGCAGTACATTGTAATGGGTGCAACCATTGTCACCATTGTTCTCGGCTCCTCCTTGGCGCTGCGGGCAAAGCACTTCAAACGCCGGTTGGCTTACTCCACCGTAAGTAACCTGTCCTATATGCTGTTCGGCATCACCATGATGACACCGGAAGGCTTGGTAGGCGGCGTTACCCATATGCTGTTCCACTCCGTTTTGAAGATCACTCTGTTCTTCGTAGCAGGTGCGGTTATCTACAAAACAGGACGAGAGCACGTGGATGAGCTGTACGGCATGGGTCGTGCAATGCCGATCACCTTTGCGACCTTTACCATTTCGTCTTTGGGATTGATCGGTATTCCGCCGTTGATGGGCTTTACCAGTAAGTTCTATCTGGGTACGGCTGCCATCGACAGCGGTAACCCATTAGCCTACATCGGTGCCGGTGCGCTGATTGTTTCTGCGTTGCTGACAGCACTGTATCTGTTCGATATTATCCTGAAAGCGTACTTCCCGCCAAAGGATATTGATGTAAAAACACTGAATAAAGATGTTCGTGATCCAAACAAGCTGATGACCATTCCGCTGATTGGTTTGACTGTAACATCTATCGTCATTGGCGGTTATCCTGCTCCGATTATTCACATCTTTGAACAAATCGCAACAGGTCTGTTCTAACCGGTTAGGAGGTGATTATTCTGGAAGGCAATTTTTTGTTACTGATTTTAGTGGTGTTCCCCTTTGTGGCAGGTATCGCATCTTACCTCATCGGGCGTGCTTCTAAAACAGGAAGAGATTTTTTTGTACTGGCTGCCACAGCCGCTGAGCTGTGTATGGCCATCGGGTTATGCTTTACCGGAGGCCCTTCCGGGGAAAGCGATTTTACACTCCG
>OGDF01005860.1_pt1 | contig 12691 bp, 10 predicted proteins | sample 1570141 | NCBI WGS metagenome assembly OGDF01 (sample SAMEA4370581, study PRJEB24528) | human gut metagenome | reverse complement strand
GGAGGGCGAAAGCATGGCGCAGGTCAAGCCCCGGCTCGACCACATCCAGAACGACCTGCTCAACAACTTCCACCGGCTGGGGGTGCAGGCAAAGCCCTTGAACGGTGTCCAGCGGCTGAAACTCATGCACGATATGTTCAACATGGACGGTGCCAGCAAATTTCATTTTGACTGGAAAGACCTCGTGAAAAGCGGGCTGTCCGTGAAGGATGCCATTGCGCCTACCGCCTTTGCCTTCAAAAATTCCCGGACGTTCCAGATGGGCGGCATCTATTGCGCCGCCAGTTTTTTGAGCATCACGGCATCCGACATCAGCGACCAGCTTTTGAAGGATTTTCTGGATATGGATTCGTCCCAAATCGTTACCATGCACATCCAGTCTGTTGACCAGAACAAGGCCATTAAGACGGTCAAGCGCACCATCACGGAACTGGATCGCAGCAAGATCGAGGAGCAGAAGAAAGCTATCCGTGCCGGATATGATATCGACATCATTCCGTCGGATTTGGCAACCTACGGCAGGGATGCCAAGGCTCTGCTGAAAGAATTACAGAGCCAGAACGAGCGGATGTTCCTCGTCACTTTTTTGGTGCTGAACACCGGCAGGACTGAACAGGAACTGGAAAACAATGTTTTTCAGGCCAGCTCCATTGCCCAGAAGCACAACTGCAATCTGTGCAGACTGGACTATCAACAGGAGCAGGGATTGATGAGCAGTCTGCCGCTGGCTGACTGCCAGATCGAAATCCAGCGGGGACTGACTACCAGCAGCACGGCAATCTTCATTCCATTCACCACACAGGAACTGTACCAGTCCGGCAAAGAAAGCCTGTATTACGGGCTGAACGCCCTGTCCAACAACCTTATCATGGTGGATCGGAAGAAGCTGAAGAATCCCAACGGTTTGATCCTCGGCACTCCCGGCTCTGGCAAAAGTTTCTCGGCAAAGCGTGAAATTGCAAACGCCTTTCTGGTGACGGATGATGATATTATTGTCAATGATCCTGAGGGAGAGTATTCTCCTCTGGTGAATCGACTGAAAGGTCAGGTCATCAAAATCAGCCCCAACAGTACCCAGTTTATCAACCCCATGGACATTAACGCCAACTATTCGGAGGAAGATAATCCGCTTTCCCTGAAAGCTGACTTTATTCTTTCTTTGTGTGAACTGGTAGTAGGCGGCAAAGAAGGTCTGCTGCCGGTGGAGAAAACCGTCATCGACCGCTGTGTGCATCTGATCTACCGCAAATATTTTGCGGACCCCTGCCCGGAGAATATGCCCATCCTTGAGGATTTGTACAACGCCCTACTCCAACAGGACGAGAAAGAAGCCCACCATGTTGCCACCGCACTGGAAATCTATGTGAAAGGCTCCCTGAATCTGTTCAATCATAGAACCAATGTAAACGTCAACAACCGCATCGTCTGCTACGACATCAAGGAACTGGGCAAACAGATGAAGAAACTCGGTATGCTCATTGTGCAGGATCAGGTGTGGGGGCGTGTCACGGCAAACCGCAGCAGCGGCAAGTCCACCCGGTATTATATGGATGAGATGCACCTCCTCTTAAAAGAGGAACAGACTGCGGCGTATTCCGTGGAGATCTGGAAGCGTTTCCGCAAGTGGGGCGGTATTCCCACGGGGCTGACCCAGAACGTGAAAGACCTTCTTTCTTCCCGTGAAGTCGAGAATATTTTCGAGAACAGTGACATGATCATCATGCTGAATCAGGCGGCAGGAGACCGGCAGATCCTTGCAAAGCAGCTCAACATCTCGCCCCATCAGCTTTCCTACGTCACCCATTCCGGCGAGGGCGAAGGGCTGCTGTTTTTCGGCAATGTCATTCTGCCGTTTGTTGACCGATTCCCCACTGATTTGGAACTCTACCGCATTATGACCACCAAGTTGGGTGAAGTCTCGGAGGGCGCACAGAAATGAGTGAACCGAAGCTGAACATCAAAGAGGAATCGTCTGCCAAAAAGACCCGTTCTCCTCCGAAAAAAGCCAAGGTGGAGCAGTCGGTGCCCAAAAAGAAAAAGCTGAAAACCGATGCAGATAAAGCTGCGGAAAAGGCACAGCATCTGCGGTTCGGCAAGGCAGAACTGACCCCGGACGAACTGAGCCGGTTGAGCAAGGCACAGAAGCGGGAAATGTACGCCGCCCATGCCGCCCGCTCTGTGGTGCATCGAGAGGTTGACCAGTACGAGGATGAAAACGTTGGTGTGCAGGCGTTGAGCGAGGGCGAAAAAGCGGCAGGAAATGTCCGTGATATTTCCAAAAGCCGCTATGCCCGGAAGCTGAAAAAGAAAGCCAAGATGCAGAGCAAGAAAGGCACCAAAACCGCAAAATCTTCTGCACAGGAGCCGACTGCGGCACAAGATGCAGGCGCATCCGGCACCGGCGAGGGCGGCTCCAACTGGCTTTCACGCTGGAAACAGCGGCAAGAAATCCGGCAGAGCTACTATGCCGCCGCCCGTTCGGGCACGGCGGCGCAGACCGCAGGTGGCAAAGCGGCATCCAACGGTGCATCTGCCGCCCGGTCTGGCGTGGAACAGGCGGTGGAGAAAGGCAAAACTGCCGTCAGCACCGCCGTAAAAGGGCTGATGAATGCCGCCAAGGGCAACGCACACGTTCTGGTGATCGTGGGCATTTTTCTTTTGCTCATCCTGATGGTCATGTCCGGCTTTTCCTCCTGCGGCATCCTCTTTTCCGGCGGCACACAGGTGTCCGGGCAGACCATGTACTCCGCCGAGGACAGGGACATCCGCGGTGCAGAGCAGGACTACAAGAAGCTGGAAAAGGAACTGGATAAGAAAATCAAGCGCACTCCCACCGACCACCCCGGCTACAACGAGTACCAGTATCACCTTGACCCCATCGAGCATGACCCGTGGCAGCTCACTTCGTTCCTGACCACCTTGTATGATGACTACACCCGCAGCGAGGTACAAGGAAAATTGAAGGAAACCTTCAAAAAGCAGTACAAGCTGACCACATGGGTAGAGGTGCAGACCCGGTATATGACTGTGTGGGTCATGACTCCCGCAGGAATCCCAGTCCCCACGCAGGTGCCCTACGAGTACCGCATCTTCCACACCAAGCTGGTGAACCGTGGCTTGGAAGTGGTCATTCGGGAAGAACTGAATAACGACCAATGGAAACGTTACGAGATTTTCCAAGACACCTTGGGCGGTCGGCCTTATCTGTTCAACGGCGGTCTGCCGCCCGGTGGCTCGGATGGCTCCGGCACACCGGGCATCGACTATCAGATTCCGGCAGAAGCTCTGACGGACGAGGAATTTGCCGCCATCTACAAGGAAGCCCAAAAGTATGTGGGTACGCCCTACGTCTGGGGCGGTTCCACCCCGGAAACTGGGTTCGATTGCAGCGGCTATGTCTGCTGGGTCTACAATCAGAACGGCTACGATGTGGGGCGCACTACGGCAAACGGTCTGTGGAACAAGAGCCAGCACATTTCCGAAGCCGAAGCAAAGCCCGGTGATTTGGTCTTTTTCAAGGGAACCTACGACACCCCCGGCATGAGCCACACCGGAATCTATCTGGGTAACGGCATGATGGTCAGTGCTGGCGACCCCATCAAGTACGCAAACATTCACTCGTCCTACTGGGAGAAGCATCTCGCAGGATTCGGACGGCTTTCAAAATGATTGGAGGAGTTACTATGAGCGAAAAATCGGATAAGTTGCGGGCAATGCTGGAAAAAGAGAAGGAGCGCCGCATCAAGCTGAACAACCGCATCGAGATTCTGGAGCGGCGCATTCAGGAGGAAGATTCCGCCGAGGTCAACGAGATGGTGCGGACTGCAAAGGTCACGCCGGAACAGCTTGCCGCCCTGCTGCGGCAGTCGGCAACTGCCACCCCGAACCCGGCTGCGCTGTCTGCCGTGGGTGCAACTTTCGACAAGGAGGACGGTTCCAATGAAGATGATGAATAAGGTGTGTGCGCTGGTGCTGTCGGTGGCACTGTGCGCTGGTATGGCGGCTCCTGCCTTTGCCTTTGAGGGCGAAGCCGCCCCCGTGGAGCAGCCTGTTCTGCCGGAAGTGGTGGAGGAAGATGTTGTCACCGTCACGGACGAAACTTCTGGTGCCCTGACCCCGGAGGGCAATCTGACGCTGGTAGACGACTACCACACCAATTATTCTGATGGCAGTGGTCAGCAGTTCATTACGCTGGTCAGTAAGTCGGGCAACACGTTCTATTTGGTCATTGATAGGAACAGCAAAGGGGCGCAGACCGTCCACTTTATGAACCTTGTGGACGAAGCTGATCTTCTGGCTTTGATGGATGAAGAAGATGCGGATGCCTATACCGCTGAAAAGGAAGCGGCGGCGCAGGCTGAACAGGATAAGCTGAAAGCCGAGGAAGAAGCCAAGAAAGCCGCAGAAGAAGCGGCGGCATCCGGCGAGGAACAGCCCAAGGAAAACAAGGTCACAAAGATCGCATCCGGCTTTCTGGGCGTAGTCGTGCTGATTGCGCTGGCGGCAGGCGGCGGCTTCTATGCTTTCACGAAGCAGAAGCAGAAAAAGCAGGCCGAAAAAGAAGCCCTTGACCCTGATGCAAACTACACCGAGGACAAGGGCGATTTTGAGATTCCCCCCGAGGATGAGCCGGAGGAGACCGGCGAGCAGGACACCGAACCCATCTGATTTCAAGGCGGCATTTGCCGCCGTACATATCCAAATGAAAACAGAATGGAGGGATTCTTATCGCAAAATTAGTCGTGGCGGAAAAGCCGTCCGTTGCCATGTCCTATGCAAAGGTTCTCGGTGCAACCAACCGCAAAGACGGTTATCTGGAGGGCAACGGCTATCTGGTAAGCTGGTGCGTTGGTCATCTGGTGGAGCTGGCACCGCCCAATGTCTACGATGCCAAGTACGTCAAGTGGAGCATTGCAGACCTGCCCATACTGCCGCAAAAGTGGCAGTATCTGGTGTCTGCCAGCACCAAAAAACAGTTCGGCATCCTGCAAAAGCTGATGCACCGCCCGGATGTGGATAGCATCGTGAACTGTTGCGATTCCGGACGGGAGGGAGAACTGATCTTCCGTTTGGTGTACCAGCAAGCGGGCTGCAAAAAGCCCTTTTCCCGGCTGTGGCTGTCCAGCATGGAAGAAAACGCTATCCGGGAGGGCTTTGCCCACCTCAAACCGTCAACTGAATACGATGCGCTGTACAATGCAGCACTCTGCCGGGAACGTGCCGACTGGATGGTCGGTATCAATGCGTCCCGGCTTTTTTCGTGCCTGTACGGTCAACCGCTGGCGGTGGGGCGTGTTATGACCCCGGTGCTTGCCATGACGGTGGTGCGGGAAGCTGCCATTGCCGCCTTTGTGCCGGAGAAATTCTACACGGTAGATCTGGAACTGACCAGCGGCTGCACGGCATCCAGCCGCCGCATTCCTGAAAAAGCTGTTGCCGAAAACCTGCTGGAAGCCTGTCGAAAGGAGATGATGGCAACGATCCAGCGCATCACTCGCAAGGAAAAGTCCGAGAATCCGCCGCCGCTGTACGACCTGACCACCCTTCAGCGGGATGCAAACCGCCTGCTGGGGTACAGCGCACAACAGACGCTGGACTATGTGCAGAGCCTTTATGAGAAGAAACTTACCACTTATCCCAGAACTGATAGCTGCTATATCACCGACGATGACGAGGAAATGCTGGAGGATCTGACCGAGGAACTGGAAAGATTTTTCGACATTACCCCGGAAGATGTGGACGAGGCGGCGCCCCGGACACGGCGCACCGTCAACCGGGAAAAAGTCACCGACCACCACGCCATCCTGCCCACCCGCAGTATGCTGCAAACCGATCTGGAGGCTCTGCCCAAAGGCGAGCAGAACGTCCTGAAACTCATCATCGCCCGGACGCTGATGGCGGTAAGCAAGCCCTTCCGCTATCTGGAAACCCTGCTGACCACCGAATGTGCCGGGGAGGAATTTACCGCCAAAGGCAAGGAGGTTCTGGAGGAAGGCTGGAAAGCGGTGGAGCGCAAGGTGCTGGCAGACATCCTGAACCGGAAACAGGAACTCACCGTCCTGCCCAATGCAGCGGAAAACGAGTGCGGCATCCTCAACGCCGAACTGAAAGAGGGTCAAACGACCCCGCCGAAGCACTTTACCGAGGACACCCTGCTGCACGCTATGGAAACCGCCAGTGCAGACAGTATGCCGGAGGGCGTGGAGCGTCAGGGCATCGGCACCCCGGCCACCCGCGCCGCAACTATTGAAAAGCTGGTGCAGAAGGGCTTTCTGGAACGGAAGGGCAACAAGAAAACCAAGGTGCTGCTGCCTACCGACAAGGGCAAAGCCCTTATTACCGTAATGCCCGAAGAAATCCAATCCCCGGAAATGACCGCCGATTGGGAAACAAAACTGCTGCAAATCGAACGTGGCGAAATGGAGCCGAGCGAATTTATGACCGAGATCAATACGATGATTACCGAACTGGTAAAGAACACGGAAATGAAAAAAGGAGTGAATGCGCTTATGAAAAACAAGATTATTGGTATCTGCCCGAACTGCGGTGCAAATGTTGTGGAGCGTGAAAAGGGCTGGTTCTGCGAGAACCGGGAGTGCCGTTTCGTGCTGTGGAAGGATAATGCTTTTCTGAAACGGCTCGGCAAACGCATGGACGCTCATGTGGCGGACAAGCTGCTGCGGGATGGTCGGGTCCGGCTGAAGGACTGCAAGAGCGCCAAGGGCAAGACCTACAACGCCACCGTGCTGCTGGGCACCGAACCCGATGGCCGCAGCAAGTTTTCTCTGGAATTTGAGAATGGGGGCTGCTGATGAAGGATGATGCCGTAATAAAAGACAACGAGGCGGTCTACCTCCTCAACGAGCAGACGTATCTGCATCTGCGGGAAAATCTCCAAGGTGTCGGGTACGAGGTCTTTGACAAAAACAGCCCGCTCCCGGTGGAGGAAGGGCAGATTCCACGGGAGGTTCTGGGCAACACCCAGCGGCGCATCGAGACTGCCCGTGCGTACTATCTGACAGAGCATCCAGACGAGCCTGTGGGGAAGATTCAGAATGTTGCAGTTACCACCTTAGAGAAGTTCCGCTCCGGGGTTCGCAGGCGTAGGAATCTGGCTCCGCGCTCTCTGCCGGAGAATGATGTGCGGTTCATTGACCCGATGTACAACGAGCTGTTCCGGGTGCCGGACGGCGGCGTTGTGCAGATGACCTACCCGGATGGGCACCAGCGTTCCGAGAAGGTCGAATATCTCGATGACTATCACATGAAGATCGGGTCCTCGGTGCAACACATCTGCGAATTTGCAGAGCGTATGGCGCGCAGCCGTGCCATTGTGGAACCGGAGCCGCTGACACAGCAAGAGCAGCGGGCATGGAATCTGGAATACGATTATTACCTTACCGTGCAGGCAGATAATGGCTCGTGGGATTATGCCCTCTATCAGGGCGACTGCTGCCTGTTGGAGCGCGGAAAAATTGATGCACCCGAACTGATGATCGAGGAGGTGCGGGACGAGATCCTGTACAGTCACAATCTGCGGAACAAGGACTGCATTCCGCTCTGCCAAGAAGAATTTGCGCAGAAGCTCGCAGACCGAAATGAGATCCAGTCATACCGGATGAAGCAATTCCGGCAAAGCGGCCACGACTGCTATCTGGTCATGCAACTGCATCAGGATGCAGACCCTGCGCTCCGCTTTGCCGCCATGCGCTATCTGAACAAGCAGAACATCGCTCCGTCCGTTGAGAATTACGAGATCCTGTACCGGGGAAATCTCCCGGAAGGAAAGCGCAGCGTTCCGCAAGCAGAACTGCTGGAACAACTGTACCAGAAATTCAACTTCGCCCGCCCGACGGATTACCATGGGCACAGCTTGTCGGTCAGCGATGTGATCATGCTGAATCAGGATGGGAAAATTTCAGCGCATTATGTGGACAGCATCGGCTTCAAAGATTTACAGGGGTTTCTGGACAAGCAGCCGGAACGCCCTTCGGTGCTGATGAATCTCATGGAGAAGTGCGACGCCCCGGAGTGTAACCCCACCGTCTGCCGGAAAGCGAGGGATGCCCATGAACTTTAACCATGAAGAACTGATGCTGATGATGCTCTACAACACCGGCACCCGACTGGGGCTGGTGCAGGAGTTGCGACTGATGCAGTGCTACCTGATGCCCGACGAAACCGCCCTGCGAGAACTGTCCGAAAATGTGATTGATAAATTGAAGCTCCTGACCGATGAGCAGTTTGCAGAGATCGAATTTCCTATGGACTGATTTTTGCCGCCTACGGGCGGCTTACATATAATTAGAAAAGTTACTTTTCCTTTCAGACGAATTGTACTCAGCAGGCATAATATTGAGATTCCCTTGCAGGAAATGCTTAATAAGCGTATATTATAGTTAATATCGAGTCGCGCAATATAGGAGATAAGCGGATATTTTGCTATGAGCCTTGCAAAGGCGGTACAGTGACGAACGTGAGCAACGTTTTAAGTCCGCTTTTTGTTTACTGAATATTACACTATTGAAGGGGGACATTCATGCTTACTTTGTGTTATGCGCCATCGTATGGAATCGAGATTTGCGCAGCTCGTCGGCTTACCCCAGAGGAAAAGAAGCATTATGCAGCATGGTTTGCTGAAACTGGTTTTATCGGAGTCGGCAGTCATGTAGATCTCCCTTGTACCTCTCACGAAGATCTTCCGAATCGTCCTGACGATGGAAGCTTTCTGGGTTGTTATAATCAGGCATGGATTATTACAGAAGCAGAGGCTGCATCATACGAGAGACTAAATCGTCAGCGCCAGAATGAGAAGGATTTAGCCCAAAAAGCTGCGCAAGATGCTTATAACGCAAAAATTGCCGACTTTGATACGGGCTATGAAAATTGCAAGAAGCAATTTGAAAGCTGGACGGTTACGGATGTAAAACAAAAACAGGGTGATTTATTCGCTGAGCACACATTTGTTCTTCATGGAAAAGAGTTCTCTTTTGTTGAAAGAGATTTGCATGACCTTGGGTTTGTAATCAATCCTATGTATCGGATTGATCCTGATTCTACCGCTAGTGGATATCTTACTTGCGATGACACTGGCGCAAAAGTCTGGTGTGTAAACGGATCTCGGTATATTCCGTTATCGGAAGATGAGACTCTTTGTGTCAATGCGATTTGCCAGTATGGAAAATTTGTAAATTCTTCAATTCGTATGTGAGGTATATGGAGATGACTCAAAATCTATATCCCCCGATGGCGTTATTAAAAAAGACTGCCCAGCAGTATCCAAAAGCATGGGAACTTATGGCAAATTTCCATGCCGAGAATGGTATGAATGGGCTACCAACATGGCCGGATTGGTGCTATGCACCGATGTCTGCGGCGGTAGCAATTGCCAGTGGTGGACGTAATTTCTTATTACTTCCGGTAAACCAACAGCAGGATATCATAAACTCTGCTCAAAAGATATTTGCCCTTGCAACATGGCGTTTAAGCAAAGAAGTATATCAACTTGATCCAGACTTCGCGCAGTTGCTTTTTGAGCAAACTAATGATTTGGATATTCCTTCGGAGATTTTTTTACAGCTTCCTTATCCTTGCTTCTACATCGAAGTTCCAGACTTGTTTTTTGGAGCCAAGCCGATTCATGGCTTCTTCGTAAACTTGGAATATGATGTTAATAACGGTGACCGTGAACTGCGGCTTTATTTTTTATATCAAGATGGTACTGGCTTTGGCTATCCCATTCATATAGACGAGCATACCATTTCTGACAATATGGCTCATGTTGCCAAGGAAGCCCTATACAATTCCAGAAACGACAAATTCATACAGGCACAAACTTATCGGGCAATACAAGAAACCGATGCTCTGCAAGAGCTGCTGCTTAAAGCACTTCAAGTTGTTCTTTACATACTGGCTTCAAATGCTGAGATCGTTCCCAATAGTGAACAGTCATTCATAACGAAACGAGGTGCCACTATCAAAGATAAATATTCTGAAATTCGGAAATGGGATGTAGGTATTCGCATTGGAGCCGCTATTCGTCAGAAATCTGCGTCAGTAGAAAAAGGAGAAAGTATAAAGACGGCAAGCGGCCATTCCTCACCTCGTCCACATATGCGGAGAGGCCATTGGCATCATTATTGGACTGGACCACGCAACGTTTCTGAAGACAGACGTCTTATCTTGAAATGGCTCTCTCCTATGGCAGTTGCAGCAACACCAGAGGATACTCCTATTGTTATACATGAAATAAAAAACAATTCCTGACGGCGTTTATGTTCCGAAAATTTTTCATAATCCGCAAGAAAGTGGTCTTGATAGAATGCTTCGATTCATGCTATACTAGAACAAGCATTATTGTACGGACAAAAATAGAAAGTGAGGCTTGCCAATGGACACCACAAAACGCTCTCCCCTTGACCGCCTGCTCTTTGCCACTTTTCTGAAAGGCCGCACTTCTTCCCGCGACTTGTGGGAAGAAAAGGGCGATATGACCCCCGAAGATAACCAGAAGATCATCGAGGAAACTAACGAGATCATCAACGATGATTCCACCTATCCCTTCATCAGCTACCTGACCGACCTGCTTGCTAAGTCCAAACCCTCCGATGATGCTGTCAAAAAACTACATGAACACATTGACAATATCGCAGAAGGATTGCATGAGGACAGCACCGATGTGTTCCGTGCGCTCCTTGCAAAACTGATCGAGCAACCGGAAGAAAAGCAGACCTTTGACCGTCTACTGGAGATGGCAGAAAAGTTTGCCGCACGATACGAATAAAACACCATAGATTCCATAGCGAGTGACCTGAAAAGGCCGCTCGCTTTTTTGTTTACCATGAACTTGAAGGGAGGAACGCTATGCCAAGCAAAACCGAAGAATATCTCGCCCTTGCCCAGCGCACGGCCAACGGCTTGACCCGATACTGGGAAAGCTGGACGGACTACCTGACCACCGCATCCCGGTTGTACAAGTACCCCTTTGCAGACCAGTTGATGATCTACGCTCAGCGGCCCGATGCCACCGCCTGCGCCGAATTTGACATTTGGCGCAACCGGATGAACCGCTATGTCAGGCGTGGCTCTAAGGGCATCGCCTTGCTGGATGAATCCAGCGGATTCCCGCGCCTGCACTACGTTTTCGATGTGTCGGACACCGGGGTGCGCCGCAATTCCCGTGACCCGGAGGTGTGGCAGCTCGGTCCCGATTTGGTGCAGCCGGTTTCAGAAATGCTCGCCGCCACCTACGGCATCAGCGGAGAGCGCGTCAGCCAGCAGCTTGCGGATGTTGCCGGGAAACTGGTGGCAGATTACTGGGACAACAACAGTGGTGACATTCTCGCCATCGTTGACGGTTCGCTTCTGATGGATTATGATGAAGCCGGTGTGGAGATGCAGTTCAAGTCCGCCGCCGCCATCAGCGTCACCTACACGCTGCTGGAACGCTGCGGCTTTGAGCCTGCCGGGTGGTTCGATAAGGACGATTTCCGAGCCATCCACGAGTTTTCCACCCCAGACAGTGTTTACGCCCTCGGCGCAGCCGTCAGCGACATGAGCCGGGAGGTCTTACGCCAAATTGAGCGCACCGTTAAAACAACCATTCGCCGCCGAAACAATGAAAGGAGCCAGCATGAATATGAGCAGCAATCTGAGTTACACGCAGACCGGGGATTATCTTCTCCCGAACCTGACCCTGCATCAGCCGAAGACCCCGCTGGGCAAGTACGGCAGGCTGCGCCGGACGTACCTGAAGGAGCATCGCCCGGTGCTGTACAACACGATGCTCCTGAACGGGAGCCTGTACCCGCACCTGATGGAGGTGGAGCAGACGGCAGAAAGCCGGATGCAGCAGACCATGCAGGAACTGCTGAAGCAGAACCCGGCTCCGAACAAAGAGCGGCATCAGATGGAGTGGGTGCAGCACATGAACAGCCTGAAAGCACAGGCCGAGGAACTGGTGATGAACGAGCTGATTTACAGCTAAGTTTCTTCGATGTGGCTATTCCCACCGAAGCCGAACAAATTGAATCCATCGACCAAGCGGAGAGCGAAAAATCGCCCTCCGCTTTTGATTTGTCGCAGGCTGAAATTGAAAACGAACTGCGTAAGCACGGTTCGGGATTTACGGGCGGCAAGCAGCGCATTATGGCGCTGTACCAGACCCAGCCCGACCGCAACCTCCGTGCCAAAGCACTGGCAAAGGAGTACGGTGTCGGTGGGCACTCCCACGATTATCTGGACGGAAGCCGGGGCTTTGTGAACCACGACTGGAAGGGACTGGAATTTGTTCATTATCCCGACTACCAGAAAATCACCCTGAAATGGGCGCAGGTGGAAAAGTATATCGACCTGATGATCCAGTCCGACCGCTACCTGACGGACCAAGAAAAGGAGCATTACACGCCCCCTGTGCCCATCACCGTAGAGCCAGATGCTACCTTGACCCATGCCAAAAACCTGATCCGGGATTTCTGTCTGGAGGAATATGATTCTGAACCGGACTTTTCTGACCTGTCCAAGATCGGCGTTGCCTACACCAACGCCACCGATGAGGATATTCCCATTCAAGTTAATGTGGATTTGGTGGGATACCGGGTGGAACGGTATCTGGGTGAAGTGCTGATCGACGAGCGGCAGTACGAAAGTCTGGAAGATCTGACCGAAACCGAATTGGAGGCTCTGGATTTTT
>OGDF01005850.1_pt1 | contig 12704 bp, 10 predicted proteins | sample 1570141 | NCBI WGS metagenome assembly OGDF01 (sample SAMEA4370581, study PRJEB24528) | human gut metagenome | reverse complement strand
CGCGGAGGTTTGAAACTAGCGGTTTTCTCGTATCGCAAACCTAATCCCTAGCCACCAACCCCTAGTCACCAGTCACTAGCCACTCATCCCTGTTTTCAAACTTCCGGTTGATAGGTTGTGGTAGCGGCGCACAATTCATAAAGCGCCGCCGCTTCTCACAACGTCTGAAACCTTGAACCCGCCAACCTGAACCCGTCAACCTTTATTTTTACTTCTTCTCTCTCGTTTCTTTTGCGAGACGAATGGCGAGTTTCGCACCTTCATCCATGGAAGAAGCCGGATACAGATTCTTGATATCCGCTTTGGCCAGGATCTCGCGTCCGCGCTCTACATTGCGTCCCTCGAGACGAACCACGACAGGAATCGGGAATTCCTCTTTGCCGCCGGAAAGAAGCGCAGCCGCTTCGACAATGCCCGTCGCGATGACATCGCACTTATTGATGCCGCCGAAAATATTGATCAGAATGCCGTCGACCTGATCGTCTTCAAGCATGATCCTGAAGGCTGCCACGATCTTTTCCGGCGTAGAGTCACCGCCGACATCGAGGAAGTTGGCCGGTTCACCACCGTTTTCCTTGATGATATCGACGGTCGCCATTGCAAGACCTGCCCCGTTGACCATGCAGGCTACGTCGCCGCCGAGATTGACATAGTTCAACCCCTCTGCTGCGGCTTCTCTTTCCTTCTGGTCCTCTTCCGTGATGTCGCGCAGTGCTACGATCTCCGGATGACGGGAAAGCGTGCTGTCATCAAAGTTCAGCTTCGCATCGAGCGCCATGACGTCGCCCTCTTCGGTGACGACCAGCGGATTGACTTCCGCCAGTGAGCAGTCCTTATCCACAAAGACATTGTAGAGGTACTTCATGAAGGTCGCTGCTTTTCTGATGGTCGGCTTTTCGAAATGAAGCGCATACGCCATGCGCTGTGCCTGGAAATCGGCCAGACCGATGACCGGGTCGATGTACTCTTTGATGATCTTTTCCGGATTTTCTGCTGCCACGTCCTCGATGGACATGCCGCCGGACTCCGAACCCATCATAACGACGCATTCCGCCTGACGATCCACGACAAAGGAGAGATAGTACTCTTTCTTGATATGGCAGCCGGCTTCGATCAGAAGACGATTCACCGTCTTGCCCTGCGGGCCGGTCTGGCGGGTGACGAGCACCTTGCCAAGAAGCTCCTTCGCATATTTTCTGACTTCATCCAGAGAACGGGCGAGCTTGACACCGCCCGCTTCCCCACGGCCGCCCGCATGGATCTGCGCCTTTACGACCACGACCGGCGTATCGAGACGCTTCGCATTTTCCAGCGCATCTTCGACTGTGAATGCCGGATAGCCTTCCGGAACATGGATGCCATACTCACGCATGATCTGCTTACTCTGGTATTCATGGATATTCATACTTCATTCTCCCTTCCATGAGAAGATCACCCCTCATGAAAAAAATGAAAGCGCCTGGCGCTTTCGCTGTCATTTTCTTTTTTGGCTATCTTTTTACAGCCTTTTCTTGAAATCATGTACAAATTACAGAAATAATTGTATCACTATCAAACATTTTTGGAAAGAAGTATGCATAATTGGACACAAGAAAAGATAAGCTATGCATTTCACTCATAGCTTTGCTATAATTTATCACATACATATCCCAATGAAAGGAAGCATTCATCATGAACCATACCCTCCCCTTCGCCTCCGACTACATGGAAGGCTGCCATCCGAATATTCTCCGTCGTCTTTCTGAAACAAACCACCAGCCCTCTGCCGGCTACGGACTAGATGACATCTCTGACTCCGCCCGCAAACGCATCAGAAAAGCATGCGCCGCGCCGCAGGCAGAGGTGAAATTCCTCGTCGGCGGCACCCAGACCAATGCCACCGTGATCGACTGCGTCCTCCGCCCTTATGAAGGCGTCATCGCCGCCGACAGCGGCCACGTGAATGTCCATGAAGCCGGCGCCATCGAGTGGGGTGGTCACAAAGTGCTCGCCCTTCCCTCCGAGGAAGGCAAGCTGACCGCCGATGCGATCGATCACTACGTCTCCGATTTCTTTGCCGATGACAACTGGGAACACATGGTACATCCAGGCATGGTCTACATTTCCCAACCGACCGAATGGGGCACCCTCTATTCCAAGAAAGAGCTGACAGACATTTCTGCCGTCTGCCGCAGGCACCACCTTCCTCTCTTCATCGATGGAGCCCGCCTCGCCTACGCCCTCGGAAGCGCCGCAAATGACGTCACCCTCGAAGACCTTGCTCGCCTCGCGGACGTCTTCTATATCGGCGGCACGAAATGCGGCGCACTCTTCGGCGAAGCCGTCGTGATCCCTGACCCGCGCCTCATCTTGCACTTCTTCCCCATGATCAAACAGCATGGCGCACTCCTCGCCAAAGGCTGGCTCCTCGGTATCCAGTTTGACGAACTCTTCAAAGATGACCTCTATGTGCAGATGGGACGCACCGCCGACCTCTATGCAGAAGAGATCAAAAAAGCACTCACCGCCAAAGGGATCCCCCTCTACTTCGACTCCCCCACGAACCAGATCTTCTTCACCATAGAAAACAGCCGGATGGAAAAGCTCAAGGAGACCGTTGCTTTCAGCTTTGGCTGCAAAGCCGACGACAGCCACAGCATCATCCGCCTCTGCACCAGCTGGGCGACAAAGGAAGAAGATGTGACAGCTCTCATCCGTGTGATCGAAACTTTGTGACTGGGGATGAGTAGCCAGGGATTAGGGATTAGGGATTAGGGATTAGAAGCCTGAGAGATATCAGACATCAGACTTCTGATTTCAGACTTCTGTTGTCTGACTTCTGACCTCTGACTTCTGACCTGTAAAGTCTAAAGTCTCCTGGTTCCCTAGTCCCTAAGTCTCAAGCGGGCATCGCCCCGTTTCGTCATCCTGAGCGGCGAGAAACGTCGTATGTGAGATAACGAATGCCAGAACAGCTGCGACCTGAGCCGAAGGATCTCGGCGAAGCCGCCACCTTCATTCCTAATTCCTAATTCCTAATTCGAGCAGAGCTTTCATCCGCAGTCAAAGGATGAAACGCCCTAAGAACTAGCCCCTTCCCCATTTTCCAAATGCCCGCTTTAAAAATTCAAGTGTCCCTAAAAAATATGCTCGTGGATACTTGAATTTCTCCTTCCGATATTTTACAATAGCATATATCATACAAATCGTATTGTATCAGCCATTGTGAAAGAGGAACCCCATGGATCGCAGACAGCAGAAGACCAGAGCCGCTATCTTCGAAGCATTCAGCGCTCTGTTATCAGAAAAACCATATTCAAAAATCACCATCCAGAATATCATCGATCTTGCCAATATCGGCCGCAGCACATTCTATGCCCATTTCCAGACCAAGGACAGCCTCTTAGAGGACATGTGTCAGGAACTCTTCGAGCATATCGTAGATGGTGTCATGAATGACAACCACCCCTCTGACGATCACCAGCATACCGGTCTTCCGGATCCTGTCTTCTGCCACCTCTTAGAGCATATCGCAGAGAATACGAACCACCTGCGCGACCTGCTCATCTCTGAAAGCTCCGACTTCTTCCTGCGCTACTTCAAGGCGAGCCTCTCCCGCCTCATCGCCTCCTACCTCCTGAACCACCACAAGGAAATCCCTGTCCCCGAAGATTTCCTCCTGAATCACATCTCTGGTAGCTTCGTCGAAATGGTCCAGTGGTGGGTACGCAAAAACAAAATGCAGGCGACGCCCAAAGAGCTGAATGCCTACTTCCAGACCGTGATCGAGCCGCTACTGTAACGAGCGTGCAGGGATGAGCCTTTGAGACTGGGAGACATCAGACATCGGACTTTAGACTTTAAACTTTGGACTTCTAACCGCTGCCTTCCAAAGTCTCAAACGGACATCGCAGAGGCGCATCCTCTCGCCCCTTCCTCTGGAAGGGGCAGCCGAGCGGAGCGAGGCGGGGTTGGCCCCCACGTATGTTAGGCCGCAGGGATTAGAGATCACGAGTGACTTGCATACTACTTTCGGGCATCGCCGTTTACTAAAATCGGCGCTCGGCGGCTGCCTTATATCGCCTGCTTGAAACGCATTTCCCCGCTCGCTTTCATACCGCCAATGCCCTATCCGCCCCTTCGGGGCACCTTCCCCTCAAGGGGAAGGCTTGCGATACGAAAATGCCGCTATGCCTACCCTGCTGGATCCTTTGAACCCTTTTTCCCCCTAAATACCACTTTCGGGCATCGCCACCATCTATACTCCGCGGCGCTTCTATATTTTTATGCGCCGCACCACCCCCATTGAACCCTCTGAACCTGTTAAACCCGCCGAACCTCTTTCGCACGTAATCAAAGGCCGCCCCACCCCACGGGCTAACCCTGAACCCTGAACCCTGAACCCCGAACCCGACAACCATTTCCCCATCTCATAAAACTCTCACAAACTCCGCCTATCCAAGGCGGAGTTTTTACGCTATAATAGTACAAATACATAGGTCACGGGAAAAAACGCTTGACCGAATACGAGTAAAGAGGTATAGTAAGTTAATTTATTTTCATCTTTTTACTCTATTTTTATTTAAGGAGGAAATAATGGCAACCTACATCAATGAACCGGCTCATACCTTTAATGAATATCTGCTCATTCCCGGATATTCTGACTGCAGCTGCATCCCGGCGAACGTCTCACTGAAGACCCCGCTGGTCAGATACAAAAAAGGGGAAACACCGGCCATCACATTAAACATTCCAATGGTTTCTGCTATCATGCAGGCCGTCTCCGGTGAAAAGCTCGCTGTCGAACTCGCAAGAAACGGCGGCGTTTCCTTCATCTACGGATCCCAGACCCCTGAAGAAGAAGCAGCCATGGTTGCCAGAGTCAAAGCACAGAAAGCAGGCTTTGTTCCTTCCGATTCGAACCTGTCGCCGGAAGCGACCTTAGCTGATGTCCTCGCCCTCAAGGCAAAGACAGGCCACTCCACCATCGCCATCACGGAAGACGGCACCTCCAACGGCAAAATGGTAGGTATCGTTTCCTCCAGAGACTACCGTGTAAGCCGCATGGACAAGAGCGAAAAGGTCAAGAACTTCATGACCCCTGTCGAAAAGCTGGTCAAAGCCAATTACGGCATCACCCTTTCCGAAGCCAATGACATCATCTGGGACAACAAGATCAATTCCCTGCCGGTCCTCTATGAAGATGGCCGTCTCTACGGCTTCGTATTCCGCAAGGACTACGACTCCCATCAGGAAAACCCGAATGAAATGCTCGACGCACAGAAACGCTTCATCGTCGGCGCCGGCATCAATTCCAGAGACTACGCGGAACGAGTACCGCTCCTCGTAGACGCAGGCGCAGATGTCCTCTGCATCGACTCCTCTGAAGGCTTCTCCGAATGGCAGAAGATCACCATCAACTGGATCCGTGAACGCTACGGCGAAAAAGTCAAGGTCGGCGCAGGCAATGTCGTCGACAGAGAAGGCTTCCTCTTCCTCGCAGAAGCAGGCGCTGACTTCGTCAAGGTCGGCATCGGCGGCGGCTCCATCTGCATCACCCGTGAGACCAAGGGCATCGGCCGCGGCCAGGCAACGGCTCTCATCGAAGTATGCCAGGCCAGAGATGAATACTACAAGAGAACCGGCATCTACGTACCTGTCTGCTCCGACGGCGGCATCGTTTACGACCACCACATCACACTGGCTCTTGCCATGGGCGCTGACTTCGTCATGCTCGGCCGCTACTTTGCCCGCTTCGACGAATCCCCGACACAGAAGAGAACGGTCGGAGGCACCATCGTCAAGGAATACTGGGGCGAAGGTTCCAACCGTGCCAGAAACTGGGGCCGTTATGACCTCGATGGCTCCAAGAAGCTCGCTTTCGAAGAAGGCGTAGACTCCTATGTCCCATATGCCGGTCCACTGAAAGAAAACGTCGAAAAGACCTGCGCTAAGATCAAAGCCACCATGTGCAACTGTGGCGCTATCACCATCCCGCAGCTTCAGGAAAAGGCGAAGCTGACTCTCGTCTCTGCGACCTCCATCGTAGAAGGCGGCGCTCACGACGTCATCCGCAAAGAAAAAGACGGCTCGGATAGATAAGCCGACAATAAAAAAGACTGCCCGAAAGGGTGGTCTTTTTTACTTGCTTAGGTTCAACAGGTTCTGAAGGTTCATTGGGTTCGACTGGGTTCTCATCTTTAGGAAACAACATAAGGCAAAACTTCGCGGCGCTACATAAATATAATGCGCCGCACCACCCCCGTTGAACCTTCTGAACCATAGAACCTGCTGAACCTCTTTCGCACGCAATCAAGGGGTGCCCCGCCCCACGGGCTAACCCTGCACCCGTTTTTATGCTATAATAAATCCAGCACTGCAAACAAAGAATGACTTCCAGTCATCCATTCACGAAAGAGAGTGATTGCTATGAAAAAAATGATGATCGCCCTAGCAGCTGCCGCTGCCATCGCTGCCGGCTCTATGTCCGTTTCCGCAGAAAGCCTCTGGAAATATAACGACACCATCACCATCGACATGCAGGAGACCAGTATCAAGAAGACCACAAACGGTCATGAGATCCTGAACTTCGTCGCCGTCGAAGCCATCGAAGGCGGCACCTGCACTTACACCTATGCTTACGACCGCACCGCCGGCACCATCCAGGTCGTCGAAATGGAAAAGGAAACGAAGAAGCTCCACTACAAGAGCAACTTCACTCCGACCTCCGTCAATTCTTCGAACCCGGTCATCCGTGCCCGTGCCCAGATGGCAGAAGACGTATATCAGAAAAAAGTAGGACATAAGAAATAATGGAACAGCCGATCACCGCAGATGATATCAGCCGCGACCTCATCCATTTCATCGCCAAGTCGCCCTCCACCTTCCACGCCGTCCGCGGCATCAAGGCGGCACTCCTCTACGCAGGCTTCACAGAGATCCGCGAAGAAGACACCTGGCAGATTGAGAAGGGCGGCAAGTACGTCGTCACCAGGAATGGCAGCGCCCTCATGGCCTTCACCGTGCCACAAGAAGGCGCAGAAGCCTTCCATATCACTGCCTCGCACTGCGACTCTCCGACCTTCAAGATCAAAGAGAATCCGGAGATCGCAGACGGCCCCTATGTGAAGCTCAATGTCGAGGGCTACGGCGGCATGATCATGTCGACCTGGCTCGACCGTCCTCTCTCCGTCGCAGGACGTCTCCTCGTCACGGAGAACGGCCACCTCGCAGAGAAGCTCGTCGCGATCGACGGCACCATGCTCATCATCCCCTCCGTCGCGATCCATATGGACCGCAGCGTGAACCAGCATAAAGAGTGGAAAGTCCAGAAGGACATGCTCCCTCTCTATGGCATGACCGGCGCCAAGACCCCTTTCATGGACGTCATCGCCGCCGCTGCCAAGGTGAAAGCAGAGGACATCCTTGCCCATGACCTCATCCTCTACAGCCGCGTCCCCGCCGCCATCTGGGGCGAAGAGCGAGAATTCATCTCCTCCCCGAAGCTCGACGACCTGCAGTGCGCCTTCGCCTGCTTCCGCGGCTTCACGCAGGGAGAGAAGGAGAAATACATCTCCGTCTACGCCCTTTTCGATAACGAAGAAGTCGGCAGCGCCACCTCACAGGGCGCCGGCTCCACCTTCCTTGCGAATACACTTGAGCGTCTCGCTCGCTCTCTCGGATACAGCTATGATGAGACCATGGCCATGATCGCGAGAAGCTTCATGATCTCCGCTGACAACGCCCACAGCGTCCACCCGAACCATCCGGAATATGCGGATCCTGTGAACCGTCCCGTCATCAATGGCGGCATCGTTATCAAGTACAGCGCCGCACAGAAATATGCGACCAATGCCTTCTCTGCCGCCTACTTCAAGAAGCTCTGCAAAGACCATGACATCCCCACGCAGACCTTCACGAATCACAGTGACAACCCCGGCGGCTCCACGCTGGGCAATATTTCAAACACCGTCATCGCCATGCCGACCGTAGACATCGGTCTCCCCCAGCTCGCCATGCACTCCTCCTATGAGACGGCCGGCGTCAAGGATACCGCCTACCTCGTCGATGCGGTGACGAAGTTCTATGAATGATAAGTGACTGGGAACTGGGGATTAGGGATTAGGGATTAGGGTGATACGGGAAATCAGATCCACTCATTTCCTTGCCTCCACAGTACTGCCCCTCTGCCTTCGGCAGCTCCCCCGACGGAGAGCCAGGACGTTTTGCCGCTTAACTTAATAGAATTGTTCACAGATTCATACATCATGACACACAAAAAGCACGTCTGAGATTTTCTCAGACGTGCTTTTTGCGTGAGGTTTAGGGTCTAGGGAAACGCTGATTCCCAAAAGAATTATTAGGAGTGAAGGTGCGACGCACAAAATTTGGAAGCGTCGCCAAGTTTTTATATAAGTTATTGCACAGACAACTTTATAAAATGGGGTATTGGGGCGCCATATGAATTGTGCGCCCCTTCTACCACTCCTCACTCCTAATTCCTCACTCCTCACTTTCTATCGAGGTGCATTCAATTAAATGCAAGACGAAATACTAGTCACTACGGTTTATCCCGCGCACCACCATTTTGCATTTCTAATCAGAAAGCATATCGTGCAGACAGCGTGAAGGTGCGGCCATCACCGATGTAGTAGTGGTTCGTCGAAATATCCTCATCGAAGTATTCACGATCGAGGACATTCTCGATGGCAAACTGCATGGAGAAATTCTTGTTGAACTGGTAGTTTGTATTGAGATTCAAGAGGAAGTACGCATCGCGTGATTTGAAATGTCCACCGATCCACCCCGCTTCGGTGCGATCGGAAATGAACATGCCGTCGACGTTCACCGTCCATGGATCCTTGTGGAAGGTCGTGCCGAGATGGAGCAGGTGACGCGGGATATCATAGTTCTTATCGTCATTGATCTTGCCCGTCTGCCAGGTGTAATTGATGTAGGAGGTCCAGTTGTCGCTGTGCTTCTGGTTCACCGCGATTTCGAAGCCGTGCGTCTTGGCTTCACCGACGTTCTGGTATTGTTTCTGGATTTCATTCGTCGAAGGCAGCTCAACTAACTTGATTGCATCTTTCGTTTTAGCATAGAAAACATCCGCATGAACATCTGTCTTATTCCCTACTTTTTTCTTCACTCCAAGTTCCCAGTTATCGGTCGTCTCAGGAGTTAAATCTGGATTGGCAAAGTATTTATTTCCTCTTGCTTCTGAATAACGGTATACCTGGTAGAGAATAGGCGCGCTAAAGGATTTCCCATAAGAAACATATAAGTTGGTCGTATCATCCAGCTTATAATCCAATGCTAACTTAGGTGAAAACTGACCATAAGAGGCTGAATCAAAAGGCTTTACATCCTTCCCCTTCAACTGGCCATACCCATCATATTTCTTGTAATGGTCATAACGTCCACCAATATAGGTGGTCCACTTAGAGGAAATGCTCCATTTATCTTGCAAGTAAAGTGCATAGCTCTTATCTTTACCGCCGTGCGTTTCAGTCTTATTATCTACACGGCTACTATTCCAAAGTCTCCAATTAGTGATGTCATATACCTTCTGATCAAATCGGTCTTCACCATAAGATGCACCAGCTAAAACCGTATGCGCTCCCCAGGTCCAACGTTTGTTGATGTCAAAATCCCATGACTTCGATGGATAAGAAGATTTGGTTCCTGCACCTTCAAGCCCAGTGTTCTTGCTACTGATATAGGTATATCCATCTTTAGTGTAATCCGTCAGGCCAAAATGTGCGTGCACTTTATTCTTTTGATCATTATACGTCAGCGAATGCATGTCATATGCACGCCATCCATTATTACCAAGTAAGTTATATGGCGTCACTGCTATAGTCGTTCCATTGGTATTTTTTAAATTCCCGTGCCAAATTTCATTTCCGTTATCATCTTTCAGGAAGGATACAGGATCTGTATAACGCCACGCATAATTCGAATGTGTATACTTATAGGTCAACTTCTGGTCATCATTAAAACTATATCCCATATTAAAGCCATAGGATTCAGACATAACATATTTATTACCACGATTACCTATAATTGGATTTCCAGAGGCATCTGCATCATATCCTGGCACACTGCCGAGATTGCCATCGCCTTTGGTCTTTTCTTTTCGCGTTCCTGTTGAAAGAAAATCCTTCCACCCATTCGTGATCTTGCTCTCATAAAACGTCCCCCAAGACAGCTTGTCCTTCTTCCCATGCACGGCATACGCCTGCTTCACGGTGCCGTGGCTGCCATAGCTGACGACCGCGGAGCCGTGGACGCCGTCACGCTTCTCGCTCTTTGTCATGATATTGATGACACCGCCGACCGCACGACCGCCGTAGAGAGCGGACTGACCGCCGGAAACGACCTCGATCTTACGGATATTCTCGACAGGGATCATATTCCAGTCGACATCACCGTTCCATGCGGTATTCATCTGCTGTCCATCGACAAGGACAAGGATATTCTTCGAGTTATAGCCGCGAAGATTCACCGTGCCTTCGACAGAGTTCGAAGCAGAGACGCCGGTCGCCATCGCAACGGCATCAGAAGCGGTCTGCACATTGCGCAGCTTGATATCTTTCTCCGTGATGACCTGTACATTCGCCGGTACATCCTTGAGGCTTTCTGCCTGACGGGTCGCAGTAACGGTGATGCCCTTCAGGGCATACATCGGAGCGGCCTCTGCCGCACTTGCGCTGCCCACGCCGAGAAGCGCCATAGCCGCCAAAAGAGCCGCTGTTTTTTTCATGTCTTTCATGTTCAATTCCCCTTTTCTGATTCTTTCCTCTCTCTAAAAGAAAAGATATCACTCATTACTTATTGGTAGAAAACAGATATTTCTATGGAAAGTCTGAGCCATATGTATGTATTACCATATCATATTTTAGGAAATTTGTTAAGGGAAGAAAAGCAAGGAGCGCATCCGGCAGCTCCGCCAAATGCGAAGGCGGATGGAGGGGTTTTGATGCAGGTGAAAAGCTATGCCGCTCGCCCTCCCGGAAAAGCGGCCTCCATGCGGCGCTCTGTCATGATGTACCCTGCTCGTCCTCACCCCCGGACTGACTCTACTCTTCCTCTCTCATCATCTCATAGAGCCGAGCGAGAGGAAGGCCGACGACATTGTCATAGGAGCCTTCTATACGAGAAACCAGGATCGCGCCCTTGCCCTGGATGCCGTACGCGCCGGCTTTATCCATCGGTTCACCGGTGGCGACGTAGCGATCGATCTCCAAAGCCGAGAGCTTTCTGAAATAGACGCGCGTCGTCTCGACATGAAGATGGACATGGCCCTTATGATAGACAGCGAGGCCTGTCTTCACTGCATGCTCTCTTCCTGAGAGAAGGCGGAGCATCGCGCGCGCATCGTTCGTATCCCTTGGTTTTCCCAGAATATCGCCATCCAATGTCACGACGGTATCGGCCGCCACGATCGGAACTTCGTCGCCTTTCTCCTCACAAATGCGCTTTCCTTTGCCATACGCATTGAAGAGAGTCACAAGTCCGGCATCTTCAACGCGGGAGATTTCCCGACAAACATCTTCGGGAAATTCTCCGAGCCTCGCGCGGGCTTCTTTGGGCGTCGCCGCTTCAGAAAAAGAGGACGGACAGATTTCCTCCGTCCAGCCGATCTGATGGATGAGCTCTCGCCGGCGCGGCGAAGCAGAAGCTAAAATGATGTGCATAGTGAATGCTCCTTTTCTGAAAAATTCGTAGTCTAACGGTTCAGGGGATAAGAGTAACTGGTGACTGGGATTATCCCATATCGTCATCCCGAGCGTAGTCCTCGATCTTTATTGCACACCGGTAAGTAGTAATTGCAAGATAACAGAAAAACGCAGCACCAAGACATCGTTTCTAGGGAAACACTGATAAATCGTTGTCAGATTTTACTCTTGAATTTTTATACATGACGAGGAATAGCCTGACGCGAATAGCGAGCTATTTAAGGAAGGCTATGACGAAGTCATGTATAAAAATTCTTGTAGAATCTGACTCTGCGATTTAATCAGCGTTTCCCTAGAATAGCGCATACGTGCTGATTTCCGTACTGCAATAGAGATTTCTCGACTTTGCTCGAAATGACAACGGCGCGAATTGCTATCAAAATTGCGGCGAAGCCGCCGCCCTCCTCCCTCAATCCTTATTTTTCCCCCTGGACCTTTACCTATCTTACCACACCTTGCCTAACGCTCTCCCCTTTGCTATGATACGGATAGAGGTGATGATCGTGAATAACAAGAATGGCATTTTCAAAATGATCCTGCTCGCACTTTTGGGCGCATTCCTTGCCAAGGGGCTGCATGCAAGGCAGGAGGCATATACACCGACAAAGAAAGAGGCAGAAGGCTGGCAGGCGCTGGCTCCCATCAAGAAGGCTTTCTGGCTCCTGCACCCCATGCGGGCTTTCCATTTCTTCCTGCTCCAGCAGTCGCTGGCTCTGACATGGAAGCTCGGGAAGAAATATCTGAAATAGACAGCGGATGCACGGCATGGCAGGAGGAGTCACTGGCCCCTGCGGCCGATATGCGCTCCCCCTTCCCCATCCCGGGCAATAAAAAAGGGGCTGTGAAGAAATGAATCCCCATTTCTTCACAGCCCCTTTTTTATTGCTTTCATTTGGTTCAGGGTTCAAGGTTCAGGGCTCTCGTGGCGACTTCGCCGCCTTTTTTTAGAAGATGGTATTCTCGTATCGCAGCCTTCCCCTCTAG
>OGDF01005848.1_pt1 | contig 12707 bp, 10 predicted proteins | sample 1570141 | NCBI WGS metagenome assembly OGDF01 (sample SAMEA4370581, study PRJEB24528) | human gut metagenome | reverse complement strand
TGTTTGCAGCGTCGCCGTTAGCGCATTTCCCCAGTGGGATTTGCGCACGCTTACGGTTGGAATATCTAACGAAGTCACCTGGCAGATGCTTGCACCATGTAAACGCCAGGCCAGCCGGGTCGACAGTTCATCGCCAAACGTTCCCGGCGGAAAGAGAACAACGTCCGCAGGCGTTCGCTGCCACTGTTCCACCAACGCATCCAGCACCTGTTCCGCCACTACAGGCTGAGGTTCAATCTGCCAGTGCGCCAGGGTACAACCGCTGAAATCCTGCGCCGCCAGCCAGCTTGCTATTGCGGCATTCTCCTGATTTATTGTCACAATTGCGATATTCATGGCTGCATCCTTTGGCGTAAATAGTCCTGCCATAGCTTTTGAGCTTTTTCTGCTACCGTTTGCCCATCAATCAGCGTCGCTCCGCGTCGTTGCTCTGCTCTTGCCAGTTGCAGACACTGCATCGCTGGCATTTCGGCAGCAACAGTTTTACGGATAATTTCTGCTTTCCCCGCAGCCATTCGCTGGCGCATTCCCGGTACTGGCAAGGCCACTTCACCGCACTGACGCACGGCAATCACCGCAGGCAAGCGAACCCGGCAACAACGCAACCCATGTTCAGTACGCTGTTCGAGGGTGATAAACAGCGCGTCGAGAGTGAAACGCTCCACCTGGGTGAAGCAGGGCCAGCCCAGCATTTCCGCCAGCAAAAATGGCGTTTGCCCATTCTGCCCTTCGCTGCTTTGGCAGCCGGTAATTATCAGATCCAGCGGATTCTGATGCTGCCATTCGGCAATATGGCGAGCGACAAATTCCGGCGCAAAGCGCAGATCTGCCGCCGTCTCCAGCAATACAGCTTCCTCAAACCCAAGAGCCATGAGATAGCGCAGCCAGTGCAATGCCCGTTCATCCCCCATGCTCAACGCGGTTAAAGACATCGGCGTACCGTTTTTTCTCTGCGCCAACAGCAGCGCGGCAGCGGCCTGTTCATCAGCACCGAGTAAACTTCGCAGTAGCGAAATATCCGGTCCGCTTTTACCCTGAGCCGCCGCCTGCCACTCTTTTTCCGCCAGCATTCCGGCATCCGGTTCGGCTTTAAACGCTAACAGAATGTTCATTCGCACCTCCTACATTTCCCGCCGCCACCAGCGGGAGGGCTTTAGTTTCTGGTGCCCATAGCCAGGTCACAACAAAACCAACCAACAACACTGTCGCCAGGAGCAATAAGGTGACTTGCATTCCCCACTGCGCCAGCACCCACGGCAGCAGGCCAGTACTTACCGCCGCGCCAAGTCGACTCATGGCGGTGGCAAAACCGACGCCCAGCGAGCGAATGTCAGTAGGAAAACTTTCCGCAGGCAAAATGCCCACCAGATTACTGACTGCCGAAATGGTGGTGCTGAAGAGAACAAAAAGCAGCAGCGTTAATGAACTGCCGGAAGGCAAACAGGCCATTACTACCAGCGTTGCCGCCAGCAGCAAAAAACTTCCCAGCAAAAATTTGCGATGTGCCAGCAGGTGCGTCAGAACTAATCCCAGCAGCGCGCCCACAATTAACAACGCATTAAGCATCAGGCTGGCAGTCAGCGCATCTTCCAGACCAATAGTCTGGGCGATAGTTGGCAGCCAGGTATAAATCACAAACCATGGGATTACGAGGCAGACAAAGAAGACGCTGTTAAACGCCGTGCGCCGCCAGTAACGCGAAGAGAACAAGGTTTTGATGTGTTTATGGGTCGCCGTTACCACTTCATCGCCCAGTAAAACATGGGGACCAAAATAGCGATGCACGATAGCGTGAGCTTCTGCAAAACGCCCCTGGCGCAGTAGCCAGCGTGGTGATTCTGGCGTTCCCCAGCGTAATAACGTAATCAACAACGCGGGCAGAGCTGCCGATGCCAGTAGCCAGCGCCAGGCCTCCGGGTTTTCGGAAATAAAGTGATGTCCGGCAATACTTGCCAGCACATAGCCTACGGTCCACACCACGCTGAATGCGCCCAGCAAAATACCGCGATGGCGGCGCGGGGAAAATTCAGCCAGCAAGGTGTGACCTACTGAATAATCGCCTCCCAGACCAATGCCAATCAAAATGCGCAGTCCAATAAGATGCTCTGGCGTGGTGGCAAAAAATTGTAAAAACGAAGCAAGCGTAATCAGCAAAAAGCTGAAGGTGAAGATTTTTTGCCGACCAATATGGTCGGAGATCCACCCAAGAACCAGGCTGCCAAGGAACAAACCAAGGAGCTCCGAGCCGCCGATCATTCCCGCCATAAACGGCGTCAGTTGCATGGCGGGCGTAAGCTGAATAATGGCGTAACCAATGACGCCGAGAACATAACCGTCGGTCAGGTGTGCGCCGAAAGTGAGCGCAGCAATGCGGCAGTGAAAACGGTTAAGCGGTAAATCATCCATTCGCACCGGTGAAGTGTTCATCTTTACCCCTTCATTGTCCGGTAATAAGAACGGCTTCTCGCCTGAGAAGCCGAAAAGGCAACGCCCCGTCATCGCGGAACGCTGCCTGACACATTATTTTTCAATCGGATAGATAGTACCCGTATTCATAATGCCATTAGGATCGAACTGCTTTTTCAGCCCTTCCAGCAACGCCCACGCGCTGCCGTGTTCCAGTTTGCTCCAGTGAACGCGATGTTTACCGATACCGTGGTGGTGCACCATCGAACCGCCGAGGCGAATGGTTTCTTCACAGATGATCTTGTTGAGCGGATTGTGGTACTTGTCGATTTCCTCTTCCGGCTTACAGTCAACGACGTTGTAATCGTAGACGAAGTACATGTTGGTGCCGTTCTGATAGCTATGAGAGGAATGACCGCCCAGCATGGTGATGTCGTCGGCGTGCGGGAACTCAGTACGAATACGGTTAATAACGCTTTCGTAGATTTCGTGGATGCAGCTCCAGCAGCCGGACACTTCAGTGGTAAAGCCCATGTTGCCGGTTTTGAGGATCTGCACACGTTCGGCAGCCACTTTATCCGGTCCCCAGTTCAGGTTGTTAAACCAGGTTTCGATCAGTTTGCTGTCCACGCGCTGGCACTGCGGGTAGCGGGCAACGATTTCCGCAATCCCTTCGCCCGTCGCCTTCGCAATGCGAGGATTGCCTTCAGCCATAAAGATCAGCACACATTTACCGTCGGCAAAATGGGTGAAGTGTTGGGTGCCATCTTCAGCGTCATACAAACGAGCGATCGACGGACGATACCCTTCCACCATGACTTCACGCAGGATGTTGAAGCCGGTTTTCATGTCTTCCAGGATATAGCCGTAGAAGAGGTTGTTTTCCGGGGTGAATTTAAAGATTTTCACTGTTACTTCAGTGATATAGCAAAGTGCACCTTCGTTACCGATGATGATGTGGCGAATGTCCGGGCCAGCCGCGCGGCGTGGCACGTTTTTAATGCGTGTGACGGTGCCATCAGCCAATACTGCTTCCAGACCAACGACCATATCTTCGATTGCGCCGTAGAGTGTGGAGAACTGCCCGATACTGCGGGTTGCTACCAGGCCGCCCATCTGCGCCAGCGGCTTTGACTGCGGAGAATGCCCCGTGGTGTAACCTTTTTCACGCAACGCATTTTCCAGCACCTCCAGCGGAACGCCACATTGCGCCGTCGCCTGCATATTCTCAATATCAATATTAATGATTTGATTCATGGCGGAGCCGTCGAGCACCACCGAGTTTTCCACAACGGTTTCCAGCCCACCTTCAGTGGCGGAAGCGCCGGTACGCGGCACACCGTTAATTTTGTGCGCATTCATAAAATTCAGCACACGGGAGACTTGTTCTGTGGAACCGAGTTTTACGACCGCTGCCGGAATCGGCAAAGTATAAATACCATGAATATCCGGAAATTTACGAAAACGGTCAATACTGTTCTTCTTTAATACTGTTTCATCGGTAATTACGCGATCTGCACCAACAATTTCCTTTAGCTGGTCGACAATCGCTGCGCGAGATAAAGACATAGTAATTCCTTCCTGATAATAAAAATGGAATAATCATTAATAAGAGAAAACAGAAACCACCGTTATGGATTAGCGCACTAAATAACCACCATCGACCACTAATAAATGCCCATTGACATAATTTGAAGCCGGACTTGCGAGGAATACAGCTGCGCCCATTAAATCCTGAGTATCGCCCCAACGGTTTGCCGGAATATGATCAAGAACGCGCTGATTGGTTTCTGGATTACTGCGTGTCGCCAGCGTAATATCTGTTGCATAATAGCCAGGGGCAATACCATTTACCTGAATATTATATTGACCTAGTTCATCACAATAAGCTTTGGTGAATCCGGCAAGAGCATGTTTAGTGGCAGAATATGCAGGTGACCATTGTCCACCTAAGTAAGAGAACAATGAACAGATATTAATAATTTTGCCGCTTTTCTGCGGGATCATAATTTTTGCCGCTTCATAGCTTAACTCGAATGCGGCGGTCAGGTTCACATCAATCATCGGATCCCAGTCGGCACGACCGAAGTCCAGCACCTTATTCAGCTTACAAATACCGGCATTGTTTACCAGAATATCAACTGTACCGAAACGCTCACAGCAAGCAGCGATAATCTTCTGCGGCGCGCCTTCTGCGGTGATATCCACCTGCATGAAGTCCACCTCAACACCCTGTTTTTCAATCATTTCCTTTGTTTCGCCGTTATCTTTGACGAAACTAGGAATAAAGATATTTGCGCCAGCTTTGGCCAACGCCATGGCAAATGCCTGGCCTAAACCGCTATTCCCACCGGTAACAATTGCGGTTTTACCTTTCAGTGAGAAAAAATCCATTGAGAACGCATTGAGAGATTCGATTGACATAGTTAGCTCCAATTTCCGTAAGGCAAAAAAAAAGAAAGGTAACTTCCCCCGCGAGAGGGAAGTTACCTTTCTCATTATCTCTGGTAACTGGAGATAATTTTTAGCATAACGGCATAACTGCTAATGTGATCGTAATCACAGTGTGATATTCGTATTGTCAAATAGTTTTAAAAAGCAGAAGCGTGATTACTCTCACACAACACCTCTGCTTTCCATGTTATTTCTTATTGTAATTACTAGAGACCTGAGAAAAGTAATCCACCTGAAAGGGCGGCTTACTTTTCTCTTTTTTTGTCTATTACAAATGGGAATACGATATGCAACACAACTCACATCGCCGTTGGATAACCCTCGCGATAATTAGTTTTAGCGGCGGCGTTAGTTTCGACCTGGCTTATTTACGTTATATTTATCAAATTCCCATGGCGAAATTTATGGGATTCAGCAATACCGAGATAGGTTTAATAATGAGTACCTTTGGTATTGCGGCTATTATTCTTTATGCCCCCAGCGGCGTTATTGCCGATAAATTTTCACACCGCAAAATGATTACTTCCGCGATGATCATTACCGGATTACTGGGTCTGTTAATGGCAACGTATCCACCGCTGTGGGTAATGCTCTGTATTCAGGTCGCCTTTGCGATAACGACGATTTTAATGCTGTGGTCGGTGTCGATTAAAGCCGCCTCGTTGCTGGGCGATCATAGTGAGCAAGGGAAAATTATGGGCTGGATGGAAGGGCTGCGCGGCGTCGGTGTAATGTCGCTGGCGGTGTTTACCATGTGGGTCTTTTCTCGCTTTGCACCGGATGACAGCGCCAGCCTGAAAACAGTCATTATCATCTACAGTGTGGTTTACATCTTGTTGGGGATTCTGTGCTGGTTTTTTGTTAGCGATAACAACAACCTGCGCAGTGCCAATAACGAAGAAAAACAGTCATTCCAGCTTAGCGACATCCTTGCCGTTTTGCGTATCAGCACCACCTGGTATTGCAGCATGGTGATTTTTGGTGTCTTCACAATCTACGCCATTCTGAGTTACTCCACCAACTATCTGACCGAAATGTACGGCATGTCGCTGGTGGCGGCGAGCTACATGGGGATTGTGATCAACAAAATCTTCCGCGCGCTGTGCGGCCCACTTGGCGGCATTATCACCACCTACAGTAAAGTGAAATCCCCTACCCGCGTGATCCAAATCCTTTCCGTACTCGGCCTGCTGACGTTAACTGCCCTGCTCGTCACGAACTCTAACCCGCAATCGGTCGCGATGGGGATTGGCCTGATTTTACTGCTGGGATTCACCTGTTACGCCTCACGCGGGCTGTACTGGGCCTGCCCTGGCGAAGCGAGAACACCGTCTTACATTATGGGCACCACGGTAGGTATTTGTTCGGTGATTGGATTCCTGCCGGATGTCTTCGTTTACCCGATTATCGGCCACTGGCAAGACACCCTGCCCGCAGCAGAAGCCTACCGCAATATGTGGCTGATGGGAATGGCGGCGCTTGCCATGGTGATTGTCTTTACCTTTTTGCTGTTCCAAAAAATTCGTACTGCTGATAGCGCCCCCGCAATGGCTAGCAGCAAGTAAGCCAGGAAAATTACAGGAGAAAAATCATGTCGAAAAAATACATCATAGGGATTGATGGCGGAAGTCAGAGCACAAAAGTGGTGATGTACGATCTGGAAGGTAATGTGGTTTGCGAAGGTAAAGGCTTATTACAGCCGATGCACACGCCTTATGCCGATACTGCAGAACATCCTGACGACGATTTATGGGCATCATTATGTTTTGCAGGTCACGATTTGATGAGCCAGTTTGCCGGGAATAAAGAAGATATTGTTGGCATCGGCCTGGGCTCCATCCGTTGCTGCCGTGCGTTATTGAAAGCCGACGGCACGCCAGCTGCGCCGTTGATTAGCTGGCAGGATGCACGCGTTACACGCCCTTACGAACATACGAATCCTGACGTGGCGTATGTCACCTCTTTTTCGGGTTATCTGACGCATCGCTTAACCGGCGAGTTTAAAGACAATATCGCCAACTATTTTGGTCAGTGGCCGGTGGATTATAAGAGCTGGGCATGGAGCGAAGATGCTGCGGTAATGGATAAGTTTAATATCCCCCGTCATATGCTGTTTGATGTGCAAATGCCTGGCACCGTCCTCGGACATATCACACCACAAGCCGCACTGGCGACACATTTCCCGGCAGGACTGCCGGTTGTTTGTACCACCAGTGATAAACCGGTAGAAGCTCTGGGGGCCGGATTACTGGATGATGAAACTGCGGTAATTTCTCTTGGCACTTACATCGCATTGATGATGAACGGCAAAGCACTGCCGAAAGATCCGGTGGCGTACTGGCCGATTATGTCTTCTATTCCGCAAACATTGCTGTATGAAGGTTACGGTATTCGCAAAGGTATGTGGACGGTGAGCTGGCTGCGTGACATGTTAGGCGAGTCGTTAATTCAGGATGCCAGGGCGCAGGATCTTTCACCGGAAGATTTACTCAACAAGAAAGCCTCTAGTGTGCCACCTGGCTGTAATGGGCTGATGACGGTGCTGGACTGGCTGACCAATCCGTGGGAACCGTACAAACGCGGGATTATGATCGGCTTTGATTCCAGCATGGATTACGCATGGATATATCGTTCGATATTGGAAAGCGTGGCGCTAACGCTGAAGAACAATTACGACAATATGTGTAATGAAATGAATCACTTTGCGAAGCATGTGATCATTACTGGCGGCGGTTCGAACAGCGATCTGTTTATGCAAATTTTTGCCGACGTGTTCAACCTTCCGGCACGCCGTAACGCCATTAACGGTTGTGCAAGTCTGGGAGCAGCGATTAATACAGCGGTAGGTCTGGGGCTATACCCGGATTACGCAACGGCTGTTGATAAGATGGTTCGCGTGAAAGATATCTTTATACCGATTGAGAGCAATGCCAAACGCTACGACGCGATGAATAAAGGCATTTTCAAAGACCTAACCAAACATACTGATGTGATCCTGAAAAAATCGTATGAAGTGATGCATGGGGAATTGGGGAATGTGGATTCGATCCAGAGCTGGTCGAATGCGTAAGTGAGGAAGGCCGGGCGGGAAACTGCCCGGCCTGAACATACCTGAATGGTTATCCCCGCTGACGCGGGGAACATAAGTTCGACAACTTAAAAAATGATAACAAGTCCGGTTTATCCCCGCTGATGCAGGGAACATAATAAAAACTTTAACTAGTTCGGTTTATCCCTGTTTTTACAAGGAATATTAACTACACTCGATGTCTTTAGAATAAAAGACAATACGAATCGCACTTTATCAATTTTCACTTAAAGTATGAACTGGATATCTTTATTCATAAGAACTATTCATCAACAGCGTATAGAGGCGGTTATGTAAAACCACTCATTAGCCTCAAAACAAAGACAAACTTCCAGATTTATTACTTAACCAATGAATAACAAGCTTAAAAAATATACTGTTATTCTAAAGAAAAAATTAACAGGCATTAATTCAATATTAAAAAAATAATAGATTAAAATTTCTTAATGATTTAAGAATCATACAAATAACACTTTGATTAAATTTAATTTTTTGTATCGATAATTGTGAACCTCTCTGGCATGGAGAACTATTTTGAACATGAGGTGTTACGTGGATATGTTGCTTATTACAAGTACTGCTAATATAAAAACTTGAGAAAGAGATAACGGGTTATATGGTGGTTTATCCCCGCTGGCGCGGGGAGCTCAACATCGGAAACGGCTTCGCGGCGGCGGCGTCCGGTTTATCCCCGCTGGCGCGGGGAGCTCTACGTGAAGAATATTTGCAACACCCGCAAGAACGGTTTATCCCCGCTGGCGCGGGGAGCTCGGCATAGCCAGGCTGATCCGGCGACGGCCTTACGGTTTATCCCCGCTGGCGCGGGGAACACTGTTCGGCGGGGCGGTAGTACCACTGTTTTTTCGGTTTATCCCCGCTGGCGCGGGGAACACATCAACATGCAGCGCGAACGGCTGCCCCTCGCCGGTTTATCCCCGCTGGCGCGGGGAACACAATCGTGTGTAAATTCGCGGCGGCTCCACTGGCGGTTTATCCCCGCTGGCGCGGGGAACACTGGTCGAAATATAGACAGCATGTTCCGTACCACGGTTTATCCCCGCTGGCGCGGGGAACACTCATCATTATCTGGATTATCTAATTCGTCAGCCGGTTTATCCCCGCTGGCGCGGGGAACACGCGATCGGCGTGCTGGATAAACTGGAGGAGCGCGGTTTATCCCCGCTGGCGCGGGGAACACCGCCAGCAGCACAGCAACAGCGAGGTAACCAACGGTTTATCCCCGCTGGCGCGGGGAACACTCTAAACATAACCTATTATTAATTAATGATTTTTTAAGCCAGTCACAATCTACCAACTTTATAGTATCACACAAACAACACATCCATTATGTTAAAGAGCACTTAATCCATTGATTAAAAAGGTAAATATTTAAAATAACTCTATACAAACTAAAATCTACCAAACTTTACCGCAATAATTTTCACTCCAGCGAAAAATTAATGCCACAGAATTTGTAGAGAATGCTAATGATTAGCCCTGGATGGGTAAAATGGAGGAGTTTTCAGAGGCGACAAACAATATAAATGAGTAGAAGTCTTTACAGGTTCCACCCATTTATAACGCTTATAAATGTTTAATCAGGCAATATTTAGATATTTATGTGTTTGCATCGACAAACGCCAATTACGCGCAATGCAGGTTTCAATGCACAAACGTGTGGCATCATCCTTTTGGCTAATCGGCTGCAGTGCAATGACTCGCGGTTTATCATCGGTCAGCGTTGCCAGTAGTTCATCCAGTGCTTCAATATCACGTACGCGCCCCACTGGATGCTTGATTTCGTTGGCTCGCTCCAGTGCCTGTGACAACACGTCATAGCCGCCGCGCATGTTCAGCTTTGGCGATACGGTAACCCAGGTATTCGGTGTGCAGCGTACTTCATGAGTTCCACTGGTTTCGATCTGGCAGCTAAAACCGTTCTTTTCGAGCAGGTCAGTCAGTGGCAGCAAATCATGAATGCAAGGCTCACCACCCGTAATCACCACATGCCGCGCGGTATATCCCTGCCGACCAATGACAGCCAGCAAATCTTCACTGCTCGCCGCCCCCCACTTATCACTCTCTTTGGTCTTCGCCAGAATGCTGAAAAGGGAGACTTCCCGATCCTCAAGCTTTTCCCAGGTGTGTTTGGTGTCGCACCAGGCACAGCCAACCGGGCATCCCTGTAAACGAATAAAAATGGCGGGGACGCCGGTAAAGTAACCCTCACCTTGCAGGGTCTGGAACATCTCGTTAATCGGGTACTGCATAGCATTCTCTGTGAAGTGGATAATTGTTAATTATTGCAGATCCTGCCACAACAATCATGTCTTATTAACATTCTGTTACAGGCAGATTTAAAGAAAAATGCGAAACATATCGTTAATAATTAAAGGGAGTAACGTATTATGTCAGAAGAAAATAAAGAAAATGGATTTAATCATGTCAAAACATTCACCAAAATTATATTTATTTTTTCTGTGTTAGTTTTTAATGATAACGAATCTAAAATTACCGATGCCGCCGTCAATTTATTTATCCAGATTTAATGAGAAATTTATAATGCGCTATTTCATACTAATGTTCACTTTCGTGTGTTCCTTTGTTGCAGCCCAACCAACTATTGTCCCACAATTACAGCAACAAGTTACGGATCTTACGAGTAGCTTAAACTCACAAGAAAAGAAAGAACTGACGCACAAGTTAGAATCTATTTTCAATAATACCCAAGTGCAAATTGCTGTATTAATTGTTCCCACAACCAAAGACGAGACAATTGAACAATATGCTACAAGAGTTTTTGACAATTGGCGTTTAGGAGATGCCAAACGTAATGATGGGATACTGATCATTGTTGCCTGGTCAGATCGTACTGTCCGCATCCAGGTAGGTTATGGGCTGGAAGAAAAGGTAACCGATGCTCTGGCTGGAGATATCATCCGTAGCAACATGATACCCGCATTTAAACAACAAAAATTTGCTCAGGGATTAGAGCTAGCTATAAACGCTTTGAATAACCAACTCACTTCACAACACCAATATCCGACTAATCCTTCAGAAAGTGAATCAGCGTCTTCCAGTGATCATTATTACTTTGCTATTTTTTGGGTATTTGCAGTGATGTTCTTCCCTTTCTGGTTTTTTCATCAAGGCAGTAATTTTTGTCGCGCATGTAAAAGTGGAGTCTATATTTCAGCAATCTATCTTTTAGATTTATTCCTGTTCTCCGATAAAATTTTTTCCATTGCTGTATTTTCCTTCTTTTTTACTTTCACCATATTTATGGTCTTTACCTGTTTATGTGTACTTCAGAAAAGAGCATCAGGTAAAAGTTATCATTCAGACAACAGCGGTTCCGGTGGAGGCTCAAGTGGCGGCGGATTTAGCGGCGGTGGCGGTTCTTCTGGAGGTGGCGGCGCATCCGGCCGCTGGTAACTCAACCATAAAAAATGCCAGCCCGGAGGCTGGCATTTTTAAATCAGATAAAGTCAGTCTTATGCCTGGCCTTTGATCTCTTTACGACCGTTGTACGGTGCTTTTTCGCCCAGAGCTTCTTCGATACGAATCAGCTGGTTGTATTTAGCAACACGGTCAGAACGGCTCATAGAACCAGTTTTGATCTGGCCTGCAGCAGTACCAACAGCCAGGTCAGCGATGGTAGCGTCTTCAGTTTCGCCAGAACGGTGAGAGATAACTGCAGTGTAGCCAGCATCTTTCGCCATCTTGATTGCAGCCAGAGTTTCGGTCAGAGAACCGATCTGGTTGAATTTGATCAGGATGGAGTTAGCGATACCTTTTTCGATACCTTCTTTCAGGATCTTGGTGTTGGTTACGAACAGGTCGTCACCAACCAGCTGGATTTTGTCGCCCAGAACTTTGGTCTGGTATGCGAAACCGTCCCAGTCAGATTCGTCCAGACCGTCTTCGATAGAAACGATCGGGTACTGTTTGGTCAGTTCTTCCAGGAAGTGAGTGAATTCTTCAGAGGTGAACGCTTTGTTGCCTTCGCCAGCCAGAACGTATTTACCATCTTTGTAGAATTCAGAAGCTGCGCAGTCCATCGCCAGAGTGATGTCTTTGCCCAGTTCATAACCAGCAGCTTTAACAGCTTCAGCGATAACAGCCAGAGCTTCAGCGTTGGAACCCAGGTTCGGCGCATAGCCACCTTCGTCACCAACAGCAGTGTTCATGCCTTTCGCTTTCAGAACTTTTGCCAGGTGATGGAAAACTTCAGAACCCATGCGGATGGCTTCTTTCACAGTTTTCGCGCCAACCGGCTGAATCATGAATTCCTGGATATCAACGTTGTTGTCAGCGTGCTCACCACCGTTGATGATGTTCATCATCGGAACCGGCATAGAGTATTTGCCCGGAGTACCGTTCAGTTCAGCGATGTGCTCGTACAGCGGCATACCTTTAGCAGCTGCAGCAGCTTTGGCGTTAGCCAGAGATACAGCCAGGATTGCGTTCGCGCCGAATTTGGATTTGTTTTCGGTGCCGTCCAGGTCGATCATGATCTTGTCAATGCCAGCCTGATCTTTAGCATCTTTGCCAATCAGCGCCTGAGCGATCGGGCCGTTTACCGCAGCAACAGCTTTGGTTACGCCTTTACCCAGGAAACGGGATTTGTCGCCATCGCGCAGTTCCAGAGCTTCACGGGAACCAGTAGAAGCACCTGACGGAGCAGCTGCCATACCGACGAAACCACCCTCCAGATGTACTTCGGCTTCAACAGTCGGGTTACCACGTGAATCAAGAA
>OGDF01005845.1_pt1 | contig 12715 bp, 4 predicted proteins | sample 1570141 | NCBI WGS metagenome assembly OGDF01 (sample SAMEA4370581, study PRJEB24528) | human gut metagenome | reverse complement strand
AGACCAACAATGTTCTGGGCGTTTACGCTATCTCTGACAACACCGTTTACACCACCCTGATGAACGAAGTTGAGCTGGACGGCTCCAAGATCAAGTTCGATGGCCAGTCCTACTCTGTAGACGATTCCAAGAAGATCGACACCTACTTCATCGGCGTTAACGGCACCGAGGAGCGTACTGGTGACGCGAAGGTTACCACTGCTTACTTCGACAAGGACGCTAAGACCGCTAATGCTGACGCTTCTAACGGCAACACCTCTCTGTCCGAAGTAACCTTCGTTGATTCCGACGGCGACAACAAGATTGACACCGCTATCGTTATCGAGAAGACCGCTGCTAAGGTAACTTACGCTTCTTCTTCCGAGATCGTTGCTGGCGACACCTACAAGGCTGCTGACGAGAACATCGCTGAGGGCTTTGCTAAGGACGACTACGCAGTAGTTTCCAAGAATCTGTACAAGGACAACAAGGACGTTGTCAAGGCAGACGTTCTTAACGACACCATCAACGGTTTCAAGAACAAGACTGGTTACGTTCAGTACAAGATCGGTTCTACCTGGTACAATGCTGAGAAGGCATTCTCTGACGTTGACACTGGCGACAAGGTAAAGGCTTACGTTGTTAACGGCGTTGCTCTGGACATCAGCTCCGACGACTCCAACGGCGCGCTGCCGACAGTAGCTGTTGTTACTGGTACCAATGCTTCTGGCGATACCATCAACGGCGATCAGGTTAAGCTGACCTTCTTCGATGGCACCACCAAGACTGTTGCCCTGGATAAGGTTGTTCTGTCTGACGGCAAGACCGCTTCTACCGCTGCTCTGGGTACTGCTTACAGCTACTCCGAGTCCAAGGACGGTTACAAGCTGACTCAGCTGTCTGCTAAGAAGTACAACGATTACGAGGCACAGGCTGTTATCGCTTCCTTCGCAAACTATGACACCAAGAATGGTACTGCTTACAGTGCTTATAGCAAGTACTCCATGGACGACAATGCTAAGGTTGTTCTGGTTCAGAAGAACGGCAAGTGCAAGGTCGTAACCGGTAAGCAGTTCAAGGCTCTGGCAAGTGCAGATCAGGGTCAGCTGACCTCTGCATTCACCAAGAAGACCAACGGCCTGACCAAGATCATGCTGGCTTCTGCTTATGTTGGTGACATTGATAAGACCGGTCACTCCAACGACAACTACGCTTATATCGTTAAGGCTGGCTACAAGACCGGCGACGATCGCACCGCTTATACCATCTGGGATGGCGAGAAGAACGTAGACGTTGTTGAGAAGGTTTCCTATGTTGCAGGCGCCCGCGACAAGGGCATGGTAATCGGTTACTCCTCTGTTGACGAGGATGGTTACATCAACGATGTACAGACCTACGCTGTAACCGCTCTGCCGGCTGCTACCAAGGATTATAAGACCACTGAGCTGTATGCTGCTGGCGTACAGGGTGTAAACGGCGATTCTTGGGTAACTGTTGACGGCGAGAACAAGCTGAACATCACTAAGGACACCAAGATCCTGAATGTTGATTCTGCAGCTGATAAGGACGAGGAGATCGGCAAGCCGGGTACTGCTCTGTTCGAGGCTGAGGAGATCGCTGACTCCGGCAAGTACTACGTCAATGCTTACTTCGTAATGGATGAGACCTTCGGCTCCAATGACGACGCTGACCTGGCATTCATCGTATTCGACGTAAAGGGCAAGATGGACGGCCAGAATGAGTCCTCTAAGACCATCACTGTAGCTGGCTCTGGCATTACTGCAGTAAACTGCACCGAGAAGACCTTTGAGGCTGGCAAGACCTACGATCTGGTTCTGACCGGTACTGCATCTTCTGACGTAACCGTATCTCTGACTGGTGCTGTATTTGCTGCTGACGGCAAGACCGCTTCTCAGAAGGTTACCTTCAACGACAAGGGCAACGCAACCATCAAGGTTATCGCTCTTGGCTCTGACATCACTGTAAAGGGCGCGTAATTTCTCCTTTTACACAATCGAAAACCCCGCTCTTTGAGCGGGGTTTTCCCTTTCACGGTATAACTACAGGCAAAAGAAAACCCCCGAGTTTTCTCCAATGTCAGTAAGTGACATTGAGGATATCCTCGGGGGTTTTTGTTATGCAATTTAAGCCGAAGCAGAAATTACATTAGGCGAGGGCTACACCAGACAGATCAATGGTGATTACCGAATTTGCCTTTACGTAGTCATCGGTAATGTTGATCTGCAGCTGGCCGCCAACGATCGTGCCGGTTGCAGCAACGCTTGCGCCATCAACGGTAGCCTTAACAGTGCCGTTAACAGTGGTCTTGCTAGCATCAGCAGTGGACAGGTTCAGGGAAACCTGAGCCTTGCCAGTTGCAACGCGTACAGCCGCGATGGAGGTGCCAGTCAGGGAACCAGCCTTAACGGTAACGTTGTCCTTGGTCAGGCTGCCCGGAGTAGACGGGGTGGACGGAGTGGTGGTGTTATGCTTCTGGCCCTTGAACGCGCCAGTAGAGTCGATAACCAGAACCTTCAGCTCAACGTCGTCGGTCTTGCCGTTCTCGTCAACCTGGAAGAATACGTTGTTGGAGTACATGGTGGTAGAACCGCTCAGATACTCCTCAGCCTTTGCCATAGCGGTGGAGCCGTAGGTGTAAGAAACGCCGATCTGATCGTCGTCGTCTGCATCGGAGTCAACCAGCAGAACAGCAGTGTCAGCAGTCAGCTTGAACTTACGGTTGTCAACAGTGATGTACTTGGTGTCATCGCTGCGGTTTGCACCGTAGTAAACAGTACCGTTATCAGCAAAGTTGGTGCCTGCGCTTACAGAGGTAACAGCAGTCTGGTTGCTGGTTGCAACATCATCAACGTTGGTGATGCGGGTTACGTCCTTGATTACCTTGTTGGAATCGATGGAGGAGTAACCAATCAGCTCACCCTTAGCCATAGCGGTTGCATTCTCTTCAACAACCTCAACATACTCGTTATTGGTGGTCCAGATAGTGTAGGTAGCGTTGCCATCCTTGTTCTGGCCGTTGTTGGAAACAACGTATGCGTAGTTGTCGGAAGAATTGCCGGAAACGGTCATGTTGGTGGTCTTAACTGCAACCATCATAGCACGAGTCAGGCCGTTCTTCTCCTTGGTGAAGATAGCACCAACGGACGGAAGAGTGGTGGTGTTAGTGGTCAGTGCATTGTACTGCTTGCCGGTCAGCATCTTGGAACGACCGTTGCCATCATACAGGATAACAGCTGCAGAATCGTCAACCTTGATGGAAACAGAGGAAGAATCCTTAACTGCATCATTGCTCGGATCAGCAGAACCAGCGCCAACATACTTGTAGCTGTTGTACTTGGTCAGTGCAGAAGTACCATTGTAAACAACCAGTGCCTCAAACTTCATGGAGTCGTCAGAACCGGATACCTTGTAAGCGGTACCAGCAGACAGAGTAACGGTAGTGTTGTCAGAAACGGTAACGGTCTTGGAAGTGCCATCGAAGTAACGAACCTTAACCTGATCGCCGTTGATGTAGCCGTTGGAAACAACTACTGCAACGTTGGTCGGGTAGCCGCCCTTGCCGTCGTCAGACTTGATCTTAACGATAACGCCGTTTACAACATAAGCCTTAACGGTGTCGCCGTTGGAAACCTCAGAAGCGTCGGTATCGGAAATGTTGTACCAGGTACCGTCGATCTTGAACTGCTGATAAGAAGCCGGGTTGGTGCCGGTCTTGGTCTTCTGGCCGTTCAGCTCAGCGTTTACAACGTCAGCCTTAACGATATCAGCGCAGTCGTCGTACAGGTTAGCGGAGATAACAGCCCAGTCATCCTTAACGATGTCCTTGGAGATGTTCTCGTCCTCGTACTTGTAGGTCTTGTTGCCGATGATAGCCTTGTCGGAAGAAACATAGGTAACTTCGCCAACCTGATGCTCAAATACGATAGCAGTATCGATCTTGCCGTTGCCATCAGCATCGATGAAGGTAACCTCGTCGGTGGACAGCTCGCCGTTGGACTGGTCAGCGTTCAGAGCAGAACCCTTGTCGAAGTAGGTCAGGGACTGAGCCTTCTGAGTCTGAGTGCCGTCAGCAGCGATGAAAGTAGTGTCGATGGTGGAACCGTCGATGGAGTAGGACTTGCCGTCGAACTTAACCTTGGATCCGTCCTTCTCTACCTTGTTCATCAGAACGTTGTAAACAGTGTTGTCAGCGATAGCATATACGCCGAGAACGTTGTTCAGCTTGCCGTCCTTGAACATTACCTTAACCTTCTGACCCAGCAGAGAGGTGTAATCCTCAGAAACCTTGGTGAACTTGATGGATGCGCCATCCTTGTAGTTACGGTCAGAATTGTGGTAGTTGTCAGTGTCGTAGCTGTCGTCCAGTGCAATGTACAGGGAGTCCTTCTCGATTGCGGTCAGAGTACCGTAGTCGTAGGACAGACCCATGTAAGCAGAACCTACAGTCTCCTTAACGCCGCCGTTCAGGATGTCGTCGAAGGACTTGGAGTCTTCAGACCACTTTACACGGTTAACGTCGAGGGTATTGTAGATCATCTGAGCTGCGTACTGACGCGGCAGACCCTGCTCCAGAGCAGAGTTTACGTCGTCGAGGATGCCAGCTGCGCCTGCGTACTTCAGTACGTTGGTGCGCCATGCAGAACCGGTCAGACCAGCCTTGTCGGGGTCGTAACCGGAAACTACCAGCAGCATCTTAGCAGCTTCAACGCCGGTTACCGGAGAGTCCGGGTCAAACTTGTTGTTGCCCTTACCAGCAATAATGCCCTGGGACTCACAGAACTTGATGTAGCCCTTTGCCCAGTGGTTGCTGATGTCAGTCAGCTTGGAATAGTTGCTCTGATAAGCAGAGTCGTCGATCTTGTTGTTGCGTACAACGAAGATCATCTTGGCCATTTCCGCACGGGTAACGACCTTGTTCGGCTGGTAAGAACCATCGGTGTAACCGGTGATTACGCCCAGCGAAGAAAGCATGTTCACAGCGTCAGTAGCCTTGATGTCGGCCTGATCCGTGAACGCCGCACCAGCGAACATGGTGAATGCACAAGCAAACGCCAGCACCAGTGCGAGAATCTTTTTGAGGTTGCATACAAAAGAATAAAATCAAACGATAGATGGATTATTTTCTTCAAAATCATTCGCAAATTCAACTATTTCGTGAATATTGGCATGGCCAAAATGAGTAAATAAATGGATATTTTATATCCTGTGTACGAAGCAGAGAAAAGAATATCTGTACAAAATCTATTCGAATTTTTGTTTATACTGACGAAATGTTTTTTGCATTGAAAGTGTGAAGTACGTTGCTCATTATCCATAATATGGTTCGCATTGTTAAACGCACAAATCTATAAAATGTTCTTGATTCTCGACAATTTTCTTTTAAAACACGATTTAGTCTCAGTTTTTAGATTTCCCTATGCCATCTCAAAAAGATTCTCGCACTGGTGCTGGCGTTTGCTTGCGCATTCACCATGTTCGCTGGTGCCGCGTTCACGGATCAGGCTGACATCAAGGTCAAGGATGAAGTCGTGGACACTCTGGTTGAGCTGGGCGTCATCGAAGGTTTCGAAGACGGCTCTTTCCAGCCCAACGCAACTGTAACCCGTGCGCAGATGGCAAAGATGATCTATGTCCTGCGTACCGGTAACTCTGACGCTTCTGCGTACAACGATGACAAGACCTCTTTCACCGACATTGGCTCCCACTGGGCTCGTGGCTACATCAAGTACTGCCAGTCCCTGGGCATCATTGCTGGTAAGAGCAACACCATCTTTGCGCCGAACGCATCTGTAACTGCTCAGGAAGCTGCTAAGATGCTGCTCGTAACCCTGGGTTATGACGCTCAGAAGGCTGGCCTGGTAGGTTCCGGCTGGGCTTCCAAGACCAACGCTCTGGCTGACGAGAACGGCCTGCTGGACGATGTTAACACCTCGTTCACCGCAGCTTGCCCGCGTCAGTACGCTGCACAGCTGATCTACAACGCAATCGACACCCCGACCGTTGTATGGCGCGACGATGCTTACACCAGCGTAACCCTGCTGGGCGATGACAACCAGACCGTAGGCGAGAAGTACATGTCTCTGAAGAAGTCTACTTCTACCCTGACCAACGTTGTTAAGACCAACGGCAAGGACACCTACACCGTAACTCTGGACTCCACCGCGTCTGTTGTTGACTGGGATAACACCACCGAGTCCAAGGATTCCGGCAAGGCAATCTTCGAGTTCACCGACGTTAAGAAGGATTACTCTGATCTGCTTTACAAGACCGTTACCGTTCTTCACAAGGATCGCAAGACTGTTTACGGCGTTTTCGCAACTTCCGACAACTCCCAGCAGTCCAACGTTCTGAAGAAGCTGGAGATGGACGGCGCTAAGGTTAAGCTGGACGGCACCAAGTACGATCTGGCTGCAACCGCTAAGCAGACCGTTTATGTAAACGGCGACGTTCTGTACAAGACTGCTTCTGGTTTCACCTTTAACTCTGAGGCAACTGGCGCTACCAAGGCTACTATTCCGGACTTTGTAAATGCTTACGGCAACAAGCCGACTTCTGGCACTAAGTTCGAGGATTCCAAGTACTGGCAGGGTTCTGAGGTATCCCTGATGGCTACCGACGGCACTTCCAACTACTCCATCCTGAAGGTTAAGACCTTCGCTGTAGGCAAGGTTACCGCTGTAGGCTCTGACTACATCAATGTAACCTACAAGAAGGGCGACAGCGACATCATCACCAAGACCAAGCTCGAGAAGGACGATTGGGATTGGTACGATGGCATCAAGAAGGATGACTACGTTGTAGTTTCTGCAGCTGGCAACTACGGCACCGGCAATGGCCTGGTTGAGAAGGCTGACGTTGTTACCGGCAAGGTAACCGGCACCAAGTCTGACGACGGCGTTTCCGTTGGCGGCAACTGGTACACCATGGCTGGTAACGGCACTTCCTTCGTAAAGCGCCCGAACACTGGCTCTAACGTTGACATGGTAGTTGTAAACGGTTACGTTTACTACACCGACACCACTGCAGGCAATGTTGATGACATGGCTCTGCTGATCGAGGCTGCTGCTAAGGGCGGCACCGGTTCTCAGTGGGAAGCTCACATGCTGTTTGCTGACGGCTCTGAGAAGACCGTTACCATCGAGAAGTACTGGGACGACAAGGACAACAAGTCCTTCCCGATCATGCCGTTCTCTGAAGGCAATGCTGCTAACCCGAACGTAGCTACTTGGAATACCACTGCTTCTGCTCCTTCTGTAGCTGCTGCTCCGATTCTGGTATCCTACGAGGTATCTGGTGATGTTTACACCCTGAGCCGCGTTGGTATCGCTGAGATTGAGGACAACGCTAATAAGGGCGAGTTCGCTCTGAACGGCTATGACGCATACGTTGACGCTACTGAGGGTCTGATGACCGACGGCAGCATCAAGCAGAGCGACAAGACCAGTCACGGCACCTCTGACATGCATATCTACACCCAGGCTGCTTCTACCGGCTTGAAGGACGGCACCACTGCTCTGTCCCGTCTGTACTACGAATCCACCGGCGTTGTATTCGTTAAGTACAAGGCAACTGCTTCCGGCACTGACGCTGATTACAAGGTAATCTCCGGCAAGACCGCTGCTGACTACAACAAGGCTATCGGCAATGTAGCTGCTGTTGCTAACAAGTCCGGCAACTCCTACTACGCTCAGGTAGCATTCATCGACCTGCAGCAGGGCACCACCGGCGGCAGCGATGACAACTACGCAGTAGTTATGGACGACGTTGTTAAGGATACCAACGATGGCACCAAGTACATCGTTACTGCTTGGAATGGTTCTGAGAATGTTACCATCAAGACCGATGATAGCTCTGTTAAGAACCTGAAGAGCGGCGCTCTGATCACCTATTCCGGCGATCTGAACGATGCTGACGTTGACGTTAAGGCTGACCGTGACCATAACAACTACTTCGTATCTAACTACGATGCAGCTTCTGGCGACATCAACCTGATGTCCGGTACTCTGACCGCTGACGCTACTGTTGCTGGCAAGTACACCGGTACCATGACCTCTGCTGGTTCCACCAAGAAGTTCGCAAAGGTTGACAGCAAGGATACTATCGTAATGTTCGTAAACTCTGACGATTCTGAGGGCGTAACCGGTCTGGATTACACCAACATCGATCTGGCTTACGCATTCGACAGCGACTTCTGCACCACCACCGATGATGGTCACGGCAACTACACCATCACTGGTCTGTCTGAGGATGCTAAGCCGAACGTAAAGGCTTACTTCGACGACGATGATCAGATCACTGTTCTGGTTGTTGACGTAAACCGCAACATTACCCAGTGGTAATTCATATTTAGCGTTAGCTGAATAATCAAAACCCCCGAGGGAAATTTCCTCGGGGGTTTTCTTTGTGCGCTCACTTGCAGTGAAGGGTAAGTTATGCTATTGTATTATCAGTAAATAAATTGATTTTAGATGATAATCACATGATAGAATTGCTCAAAGCATTTCTGTTCGGCATTGTAGAGGGCATCACCGAGTGGCTGCCGATCAGCAGTACCGGACACATAATTCTGCTCAATGAGTTTGTAAAGCTGGACGTGTCGGAAGCGTTTTACAGCATGTTCGAGGTGGTTATTCAGCTCGGTGCGATACTCGCGGTTGTTGTCCTGTTCTGGGGACAGATTTTCCCGTTTGAACGGCGAAAGGGCCGTCACGGCGGCGCATCCATCGTGCTGAATATGGATACCGTCAAGCTGTGGATCAAGATTCTGGTAGCTTGTGTTCCGGCGGCGATCGTTGGTCTCAAGTGGAACGACCTGTTTGAAGAACTGTTCTACAATTACCAGACGGTTTCCATTGCGCTGATCGTGTTCGGCGTAGCGTTTATTCTGGTCGAGAATGCGCATAAGGGCAAGCCGGCGCGCATCAACGCACTCACTGAGCTTACTTATCCGACCGTGTTTATGATCGGTATGTTCCAGCTGATCGCGGCTGTGTTCCCGGGCACCTCGCGCTCCGGCGCGACCATCGTCGGCGCACTGCTGCTCGGCGTGTCGCGTACCGTGGCTGCGGAGTTTACGTTCTTTCTGGCCATTCCGGTCATGTTCGGCGCAAGCCTGCTCAAGATTCTCAAGTTTGGCTTTGCGTTTACATCCACCGAGCTGATGATCCTCGGTATCGGTACAATCACCGCGTTCGTGTCCTCGCTGCTCATCATCCGTTTCCTGATGAGCTTTGTCAAGAAGCACGATTTCAAGGTGTTCGGCTGGTATCGTATTATCCTTGGTATCGCCGTGCTGGCGTACTTTATGCTTGTTAAGTAAGCTGAATAGCAAAAAGAAACCCTCGATTATCAGAATCGAGGGTTTTTATAATATATATTCTTATTGGTGGCTATTGATAGAACAGTGCCAGTTTAATCACGTCGCGGATGCAAAAATCCTTTATTGCGTGCAGCTATAATACTGCATTCATGGTCGAATGTCAAGATTCGACCATGAAATTTGCCATAGTGCTGATGAGTATATAGAATTTTGCATATATTGTTCTATATTTTCGCTATTGGCATGAATTATACTAAATATATTGCCGTAATAATGCACAAAAATTCCCTATATATTTTGTTATCAGGATTCCTATTCACTTGAAAATCTAATAATTAAAGAAAACCCCCGAGGAATTTCCTCGGGGGTTCTCTTATACGCTCAAGTATTAGTTGAAACTAAAACTTAGTGAACTACGACGCCAGAAGCATTGTATACCGGCTCGCCGTCCAGACGGTTGTTGTCTGCGTCATAAACGATAGCCAGAATGTTCTTGTCGCCGGTCTTCTCAACAACGATATATGCGTTCGCATAGTAGTTGCCGGAAGTGGTGGTCTCCTCAGCAATGGATACCTGATCCATAGAAGAACCGCTTACGCCTTCCTGCTTGTCATCGTTAACAGCCAGGAATACAATGTCCTTATCCATGTCGAAGGAGGTAGCAGGCAGTGCAGTGTTATCGAGCTTAGCGCCCTGAACTGCTACATTGCCCTCAGACTTCTTATCCATACCAGTGATTGCAACCTTGTATACATCTACGTCGGTAGCATCATCGTTCTCAACGTTGATGAACTTGTCGCCATCGTTGGTGTAAATCAGCAGATCGCCAGCCTTCAGGAGCTTGCCATCGTTGCCATCATACTTCAGGGTAACGTTCTCAGAACCATTCCATACTTCGTATACGGTTACATCGTCGTTATCCTCGCCCTCAGTGCCCTTGTAAGCATCAGAGGTCATGTAAGCATACTGGTAGTTAGAGCCAGCGCCGGAGTAGGTAGCATCAGCAGTTACAACTGCAACGCGAACGGTTTCCAGACCATTGGTCTTCTTGGTAGCGTACTGAACAGAATCGCCATATGCATTCTTCCAGTCGTTAACAGTCTTACCGGTCAGGATCTTAACCTTATCCTTAGCAGAAGAACCATCTACATTGCCGTAAGCAACGAATACAACTGCACTGTCGTTGAATGCAGTGTTGTTAACCTTCTGCTTGTTGTCGATGGTAGAAGCAGTGTTGATGGTCTCGTAGCCAGCCTTGTTGCCAGTACCCAGTGCACGCAGCGAGTAGTTGCCGTTGCTGCGGGTAGAGTAGGTGTACAGCTTGTTCAGGTCAGCACCGGAGATGGTGTTGCCAGACTTAATGTCAGCAGCTTCCTTAGACGGATCGTTGGAGAACTTCCCAACAGTGATGGTCTTGGAGGAGCCATCCATGAAGTAAGCCTTAACGTTAGTGGTGGTAGCAGAACCAGTGAAACCAGTGTTGGTGGTGTCGTAGTCAGCCAGCATCAGAATGTCGGAAGAAGCAGACTCGGTCTCCTTAGCGTTTACAACGTAGTTGCCAACGGTAACGAAATCGTAGGTGCTGCCGGACTTAACAGAAGCAGTGTCATCTGCAACGGAACCGGTAGCGATCTTGAACCAGGAGTCGTTAATCTTAACTTCAACCGGAGTAGAAGACTTGATGGAGTTAACCTTAGCGGAAGTAGTATCCAGCTTGGTTACACCGTAGTTGCCAGAAGCAGTCAGACCATCGTCAACAACAGCTACATAATCGTCCTTTGCATAACCGGTGTAGATGTCCAGATCATCGATGTCCTGAGAACCAACGCCATTGTTGATGGTGATGGACTTAGAACCAACATAGGTAATCTTGCCTACAACAGCCGGAATGTAAACAACAACGTCAGCCTTGTTGTTGCCATTGGTATCGATCAGCTTAATGGTACCAGCAACCTTATCAACTGCGGTGTAGCCTTCCAGATCGGTGAGTTTAACAGTCGTGGAAACGTTCGGCTCGATAGCATTAACAGTGGACTTATCGTTGTCCAACTTGTACTCGGTGTCCTTCAGCTTTGTCTTCTTGTTCTCACCAGAAACAGACTTCAGCTCGCCAACAGTACCGGTAGCAATGATTTTGGAGTCATCATCAGCGTATACGCCGTAAACGTCAGTATCGCCATTGGACTTCTCCTTGATCAGGACCTTAACCTTCAGGCCAATCAGGTCAGATACATCGGTCGGAACCTTATCATAAGTATCGCCGCCAACGGTAATCTCATAGGTGTCCTTGCCAGAAGTCTTCTCAACCTTGGTCAGCTGAGCTGCATCGGTCTTAACGAGGTCCATGTACTTGCCGCCGATGGTCTTGTCGTCCTTAACGTCGGTAGCCGGCTTGAAGTCCTCGATGTCGTTGGACCAAACTACGCGCTCCATGTCCAGTGCGTTGTACAGGATCTGTGCAGCGTACTGACGCGGCAGAGCAGCGTTCAGGTCGGCGTCAACGTCTTCGAACAGGTTGTTCAGCTGGCCGTACTTCATGGTGTTCTGAGCCCAAGCTGCGCCGGTCAGGCCAGCCTTCTGAGCATTGTAGCCAGCAGCTACCAGTACCATCTTTGCAGCCTCGAGACCGGTTACGGTATCGTTCGGAGCAAACTTGGTAGCAGACTTACCAGCGATAATGCCGGTGTTCTGCAGGTAACGTACGTAGCCCTGTGCCCAAGCTGCGGTCGGCAGATCGGTGAACGCAGTCGGAAGGGATGCGTAAGCGTTGGCGTTGTCATTACCGCCATTCATGATCGTAAAGATCATCTTTGCCATCTGAGCACGGGTAACGGTGGTGTTCGGCTTGAAGGAGCCGTCATCGTAACCCTGGATTACGCCCAGAGAAGAGAGCATGTCTACAGCGGTGCTTGCCTTGATGTCAGCCTGATCGCTGTAAGACGCTGCACCGGCGAACATGGTGAATGCACAAGCAAACGCCAACACCAGTGCGAGAATCTTTTTGAGGTTGCATACAAAAGAATAAAATCAAACGATAGATGGATTATTTTCTTCAAAATCATTCGCAAATTCAACTATTTCGTGAATATTGGCATGGCCAAAATGAGTAAATAAATGGATATTTTATATCCTGTGTACGAAGCAGAGAAAAGAATATCTGTACAAAATCTATTCAAATTTTTGTTTATACTGACGAAATGTTTTTGCATTGAAAGCGTGAAGTTCGCAACTTGTTATCCATAATATGGTTCATATTGTTAAACGCACAAATCTATAAAATGTTCTCGATTTTTGATAATTTTCTTCGAGAACACGATTTAGGCTCAGTATTTAGATTTTCCTATGCCATCTCAAAAAGATTCTCGCACTGGTGCTGGCGTTTGCTTGTGCATTCAC
>OGDF01005833.1_pt1 | contig 12732 bp, 14 predicted proteins | sample 1570141 | NCBI WGS metagenome assembly OGDF01 (sample SAMEA4370581, study PRJEB24528) | human gut metagenome | reverse complement strand
TGGCCTGAAGGAAAACCACTTCGCGCCCCTTGTCGCCAGCGGTACGGTGACGGGTACACTTACAACCGGCGCGAAAATCATTGCGGTGGCAGGGCATGATACACAATGCGCCTCGGTTGCTATGCCGTGTGCCGAGGAGGATGCCGAACATACGGCATTTCTCTCCTGCGGCACATGGAGCCTGCTGGGAACGGAACTGGATGCCCCGATTCTGACGGCGGACAGCTGCCAAAGCGGGCTGTCCAATGAACTCGGTGCAAACGGAAAAATCAACTACCTGAAAAATATCATCGGTCTTTGGCTGATTCAGGAAAGCCGCCGTGAGTACAAGCGCCGTGGACAGGCATATTCTTTCGCGGAGCTGGAGCAACAGGCACTTGCCGCCGAACCGCTGCGCAGTTTTATTGACCCGGATGCCCCGGAATTTGTTGCCCCCGGCGACCTGCCGGGCAGAATACAGGAATTTTGCCGCAAAACCGGCCAGCCCGTCCCGGAAACGGTGGGAGCCGTAATGCGCTGCATTTATGAAAGCCTTGCTCTGAAATATCGCTATGCGATAGAGCAGCTCTCCGCTGTAACAGGTCGAGCATTTACGACCCTGCACGTTTTGGGCGGCGGTACAAAAGACCGTCTGCTTTGCCAGATGGCGGCAGACTGCTGCGGCCTTACGGTAAAGGCAGGCCCGGTGGAAGCAACAGCGCTCGGCAACATTATGATTCAGCTGAAAGCCTTGGGAGCGCTGGACTCCATCACACAAGGACGCCGGCTGATTGCGGAGACAGAGGTCATTAAAACATACACCCCAAGCACACAGAACTATGCGGAATGGAACGCCGCTTATGATCGTTTCAAAACCCTATTATAATAAGGAAGGTGCAACTATGCTGTATCCTAAAATTGGTATTCGCCCTGTCATCGATGGACGCTGGGGCGGTGTCCGTGAAAGCCTGGAAAATCAGACGATGCGCATGGCAGAGAATGCCGCCAAGCTGATTTCGGAGAACCTCAAGTACCCCGATGGTACGCCGGTGCAGTGCGTGATCGGCTGTACGACGATTGGCGGCGGTGCCGAGGCTGCCCGTGTGGCAGAGCAGTTCTCTACCCAGAACGTTACGGCAACGCTGTCTGTGACCCCCTGCTGGTGCTACGGTACCGAGACGTTCGACATGGACCCCAACACCATCAAGGCAGTTTGGGGCTTCAACGGCACCGAGCGTCCCGGCGCGGTGTATCTGGCTGCGGTTCTGGCCGCACACGCCCAGCGCGGTCTGCCTGCTTTCTCCATTTACGGCCATGACGTGCAGGAAGCCAACGATGATACGATTCCCGATGACGTGGCCGAGAAAATCCTGCGCTTTGCCCGTGGTGCTGTTGCCGCAGGCTGGATGAAGAACAAGGCCTACGTCAATATTGGCGCTGTGACGATGGGGATTGCCGGCAGCTTCTGCGATGCAGGTGTTCTGCAAAAGTATTTCGGCATCCGCGCCGAATGGGTGGACGAGGTCGAGATCCTGCGCCGCATTTCCATCGGTATCTATGACCACGACGAATATGAAAAGGCGCTGGCATGGGTGCGTGAGAATTGCAAAGAGGGCTTTGATAAGAACCTCGGTAAGAACCTGCCGCCTGTCATCACGAAGTCGAAGATCGTTCCGGCTGACAAGGATTGGGAGTTTATCGTCAAGATGACCCTGATCATCCGCGACATTCTGTACGGCAATCCGCGTCTGGACGAGATGGGCTGGCATGAAGAAGCGCTCGGTCGCAACGCTGTGGTCGGCGGCTTCCAGGGTCAGCGGCAGTGGACGGACTGGCTGCCGAACGCTGACTTCACCGAAGCCATCATGGCTTCCACCTTTGACTGGAACGGCCCGAAGGCCCCGACCCCGTTCGCTACCGAGAATGACACCTGCAACGGCATTGCCATGATGCTGGGCAGCCTTGTTTCCGGATCTGCACCGTGCTTCCATGATGTGCGCACCTACTGGAGCCCCGAAGCCTGCGAGCGTGTGACCGGGCAGAAGCCTGACGGCGTTGCCGCCAACGGCTTTATTCACCTCATCAATTCCGGCGCGACAGCTTTGGATGGTTCCGGTGCCTGCGTGGATGCCGAGGGCAACCACGTGATGAAACCGTTCTGGGAGATGACCGATGCGGACATCAAGGCATGCCTGAACGCCACCGATTGGTGCCGTGCGGACTATGAGTACTTCCGCGGCGGTGGATATTCCAGCCACTTCCGCTGCAAGGCAGAGATGCCTGTTACGATGCTGCGTTTCAACATTGTGGAAGGCATTGGCCCCGTCCTGCAAATTGCCGAGGGTTGGACGGCTGATCTGCCCGACGAGATTCACAACACCATCGACAAACGCACCGACCCGACCTGGCCGACCACATGGTTCTGCCCGCGCCTGACCGGACAGGGAGCGTTCACCGATGTGTACAGCGTTATGGCAAACTGGGGTGCCAACCATGGAGTGACCGTTTACGGCCATGTGGGTGCTGACCTCATTACACTGGCCAGCATGCTGCGCATCCCTGTTACGATGCACAATGTCCCTGCCGAGAAGGTCTATCGCCCCCACGCATGGGCCAGCTTCGGCACACAGGATCAGCAGGCTGCGGATTATGCTGCGTGCAAGCAGTACGGACCGCTGTATCGGTAAGTTACCTGTCGTAAATATTCTGCCGGAAAGATTTTGACATAGCCCTTAATACCAGTTAAGGAGAGGTTTCCTTGGAAGCCTCTCCTTGTTTTTTCATTTGGAGGTATACAACAAATTCAAAAGATAAAAAGTACCTTGAGACCTCTTTTCTCAAAGTGCGGTTATAAGCCATTGCCTATAACTTAATAGGCTTTTCCTCTATACGGAGAACCGCATTATGAGTTTGTCGAATGAATAGCTCTGGCAATTCCACGCGAAAAACGAAATAGAATTACCGCTGCCATATGCGAATCCTGACGGTATATGCTCCACACAGGTGGACATATACTGAAGAATTTGCGTGTGTCAATTTTCAATTCGACAAGATTCTTTGTCGCTGTCGTTCACCACCAGTATTCCCATCGAAGAAAAAATGATGGGAGTACAGAAATGATAAAAAAGAACGATGGCATATCCAAAGATGATATATGCCAAAACCAATTCACTGCTTATGTGGTTTTGGCAGTAAAACGAAAACGCCAATCTTACATAAAGAAGAAACAGAGAGAGCATGAAAAAGAAACCAGAACTAAAAAGGAGGCAGAACAATCCGAATTTAGAACCGCCGGGTATGATATGTGGAGCAGAATGGAGCCGCAAAATGAAAAACTGATGGCTGCTATGCAGCAATTAAGTCTCAAAGAGAGGTTTGTTGTCACAGAGTATGTCCTGAAAGGAAAGCCCTTTAAGGAAATTGCTCAAGAAACAGGACTCAAAGAAAAAGGAGTGGCATCTGCCTATTATAGAAGCATTAAAAAGCTGAGAGCCGAAATGGGGGATGTAAAATGACTTTTATGGAACTGTTACTCTCAGCTAAATTGGGAAGTACATCGGCCTTTGAAGAACTGTTTGCGAGTGTGAGTTTTCTTGAAGAGTGAGAAATGCGGACGGGGTGGGAGGATTGAGCGCAAAAAGGTGGAAAAAGGCGGGAAAGGACGCGAGAGCGCGGTTTTTAATGAGGGTTAAACGGAATTGAACGCGAAATTTTGCAAGTTGGCGGGATGCTGGCTTGCAAAATTTTTTTGCCCATTTTGGGGGTTAAAACGGCGGATTGGCGGTTGGATGGCGCGGCGGGCGCGGGGCGTTTGAAAAGCGTTTAAACGGCGTTTAAAAAGTCCTTTATATAAGCGCTTAAATATCGGAGTATCGCGTTTTAACAGGCGTTAAAACAATTTAAAAGGCGGCGGCCAGACTTATGCAGTGCGCATAGGTCTGGCCGCCGCCTTTTGAGTTTTAATGCGACATAAAGCGTCGCATTAACTTTTTAATGTCGCAATGCGTATCAACGTGCTTTTTTTGATGTTTCCTTTGGTAAAAGGGAGTTTGGAATGTCGCATTAAAAAACTAAATTTTAACACGGTGTATAACGCAAAACGTTATTTCCCAACAAATGCAAGACACTCTTCGGAAAGCAGTGTTATTCTTCGGGCAAGGATGGAACAACATTCTTGCATCGGGCCATTTCGAGTTCTATAACTGTGCGAACCATTTTTTGCCCTGCCTTGTCCAGCATACGATATGGTTTGACTAAAGAATCCATCTCGGAGGGGGTGGCGTGAGATTCGTGGTGTTCTCGGACTTCATCTTGAAAAATGAAGTTCGCGTCAACATTCAGCGCGTGCATGATATTGCTTAGCATTGCCATGCTCGGCTCACTTTTACCTGTTTCGTACCCTGTGATAGTTGTTTTTGCACAGCCGACCATGTTGCCCAGTTCGGTTTGAGTTAATCCAGCATTTTTCCGCGCTTCACGAAGTCTGCTATTATAAGACATTTTGGTATCACCTCAAAGACAATTATAATCGCCAGTGAAGGTTTCCGTCAACAAAAAGTTCGAGAAAGTCGGACATAAATGCAAGAACCCGCTTGACAAAGTGGAGTAACTCGACTATATTATAAATAGTTCGAGATACTCCACTTTTAAAAAAGTAAAGGAGGTAAGATTCAATGGTAATTAACAATCGCCCAGTTTCCGATAACATACTCCGCATCATTAGCGAGAGGGGCTATAAGCAGAGCGCAGTGGCTCGCAAAGCTGGATATTCAAGGCAAACATTCGGGTACATGGTGCATAATACTCGAATTATTCGCCCGGAAGACGTTCAACGCATCGCTTTTGCCTTGGGAGTTGAACCGGGTGAGTTGTTCAAGGATGCTGACCTAGGCGCATAACAGCCGAAACGGCCCTCCGGGGCTGTCTGCCGGGAATGGCCGCCCGGTACTGAAGATGGCAGGCCAAGGAGAGCGGTATGAAAATTATTGAAGCCATACAGGAAGCCTACGGCCCGGAGTTCACCACGCTGGAAGACGCCATCAACTGGTGGAGCGGGCCGAGGGCATGGCGCGAGGATTTTACCGCTGTCCTAATTTTAAGGAGCGGTAAAAGACCGTATAAACAGCATTTAAGCGAGGTGCAATTTGACGATGACGAACATTGATGCAGGCAGCCAGCGCATCCGCAGGCTGCCGGACAAGCCGATTGTTGGGGAAACTTACCCCAACGCCGGAGGCATTTACAAGGTGGATCGGTATGATGCCGAGCGCGATCTGGCATGGGTACACAGGCCGAAGGACGGCTGGAAGTGCTGCGCACATGGTCCCGCGCTGTACGATGTGCCGGGTCGGGGTATCGAGTTGCAGTGGAATTACAGCACCGGGGGCCAGTTCAGTGCTGACGATTGCGGCGAAGGGTGGTGAATGCTATGACCCTCCAAGACTGGGCACTGATTCTGGCAGTCGGTTCCATCATTCTCAATGTTTTGGCTGAGATTATTAAGCATTGGTAAAGAAACCGTACTCTTCAAAATCCAAACCGGGATTATGCGCATCAATGTCAAAGACAACACGCTTTTGCGGCGTTTGCACGGCCAGTTGAAATTTGCATTTTCCTTCCAGCTTGCTTTGGAGTTCTGGCGGAAGGTAAGCAGCAAAATATGCTCCACATACACCATGCCCGGAAATCGTAAACGGCAAGGATTGTGACAAAACCTCTGAATGCCGTGTTTCGATGCCTCCCTTTGTGTGGGTAAATTCCATTACTTCTTGCGCAGGAAAAGCGAAGCTGTAAGACTTTCCATCACAGATAATGTACATCCGAACAATGCTCAATGGGGCTGAGGACAGATTTTGTATGTTCATACGGATTTCAAATCGTGTATGCCCTTTGCATGGAGAACAGTGGTGATTCACATAGTCAATGGAAAGTGCGCATCGCCTATCCCACAGAGCGCGAAAAAAATTATAGAGCGACATTGCAAAACCAGCAATCGCAATGAGGAACGTAATGTTGTTTCTGTCAGAAAACCAAGTGAATACATTCATTTTTACACATCCTTTTGATGTGATTATAGCATGAATGGCGGGAAATGAACAGCCTAAAGCAATTTTATCAACAAGCCGAAACGCCCCTGCGGGGCGTCACTGTGAGATGACCTACACAGTCTGATGATGGCAGGTCAGAAAGAGGTGATTTTTTGGAAGCGTTATTGAAAGCATCGGAAGCAAGTGCCTTGATGGGGCTGTCTGTCCGACACGTTCAGAGAATGGCTAAATCTGGCGAACTGCCCTATCAGACCCACATGAACGAACGAAACAGGCCGGAGTACCTGTTCCCGCTTTCCAGCCTGCCTGATGCGGCGCAACAGAAATACTTTGCGGAGCACGCGCCCGCCGCGCTGCCTGCGGCGGCCCCGGCCAAGGCGAAAAAGGCTGACAAGCCCGCCGCCTGCAAACCGCTGGAAGCCTACACTGCCGAGGAACGCGGTGAAATTGGGTACTGGATAACAACCGTTGACCGTTGGCAGACCTACCGCAACAAGGCCGGGACAAAGAAAGCCGAGTGCGACGAAAAATTTGTGCTGCTGTGCCGGATGGAAGAGCCAGACCGTCAAATCAGCGTGGAGACGCTTTACAGGAAGTGGGCGGCCATCCGCGAGGGCGACTATGGCGCACTGGTGGATATGCGCGGCAAGGCACGCAAGGGCATGAGCAAGATGCCGGAGGCTATTGAGAGAGTTTTTCTGTCACTTTTTCTTGATGAAAGTCAGCTTCCCGTGCCCCGCTGCATTGCGCTGACGGAAGAGTGGGCGCAGCAGAATATGCCCGAAGCGATGCCCCTGCCGGGGTATCACACCTTCTACCGCAAAGCAAAGGCTGTGCCTTACCCGGTCATGGTTTTGTGCCGCATGGGCGAGAAAAAATACTATGACCTGTGCAGCCCCTACATACGCCGCGAATATGAGAGTATCAATGCCAACGACTTCTGGGTAGGCGATACCCACACCCTTGATGTGGAGAGCATGGGGCCGGATGGTACGTTGCACCGCCTGTATCTGAGCGCGTGGCTGGACGCCCGCAGCGGTATCTTTACAGGCTGGTATGTCACGGACAGCCCCGGCAGCCAAGCGACGCTGAACGCGCTGCGCAAGGGTATCTTGAAGTCTGGCATTCCGAGCCGCGCCTATGTTGACAATGGCCGAGAGTTCTTGACCTACGACATCGGCGGACGCGGTCACCGCGCCAAAAAGCGGCTGGCCGACGGCAGCGAGCCGTTTGCGCCGCCCGGTGTTTTTGAGCGGCTGGGCATTGAAATGACAAACGCCATTGTGCGCAATGCCCGCGCCAAGCTGGTCGAACGTCGGTTTGAGGATGTTAAAAACTATATTTCCCGACTGTTCCCCACCTACACAGGCGGCAACGTGGTCGAGAAGCCGAACCGCCTAAAGGCCGTTTTGAAGCGCGGGGAGCATATTCCCACCGATGCCGAAGTCATTGCCGCTGTTGATACCTTGATAGAAGGCTACATGAACTGCGACGACTACGGCGGCAGTGTGGCCGAGGATAAAGGCAAGAGCCGCATACAGGTCTGGCACGAGAGCCTGCGCAACGGCGTGGCCCGCCGCCCCGCCAGTGACGACGATCTGCAGCTGATGCTGCTGCGCACCAGCAAGCCCGTCCGCATCGGACGGCGCGGCGTGACCTTGAAGCTGCACGGCTTGGAGTTGGATTTTTACACCCCGGAACTGGTAAATATGCGCATGAAGGAGAAAGTTTATGTGCGGTACGACCCGGAAGATCTGTCCAGCGTGCGCGTCTACGATATGGAAGACCGCTTCTTGTGTGTAGCACCGCAGAACAAGCTGACAGCCGGGTATCTGGAAAATCAAGAACAGATCGCCGACCTTATGGCTGCCAAGCGCCGCGCCGAAAAAGCCGTGCGGGAATATGGCGCAGCCCTCCGGCTGCCGGATGATCCAGACCGCGCCCTTACCCTTGCAACGGCACTGGCCCAGCGCAATCTGGATGCACTGGACACCTTCCCCAGCCCGAAGCTGATACAGCTGCAGCAATCTGCCCGCGAAGAACCCCTGCTTAAAGCTGTCGGTGACATTGACATCGGCAGGATGAATGAGAACATCATCAGACAACGAGGAGGAATTGAAGATGGAAAAGACCTATAACCCCGCGCTGATCCAGCGCACGCAGCGTTACATGGAGACACACAGCATCAGTCAAAATCAGTTTGCCGCTAAAGTGAATCTTTCCAGCGCGGCACTGAGCAGCTACCTCAATCAGAAGTATAAAGGCTCGGTAGAAGCCGTTGAGCGGCAACTGAGCGAGTTCTTCAAGCTGGATGAAGAGGCAGAGGCCGCCGCCGAGAAGACCGCCAGCCTGCTGCCCCGCGCGGCGTATGTGCCGACCAGCATCAGCGAGGATGTCTGCCAGAGCATCCGCTTTGCCCAGCTGGAGCATTGCATGGTCGTGCTGCACGGTGATGCGGGCGTCGGCAAGAGCAAGGGCGCACAGAAGTTCCTGCACGACCATCCCACGAACGCGGTGGGCATCAGCATCACGCCCAGCACGGGCACACTGAACGGCTCCATCAAGCTGCTGGCCCGCGCCCTGCGCGTGCCGGAGTGCCGCAACAAGATGGATCAGATGATGGCGCTGCGTTCCCGCCTTGACGGCACGAACTGGGTCATCGTCATCGACGAAGCCCAGCACCTCAAATATGCGGCGCTGGAAGAAATCCGCTCCCTGACGGACGACAACCCCATGACCGTGGAGCACGGTGTCGGCGTGGTGCTCATCGGCAACAGCGAAGTGTACAGCCGCCTGCAGGGCCGCCAGCAAGCGCAGTTTGCGCAGCTGTTCAGCCGCATCCGTATGCAGCGCGAGTACACCACCCGCAAGGTCAAGGAAGATGACGTGCGGAAGCTGTTCCCGGTGCTGGCCGAGCAGGACGCCCGCAAGGAAATGGACTTCCTGCTGAGCGTCTGCCGCAGTCCGTGGGGCATTCGCGGCGCAATGAACCTGTACACCAACGCGGCCAGCGCCAACGATGTCAGCTATGAAAATCTGTACCGCATGGCCGCCCACATGGGCATTGGTATGCTGGGGGCAGTTTGAGGAAAGGAGTTTTTTAGATGAATTTGAAGTGCGGATATTTTACCGTGGGCGGCATCATGTGCGGCTCGCTGGTGGGCATCTTCGTCGGAGCGTTGGCCGTGAACGCCAGCCTCGGCTACATGATCCTGCTGCTGGGCGCGTGGGGGCTGTGCCTTTACATCACATCGCGCAGCCTTATGGACGATGCCCGCCGCGAAGAAGCGGTGCTGCATCAGCCCGCCGAAAAATTTGACGACCCCGACGAACTGCCGTCCCTTTACTGGGAGGGCTATGACCGGGGCTATGAAGAAGCCCTTGAAAGTATGGCCTACACCCGCCCGCCGCGCGTGCGGCCCCCGAAAAGCAAGAAAAAAGGTGCTTAGTTTAACAACACCCCTGCGGGCAGACGCCCGCGCCTTAATGCAGCCGCCCGGATGGGCGCGGGTCTCAAGCCCCGGCAAATGCAGAGAGAGGAAGGAGCGTTTTTGTGAAAAAAGAAGATTGGGAAAAGGCAAAGAGTAGACTGCGTGCTCCACTCGGACGAGTCGATTTACTGTGCGATGGGTACAGCGTCACCCTTGTCAATGAGTGCATCAGCATGTTCCGCAACGGAATAGCAGTGTATGTCAATGGCGAAATACGCGGTTCATGGTTTGTGCAAGATTGCGAGGAGCGCCGGAGGTTTATCCCTCAAAAAGAAACTACCTTGATGACCCGCAAGCAGATTGCCGCTTATAACAAGATGCCGAAGAAAGATCGGGGGCCACTTAAAAAGTTCCGCGAGGAAACCTTCACGGCCTATCAGACACACTGGACGAACTGGCAGGCGCTTGTCAAGCATTTTGAAGCCAATAATGCCGACATCCGCCTTGTCACGCCGCAATAAAGCAAAGGAGTACATATGTAAAAAATGCTTCTGGTGGATACCCTATGCGGGATATTACATTGCTGTATTACTGAGGGAACTAAAGGTATGGCAGAAACTATTATTATCAACGCCGCAACCCGCGAAATTAAAGTGCCGGACTCGGAGATCAACTTCGGCGTCGCTGGCGAGCGAAAAATCGAAAGGAAACACTTCCGAATTGAGGGCCGCACCTATAAGGGCGTAGACCTCGCGGATGGGTTTGCGTGGAAGGTTTCTTGTGAAAATGCGGCAAAGAAGCCCTGCGCCGATTTGATTGACAGCATTGTCGCGGATGCAACAGGAATTGAGTTTGACTGGGTGGTCGGCGCGGCCCCGATGGCCTTTAAAGGCGAACTCAAGTTTTCCGTTTGCGCCAAACGCACGAACAGTTTGGCCGAAATATTGAACGAGTGGCACAGCCGCATCGGTACGGGCATTGTCAATGCCGGACTGGAAGCTACCGTTGAGGACATCGGCGGTTATGATTTGGCCGCACAGTTGCAGCAAAAGCCAACGCCGAAGCTGCGAAAGATGCGCAGGAGGCTGCCGAGAGTGCTCGTGATGCTGCGAGCGGCAGCGCATCGGCAGCTGCCGGCTTGGCAAGCGCCGCGGCCTCCAGCGCCTCTGCTGCCGCGAGCGCTGCAAAAACCGCTGGCGACGCTGCCGCCAAAGTTGTAAATGAGGGCGTCGCCGAGAAGCTGACGGAGATGCAAAACATCCAGAAGGACGTCTCGACCAAAGCCCAGACAGCCGAAACGGCGGCAAAAAATGCGGACACCGCCAAAACTGCGGCGCAAAACGCGCAGAAGGCTGCCGAGAAGAGCGCGGGCAACGCAGCCAACAGCGAATCGGCAGCCAAGACCTCTGCGGAGCGGGCTGCCGCCGCCCGCGACACGGCGCAGGAGCTGGCGGGCCGTGTGATCGTGGATGATGCACTGAGCGACACCAGCGCCAGTCCTGTCCAGAATAAGGTGATCTTCGCGGCACTTGCCAAAAAGCAGGATGTGCAGCGCGTCACTTTCGTAATCAACGACACTGACGGCGGCTTGGATGCCGTCGTGGCCGACTAATTTAAACACCGTTTAAAGGAGTTTTTATCATGGCAGAAACTGTTAATCTTCCCCGCGACAGCACGCTGCGGGAACTCGTGGCCGTGCAGAAAGCCAGCATCATTGCCAGCGGAAACGCAGCGGCCATTGACCGCCTTTATGGCAGCCTCGTTCGCGCGGCAAAAAGCGTTGAGGAAGTCAATACACTCTTCGTGGACTGGTGGAACATCTGCTGGAAGGAGGGCGTGACGACGCGCAATGAACTGTGCGAGCGCTGGTTCGGCACGGTGCTGGACGACAACCGCGTGCATGGCACGAAAGAACCTCTGTTTGCTACCAGCCAGAGCGCCATCGGCGAGGCAACCGATGACAGCGTCGGACTTGTCTGCACGCCCAGCACCGAGGCTGCGGCCAACCGTGACGACTTCGCCAAACTGCCGCAGTTCTGGGCGCTGGAAGTTGCCGCCGAGAAAAATGCGGACGGCACGCACACGATCTATGCCGTCGAGTTCATCGATAGCTATGACGATGTGCGCCGGAGCAAGCACCTGTGCTGGGTACTGCAGAAGAACACCTACACGAAAGAATGGGATGAGGGCGGTTATCGCTATTTCAAAATGCGCTGCCACCCCAGCACCGGGTATGAAATGTGGCCGCAGGGTACGGATAAAAACGGCACTGTCTACGGCTACATTGCAAACCCGAAGTATGCTGCCGGATTTGACAGCGACGGCCTCATCGGCTGTGGCAGTGGCCGTCCGCCCATCAACTATTCCAGCCACAGCGACAATGTGGGTCTGTGGCGCAAGCGCGGCGCACAGTATGCGGGCGCATCCGGCAGACTGCTCAAATGGCAACTTGCCATGATCCGGCTGAAATACGCCCGCAAGGGCAACAGCGGTACGATTGAGGGCTGCACCGGGTACAATTATCAGTATACTGCGGCTGCCGGAGAATCCGGCGTGAAGCGTGTCCTGCTGACGGCAGCGCAGGCGGCCAACCTGTTTGTCGGGTCGAGCGTCATTATCGGCGATAAGGGTACAGGCACGAGCGCGGATCGCGGCGTTGCCAGCATGTACAAACTGGCGAAAAACAAACGCATTGCCAGCATCACGGACATCACCATCGGCGGCACAGCCTACAAGGCGGTCAACATCGAGACGGACACCGCCTTTGACACCGAAGCGGGCGTCACCTACATCTCCACGATGCCCTATTGGAGCGGCTGGAACGATACTGTGCAGGGCTATGATGGCAGCCGATACAGCCCGACAAGTGGCAAGGAACCGGGCCTTATCCAGCGCACGGAGTTCCAAAATGGCTCGTATCTGATCCTCGCGGATGAGTTCATGCAGTGGGGCAAAGATGCTGACGGAAATTATACCCTTGACCTGTATACCTGCCACGACCAGAGCAAGGTCACGACAGGCTCTATCACAGCAGACTACACGAAGCAGGAGGACTTGACGCTGACTTTTGCCGCCAGTGAAAAAGACGGCTGGCGGTATATCGAGGATACCGCTGTAAGCAAGGATAAAGGCGTTCTGTGGCCTGCTAAAGTATCTACTACGGCAGGCAGTGGAACAGGTGTTAAGGCAGGCTTTTATGTGGGGCTTGCAACCTCCGGCGTGCGGGCCTCGTGGCGTTGCTGCAACCTTAGTGACTCTGGCATTGCCTCGCTCGC
>OGDF01005827.1_pt1 | contig 12742 bp, 9 predicted proteins | sample 1570141 | NCBI WGS metagenome assembly OGDF01 (sample SAMEA4370581, study PRJEB24528) | human gut metagenome | reverse complement strand
GCATTAAGTTAAATTTAATGATCTAGTAGCAACATTTTTCATAAACTTAGCGAAAAAAATTAAAAAAGCATTGATTTTTGCTTTGTATTATGTATAATTGGTAATCGACGCATAGCGTCAAATGCGTGGGAGGGCTTCGGCCCAAACGAACCACAGCACGGACAATATTTTAATGGAGGTGTGTACCGTGGCAAAAAATGGTAAAAAAGTAGTAAGAATTATGAAGATCCAGTTCCCAGCAGGTGGTGCTAAACCAGGACCAGCTCTAGCAGGTGCAGGAATTCAGATGCCAAAATTCTGTACAGCATTCAACGATCAGACTAAAGATCGTCATGGTGAAACTGTACCAGTAGTTTTGACTGTTTATGAAGACAAGAGCTTTGATTTCGTTTTAAAGACAGCTCCAGCTGCTGAAATGATCAAGAAGGCTTGTGGTATCAAGAAAGCTGCAAGTGATTCAAAGCAGACTGTTGCTACTCTAAGTGCTGATAAGTTAAAGGAAATCGCAGAATACAAAATGCCAGACCTTAACGCTAATGATTTAGAAGCAGCAATGAAAATCGTTGCTGGAACAGCACGTAACATGGGTGTCAAAGTAGAAGGCTTAGACGCTTAATTAATTAGCAATCTGATGGAGTTGAATTCCGTCATTACAGTGGGAGGTCTATCCGTTAAGACCACTTAAGGAGGAAAGAAAATGTCAAAAAAAGGAAAGAAATATGTAGAAGCTGCTAAGCAGATTGAAGCTGGCAAGCTATACTCAATCGAAGAAGCAATTGAATTAGTTAAGAAGACTACTACTGCTAAATTCGATGCAAGTGTTGATGTTGTATTCAAGTTAAACCTTGATACTAGACATGCAGATCAGCAGTTACGTGGAGCTATCGTGCTTCCTAACGGAACTGGTAAAACAAAGAGAGTTTGTGTTATCGCTGAAGGTCCAAAGGCTGAAGAAGCTAAAAACGCTGGTGCTGACGTAGTTGGCGGCCAGGATATCTTAGATGAAATCGCTAAGGGATGGTTAGAGTTCGATGTTATGATTGCTACTCCTGATCAGATGCCTAAGCTTGGTAAATTAGGACGTATTTTAGGTCCTAAGGGATTAATGCCTAACCCTAAGACTGGTACAGTAACTATGGATGTTGCTAAAGCAGTTAATGAATCTAAAGGCGGTAAAGTTAATTATAGAACTGATAAAGATGGTAACGTACATCTTCCAATCGGTCGTGTATCATTCGACAGCGCTAAGCTAGTTGAAAACTATGAAGCTATCCATGCTTTATTATTAAGAATGAGACCTTCAGTAGTTAAGGGAACTTACGTTAAGAACTGCGTAGTTTCATCTACAATGGGTCCAGCAGTAAAAGTTGCTGCTTAATTATTAATGCCGCAATCAATATACCGTAGACAGTAACTGACGCAAGTCTCAATTTGTTACCGAGGGATATTGTCATGTATGAATGACAAACTCCTAGGTAATCTAGGAGTTTTTATATAACGAGTATATTGTTGCAATAAAATTTTTATGGAGGTGTAACAATGGCTAACGAAAAAGTATTAGTCGCTAAACAGGCAGTCATCGACGAAATCGCTGATAAGCTAACTAACGCTCAGTCAGTAGTAGTTGCTGAATACCGTGGCTTAACTGTTGATGAAGTTACTGAACTTCGTCGTGCTTTAAGAGCTGAAAATGTAGAACTTAAAGTTTATAAGAACAAATTAGCTCTTCGTGCTACAGAAGCTTGTGGTAAACAGGAATTAGATGAATTCTTAACTGGTCCAAACGCTATTGCATTTGGTCATGATGACGCTGTTGCTCCAGCTAGAGTACTAGCAAAATTTGCTAAGGATCACGAAGCTCTTGTAATCAAGACTGGAATCGTTGAAGGCAAATTATTGAGCAAAGAAGAAGTTATGGAACTTTCAAAGTTACCAAACAAAGAAGGTATGTTATCAATGTTATTGGCTTGCTTAAAGGCACCAGTATCAAAAGTTGCTAGAGCTGTTAAGGCTGTAGCTGACAAAGAAGCAGAAGGATCTGCAGAAGAAGCAGCTCCTGCAGAAGCAGAAGCGGCTGCTTAATATTGAAATAAAGGAGAATATTAAAATGGCAAAGTTAACAACTGATGAAATCTTAGCTTACTTAGAAGAAGCTACAATCTTAGAATTAAATGAATTAGTAAAAGCAATCGAAGAAAAATTCGACGTTACAGCTGCTGCTCCAGTTGCAGTTGCTGCTGCTGCTGAAGAAGAAGGACCTGCTGCTAACGTAACAGTAATCCTTAAGGAAGTTGGACCTACAAAGGTTAAAGTTATCAAGGCTGTTAGAGAAATCACTGGTTTAGGACTAGTTGATGCTAAGGGCTTAGTTGACAAGGTTCCATCTGAAATCAAGAAAGACGTACCAGCTGAAGAAGGTGCTAAGTTAAAGGAAACTTTAGAAGCTGCTGGTGCTGTTGTTGAATTAAAGTAATTTAATACAAACACAATTATAAAAGCCCTATCTTAGGGCTTTTTTCTTATGAGGAATGAGAATGTCACACTATTATACAAATGATGAAATAGAAAGCAGACCTTCAATGATTCATTTTGATTTTCAAGGACATTCTATTGATTTTCATAGTGACCGTGGTGTTTTCTCTAAGGATAATGTAGATTTCGGTTCAAGAACTCTACTTGACACCGTTAATCTAGAAGGTGTAAAATCTGTACTAGATGTTGGATGTGGATATGGTGCATTAAGTATCAGCCTGAAGATGGTTTATCCAGATGTGACATTTGATATGGTAGATGTCAATAGACGTGCAATGGATCTTGCAAAGCATACAATTGAAGATTATCATCTTGAAGATATGCATGTTTATGAAAGTAATGCATATGATCAAGTAGAGAAGAGTTTTGATATGATCATCTCTAATCCGCCAATTCGTGCAGGCAAGAATGTTGTGACGACTATTCTTAAAGAAAGTTATTCACACTTAAATAAGAATGGCCGCCTTGTGATTGTAATTCAAAAGAAGCAGGGTGCACCAAGCGCTAAGAAATGCATGGAAGAAGTTTTTGGAAATGCGGAAATATTGAAGCGAAATAAAGGCTATTATATAATTCAATCAATTAAATAATGATAATTAGGGAAATTGTATAAATTTCCCTTTTTGGGTTGACACAAAAGTACCCTTGTGCTAGTATACTAAAATGCCTACTCATGTATAAAAGCAGGTCATTTTTGACCCTTTTTAGCTTGCAGATAGAGATTAAAAAAGGAGTGGAACGGATTTTGGAAAAGAATGTAAGAACTGCAGAAAGCCGCATTAAGCGACGCAATTATTCTCGTATTAGTGGTTCTTTGAAACTACCTAACCTTGTCGAAATTCAGACAGATTCATTTAAGTGGTTTCAGGAAAAAGGTATAAGAGAAGTATTTGAGGATATTTATCCTATCACAAATTTTAACGACACTTTATCATTGGAGTTTGTTGACTGTCGTTTTGATGAGCCTAAATATGATGCAGATGAAAGTAAAGAAAGAGATGCAATCTATGCAGCTCCTTTGCGTGCTACTTTACGTCTTGTAAACAAGAAAACTGGAGAAATCAAGACAAGTGAAGTATTTATGGGTGATTTCCCATTAATGACAGATTCAGGTACATTTGTTATTAATGGTGCAGAACGTGTTATCGTTTCACAGTTAGTTCGTTCTCCAGGAGCTTATTTTGGTAATGGAACAGACAAGATCGGTAAGACTGTCTTCAATGGACAGGTTATCCCATCTCGTGGTACTTGGCTTGAATTTGAAAATGATGCCAAGGATGTTCTAAATGTTCGTATTGACCGTCAGAAGAAGATTCCAGGTACTATTCTTTTACGTGCTCTAGGACTTTCTTCAAATGAAGATATTATTGAAGTTTTCGGAGAACACCAGTTCCTCTACAATACATTTGAAAAGGATCCAACACATAACACTGATGATGCGTTGATGGAAATTTATAGTAAATTGAGACCGGGTGAACCAGCTACTTTAGATGGTGCTAACTCTTTACTATTTGCGCGTTTCTTCGATCCAAAGCGTTATGATTTAGCAAAAGCAGGTCGTTTTAAGCTTCGTAAGAAATTAAGCTTATTAGATCGTATTGCTGATCGTGTTCTTGCTGAAGATGTTGTTGACGTTGATGGTAACGTTGTAATGACAGAAGGTACTAAGATCACTAAAGATAAACTAGAAATCTTAAAGCCAGTATTTGAAGCGGGTGCACATACAAGAGAAATCAAAACAAATGAAAATATGCATTCTAACCACACTATTCAGGTTTTAGATGTATATACAGATGAATCAAAATCTATCAAGATGAGAGTAATCGGTACTGATCTTTCACTAGATAGTAAGTTTGTCACTATTTCAGACTTTATTGCTGCATATTCTTATATGCTTAACCTTGTTGATATCTATGATTCTCAGGACTTAGCAGCTGAAGACAGAGTGTCTTTAATGAGCCGCATTGGTTTATTAGATGATATCGACCATTTAGGTAATAGACGCGTTAGAACTGTTGGGGAATTAGTTCAGAACCAGTTCCGTATCGGTTTATCACGTATGGAAAGAGTAGTTAAGGAAAGAATGTCTTTAGCTGAAGATGATTCTATGACTCCACAGTCATTAACAAACATTCGTCCATTAACTGCTGCCATCAAAGAATTCTTTGCAAGTTCACAGTTATCTCAGTTCATGGACCAGATTAACCCACTTGCTGAATTAACAAATAAGAGACGTCTTTCTGCCTTAGGTCCTGGTGGTTTATCAAGAGACCGTGCAGGTTATGAAGTACGAGACGTCCATCCATCACACTATGGTAGAATCTGTCCAATCGAAACACCAGAAGGTCCTAACATCGGGTTGATTTCTACACTTGCATCTTATGCAAAAGTAAATGAATATGGATTTATTGAAACTCCATATCGTAAAGTAAATAACTGCGTTATTGATGAAGATGATATTCGTTATTTAACAGCAGATGAAGAAAAGAACTATATTATTGCTCAGGCAAAAGTTAAGACTGATGAAAATGACCGTATCATTGATGAACAGGTTATTTCACGTCATTTAGGTGAAAACATTATGGCTAAGCCAGAAGAAATCGATTTCATCGATATCTCGCCTAAACAGATCGTATCAGTTGCATCTTCATGTATCCCATTCTTGGAAAACGATGATGCGACTCGTGCCCTCATGGGATGTAACATGCAGAGACAGGCTGTACCTCTATTAAATCCACATGCTCCTTATGTAGGAACAGGTATGGAGTTCCAGGCTGCAAGAGACTCAGGTGCTGCAGTTGTTGCTAAAGAAGAAGGAACTGTTAAATATGTTGACGCTAAGAAGATCATCGTTGAAGGTGAAAGCGGCGAAAAGACATATAAGTTATTAAAGTTCACTGTATCTAACGCTGGTACATGTATAAACCATCGTCCAATTGTTATGGCTGGTGATCATGTTCTTAAGGGTCAGGTTCTTGCTGATGGACCAGCTATGGAACAGGGTGAACTAGCTTTAGGACAGAATGTTCTTGTAGGTTTCATGACATGGAATGGTTATAACTACGAAGATGCTGTCATCATGAATGAAAAGCTTGTTAAAGAAGACTACTATACTTCTATCCACATTCAGGAATATACAATTGAATGTCGTGATACTAAGTTAGGTCCTGAAGAAATTACTAGAGATATTCCTAACGTAGGTGAAGATGCACGTTCTAACTTAGACGAAAACGGTATTATCCGCGTTGGTGCTGAAGTTAAGGAAGGTGACATCTTAGTTGGTAAAGTAACTCCTAAGGGACAGGCAGAATTATCTGCAGAAGAAAAACTATTATTAGCTATCTTTGGTGAAAAATCTAGAGAAGTTAAAGATAACTCATTAAGAGTACCACATGGTGGTTCTGGTATCGTTCATCGTATCAGAGTATTTACTCGTAGAGGTAAAGATAGAAAAACTGAAAATAAGTATGGTGAAGCAAACTCACTTGCTTATAAGGAAGTTGAAAGAGACGATTTACAGCCAGGTGTAAATAAAGTCATCAAAGTATATATCGTTCAGAAGCGTAAGATTTCTGAAGGGGATAAGATGTCAGGTAGACACGGTAACAAGGGTGTCATCTCTAAGATCTTACCAACAGAAGATATGCCTCACTTACAGGACGGTACTCCACTTGATATCATGCTTAACCCATTAGGTGTACCATCTCGTATGAACATCGGTCAGGTATTAGAATTACACTTAGGTTATGCTGCTAGACAGTTAGGTGGTCAGTATTTCGCAACTCCAGCTTTTGATGGTATCAATTCTAAGGACTTAGAAAATATCATGAAGGAAGCTGGTATGCCAGAAAATGGTAAACAGAAAGTCATTTCTGGTAAAACTGGTGAATATTTCGATAACGAAGTATCAGTTGGTATCATGTACATGATCAAGTTATGTCACATGGTTGATGATAAGTTACATGCAAGATCAGTTGGTCCTTACTCACTTGTTACTCAGCAGCCACTTGGTGGTAAAGCTCAGAACGGTGGTCAGAGATTCGGGGAAATGGAAGTATGGGCACTTGAAGCTTATGGTGCAGCATATACATTACGTGAAATCTTAACAGTTAAGTCAGATGACGTTGTAGGACGTGTTAAGACTTATGAAGCAATCGTTAAGGGACAGAAGTTACCTGAACCAGGATTACCTGAATCATTCAGAGTATTAAAGAAAGAATTACAGGCATTGGCATTAGATATTCGTCTATTAGATGATGAAGGTAATGAAATCAATGTAGGTAATATTGAAGATGAAGATCGTCGTTTCCCTCGTTCATTCGATGCGCCTAAGAAGCCAAAAGAAGATGAAGAAAATGATGAAAAAGAAGATGAAGAAGTTGACACTCGCGAAGAATTCGTTGCCGAAGGTGAAGATGATATCGTAGAAGACAGCTTCGATGATGATGAAGCTCCAGAATCAGTCGATGATATTATCGAAGGATTATTTGGAAAAAGCGGTGAGGAGGAAGAATAATGGCAGAGAATAATAATTTTTCAGCAATTCAGATCGGTTTAGCCTCTCCTGAGAAGATTCGTGAATGGTCATATGGCGAAGTCAAAAAACCTGAAACAATCAACTATCGTTCACAGAAGCCTGAAAAAGACGGTTTATTTTGTGAAAGAATCTTTGGTCCAACAAAGGACTGGGAATGTGCTTGTGGTAAATATAAGAAAGTAAGATATAAAGGTGTTGTCTGCGACCGTTGTGGTGTCGAAGTTACTCGTTCTTCAGTAAGAAGAGAAAGAATGGGTCATATCGAATTAGCAACTCCAGTTGCACATATCTGGTATTTAAAGGGAGTTCCATCTCGTATGGGACTCATCCTTGATATGTCTCCTAAACAGTTAGAAGAAATCATCTACTTCGTATCTTATGTTGTTACTGATAAAGGTTCTACACCACTTGAATACAAGCAGGTATTATCTGAAAGAGATTATCGTAGCTGTGTTGAAAAGTTCGGTGGTCAGTTCCAGGCTAAGATTGGTGCAGAAGCAATCAAAGTATTATTACAGAAGGTTGACTTAGATGCTGAACTTGAAGATGTAGAAAATCAGTTAAAAGAAGCTCAGGGTCAGAAGAGACAGAAGTTATTAAAGAGACTTGAAGCAATTGATGCATTCAGAAGCTCTAATAACCAGCCAGAATGGATGATTATGGATGTTCTTCCAGTTATTCCACCTGATTTAAGACCAATGCTTCAGCTTGACGGTGGTCGTTTTGCGACAAGTGACTTAAACGACTTATATAGACGTGTTATCACTCGTAACAACCGTTTAAAGAAATTATTAGAATTAGGTACACCTAGCATCATCGTACAGAACGAAAAACGTATGCTTCAGGAATCTGTAGATGCTTTAATCGATAATGGTAGACGTTCTAAACCTATTACAGGAGCTGGAGGAAGAGCATTAAAATCTCTTTCACACACACTTAAAGGTAAGCAGGGACGTTTCAGACAGAACTTACTTGGTAAGCGTGTAGACTACTCTGGACGTTCAGTTATCGCCGTAGGACCTACATTAAAAATGTACCAGTGTGGTATTCCAAGAGAAATGGCTGTTAACTTATTCAAGCCATTCGTTATCTCTGGATTAGTAAGAAACGAATTAGCAACTAATATCAAAGCTGCTGAACGTATGATTGATAAGATGGATGATAAGATCTGGCCAATCGTTGAAGATGTTATCAAACATCATCCAGTATTACTTAACCGTGCCCCTACATTACATAGATTAGGTATCCAGGCTTTCGAACCTAAACTAGTAGAAGGTCGTGCAATCCGTCTTCATCCATTAGCTTGTCCAGCGTTCAATGCCGACTTCGATGGTGACCAGATGGCCATCCATGCACCACTAGGTGAAGAAGCAATTCAGGAAGCAAGACAGTTAATGCTTGGTTCTAGAAATATCCTTGGTCCAAAAGATGGTAAACCTATCGTTACTCCATCACAGGACATGGTGCTTGGTAACTATTATTTAACAACAGAAAAAGCAGATCAGATTGGTGAAGGTACAGTATTCGCTGATGTGAACGAAGTATTAATGGCTTACTACAATAAGACTGTTAACTTACATACAAGAATTGCGATTCGTGCTGCTGCTTTAAAGAATAAGACATTCACTGAAGAACAGAATAACATGTATTTAGTCACTACAGTTGGTAAGATCATCTTCAACCAGATTTTTGAAGGTGAATTCCCATACTTAAATGACCCAGATAAGGCAAGCTTAAAGGCTACTCCAATGAAGTACTTCTTACCTTATGGTACAGATATCAAGGCTCATATCAAAGCTCAGCCTTTAATCAAGCAGTTCACTAAGAAGACTCTTGGAGCTATCATCGATGAATACTTCAAGATTTGTCCAATTGATGAAATCCATGTCATGCTTGATAGACTAAAGAACCAGGGATTCTATTATTCAACTATCGCTGGTATTACAGTATCTGCTTATGATATTCAGATTCCTCAGGATAAATATCATTTATTCGATGATGCTGATGAACATCTTGAAGTAATTAAGAAGTTATACAACAAAGGTAAATTAACAGAACATGAACGTTATACAGCCGTAATCAAATTATGGAATGACGTTAAAGAAAAAGTTACTGGTATCGTTAAAGAAGAGTTCGAAGCTGACCGTGATAACCCAATCTTCATCATGTCAGATTCAGGTGCCCGTGGTAACATCTCTAACTTCACTCAGCTTGTAGGTATGCGTGGATTGATGAGTAACCCTAAGGGTGAAACTATCGAACTTCCTATCAAGTCTGCCCTTCGTGAAGGTTTAACTGCATCAGAATTCTTCATTTCTACACATGGTGCTCGTAAAGGTTCTACAGATACAGCCTTAAAGACTGCCGATTCAGGTTACTTAACAAGACGTCTTGTCGATGTAGCACAGGAAGTTATTATCACAGAAGACGATTGTCATACTGATAAGGGATTCGAAGTATCTGAATTAATTAATACAGCTGATGGTAACGTCATCGTACCATTAGTAGATAGACTTGTTGGTCGTACTTCATTAAAGGATATTTGTGATCCAGCAACTGGTGAAATCATTGTCCATGCAAATGAATTAATGACTGAAAAATCAGCAAAAGCTGTTGCTGATGCTGGTATCAAGACAGTTGAAATTAGAAACATCTTCGGATGTAAATCTAAGACAGGTATCTGCCGTAAGTGTTATGGTCTAAACTTAGCAACTGGTCAGGAAGTATTACTTGGTGAAACAATCGGTATCATGGCTGCACAGTCAATCGGTGAACCAGGTACTCAGCTTACAATGCGTACATTCCATATGGGTGGTGTTGCCGGTGACGCCGATATCACTCAGGGTCTTCCTCGTATCCAGGAATTGTTTGAAGCACGTGTTCCAAAGGCTAAATCAATTATTTCTGAAATCAATGGACACGTTTCATCAATTACTACACAGGGTGATCATAACAACCAGCGTTCAGAAGTTACTGTCGCAAATGATCTTGAAACTAAGACTTACTTAACACCAATTGGTGCAAAAGTAGCTGTTTCAGAAGGAGATATTGTTGAACCAGGTGATAAGATCACAGAAGGTTCTATCTCTCCAAAAGAATTATTATCTGTTGCATCTGCAGAAGCAGTAGAAAAATATATCTTAAAAGAAGTACAGCAGGTATATAGATTACAGGGTATCGAAATTTCTGATAAGCATATCGAAATCATCATTCAGCAGATGATGAGAAGAATGAAGATTGTAGAAGGCGGCGATACAGCTGCATTACCTGGATCACATGTTTCAGTTAAGAACTTCACTGAATTAAATAGACAGGTTCTTAAGGAGGGTAAACGTCCAGCTGTTGGTAGACCAATCTTACTTGGTATCACTAAGGCTTCATTAGAAACAGATTCATGGTTATCAGCTGCATCATTCCAGGAAACTACGAGAATTCTTACTGATGCTGCAATCAGAGGTAAAGTAGATAAACTTAAGGGTCTAAAGGAAAATGTTATTATCGGTAAGCTATTACCAGCAGGTACTGGCTTAAGAGGACCTTTAAAATCTGAAGAAACAATCAAAAAAGAGGAAGAAGAAGCTCTTCAGCAGGCTGAACTTGAAAAATCAAGAGAAGAAGCTGAAAACTTCACGCCTGACTCTGCAATGTTTGATGAAGAAGAAGAATTTGTAACTTCTCATCATGACGCTTAATTTATAAGAAACACTATGGACCTGTGTCCATAGTGTTTTCACATATAAGGAGAAACGTTAGGAAATTTTTAAAAACAAGGTGGTAGTTGTTACTGGTGGGGCTCATGTTATAGGACAAGCCATAGCAGAGGATTTTAGAAAAGAAGGAGCAGTCATTGAAGTAATCGACAAGACAACGGGTACTTATTTTGTGGGGGATATAGGCAATAAAGAAACATTAGAAGCATTTAGTTCTTATGTGTTAGAGATGCATAGTGATATTGATTATCTCATTAATAATGCTTTACCTATAATGAAAGGTATTGATGAATGTAGTTATGCAGAGTTTCAATACGCTTTATCTGTTGGAGTCACTGCTCCATTCTATCTTACAAAGCTATTCAAGGACTCATTTTAATAAAGATGCAGTTATTGTTAATTTTTCGTCTTCTAGAGACCGTATGAGTCAAGCTAATACAGAAAGTTAAACTGCTGCAAAAGGAGTCATAAAGGCCTTTACACACGCTCTCATGATGAGTCTAAGAGGTCATGGAAGAGTTAATTCTATTTCATCAGGATGGATTGATACTCATGGTAATACATACACCGGTCCTGATGCATATCAACATCCATCTAGAAGAGTAGGAAATCCCCATGACATATCATCTATGGTTCTATTTCTATGTTCATTTCAAGCATCATTTATCAACGGTGAAAATATCTGTATTGATGGAGGAATGACCAAACAGATGATTTATCATGAAGATACAGGCTGGTATTTTGATAAATAAATGTCCCACATATCCCGAATTGCAACCAGAAACTGGAAATAAGAAGATAAATTAGATTTTATAGAAAATGGTATTATCAGTTACATTAAGTTTAGCTAGTTCGTTAAGAAATAGTTCTTCAGAAGAAAGATATCCAAGTATCTTTCTTTTCTTCTGGTTTATTTTATTGTTTATATCAATAGTTGTCTCCTTATCAATTGTATTAATATCAGTTCCTTTCGTAATGAAATATCTTATAAGTCCATTGCAGTTCTCATTTGAGGCTCTGTCACATGAATGATAGGGTCTACCGAAATAGACAGTGGTTCTTTTCTCTTTTGATTTTGGCTTCTTCTCTATATCCTTCCATCTAGAAAACTCACTACCGTTATCGAAGGTGATTGATTTAAAGATATCCTTAAAGCTATCACCATAAAACTTATGAAGCTTGTTTATCTGCATATAGACCTGCTTTGAAGATTTAGCAGAGATAGGAATCATATAATAGAAGCGTGTCTTTCTTTCAATGAGAGTAAGATATGCACCATTCTGTCCATCTCTAGGTCCAGTGACAAGGTCACCTTCCCAATGTCCGAATTCTTCTCTGTCCTTGATATATTCAGGCCTTTCGGTAATGGAAGTGCCTTTCTGTCTTTTTGGAATGTATGACTTCCAGTTCTTTTTTGTCTTTCTTCTGACCATGCGAGGAAGATCAATAGGCTTGATGGATGTTTTTCCCTGATGTACATAGTTGTAAAAAGTTTTAGTAGACACAGTCACCATATTCTTTATTTTGTCTGGCTGATGAATCCTTAAATAGTTGATGGTCTCATCAATAGAGGACAATCTATTTGATTTAATTTCTTGTTCGACAAGAGAGATGAACTCTTTTGATTTTTCAAATTTAGAGTTATTTGGAATCTTATGATTCTTGGATCTCTTTTCAAATGCAGCCATGGCAGAAAGTTCATAATGAATTTTAAGATGAGTATCTTTGATAGTTATAGTGGCATCCTTAATGATCGAATAGACATTAGAGACGGTAGTGCCTACAGTAGAAGCTAATTCTCTAATGAATTGAGTCTTGCCAATGTTACGCTTACCAGGATGGGAAGCATTGAACTGAATCAAAGAATTGATGATGAATTCATAATGAGAAAAATTAAGGTGTTTATTCTTTGCTTTTTGTGATATATTAATGCTGTTCATAGAAATCTCCTTATAAAGTGTGG
>OGDF01005823.1_pt1 | contig 12756 bp, 11 predicted proteins | sample 1570141 | NCBI WGS metagenome assembly OGDF01 (sample SAMEA4370581, study PRJEB24528) | human gut metagenome | reverse complement strand
GCTTCCATCACCAAGAGCCTGTTGGGCGAGTAACTCGCACACAGACATACAGCTAGAGCTGCAAAAGACCCGTCGAGTATGCGCTCGGCGGGTCTTTTTGCTTGACGCGGTGACACACGAACAAGGATGCGAATGCGAAGCCTTACCGATGCTTTCTCGTGCTCTTTGCAAACGATTCAATCGATTTGAATACAAGCACCAGGCCAAATGTCCTGCCAAAAGCGCTATCAAAAGCATCGACTCAAGGGAACACGCTAAAAGCGGCAACGCAGACCCAACGTCAACACGGGCATCAACTCAAATCCAGATGCGCCAACCAGCCCCAGCGAGGCTCTCGCATGATCCCATAGGTACTCAACCATAAATCGAGGGGGACGCGTCGTACCTCAGAGGCGGCGCAATCCATCATCGTGTTGTCGCCGGCATACAGGCCAACATGGCCGTAACGCAGACCATTTGCCGAATAGGGAACCTCCGGAACGGCAACTACCATTCCAACTTTGAGTTCTGCCAAATTTATGCTCGCACAGTAGCGTTCATACAGGTCGAACGCATGACCGCAGATGTGGCCAAATCCCATCCATGCCCAGACCGCCTCTACCCATGCAGCGCACGCATTGTCCCCGCTCTGAGGAACCGAATAGGCGATTTCGACCACGCGTTTCTGCATGGTAGACGCATCCATCGCTGCCTGCGGAGCTCCTGTTTCACCGCAGGGAGGAACCGGACGCCAAACAGGCTGGCCCCATTTGGTCAGTGGCTCACCGTCCGCGCTGCAACCCTGCTCGAGCATCCTCTTATGCTCGAGTTCCTCAATCAATCGCTCGCGCGGCGATACCCTATGCTCCATTACAATTCACAATCCGTTCTCAGCCGCCCGCTCTCTTTAAACCAATAATAGCGACCCCTCCAAAGTATCTTTGAGTATCTTGAGCACCGTTGATTTCTTTGAGCGTCTTTGAGTTCTTTGAGCACTCTTGAGCATCTTGAGCGCGGCGCATAAAAAACAGCCCCGGCGAGAACCTCTCACCGGGGCAAAGCGTTCAAATTATCGATACATCGCTCATGCGGCACTGCATGCATCGGCGCCTCTATGACAGGCGTGCACCAACCTCTTTGGCTGCAAGCGGCTTATCAAAATTGCCGCCCGTCGCCTTGGTGAGCGCACCCATAACCTGACCCATCTGCTTTTTGCTCGTTGCGCCGAGCTCGGCAATGGTCTTCTCGATAAGGGCAACGAGCTCGTCACCCGTGACCTGTGCCGGAAGCATCGACTCGAGAATCTCGACCTGCTGCTTAAGGTTATCCGTGCGCTCCTGATCGTTAGCGGCCTTGATAGACATCTCGAGCGTCTCGCTCGTCTGCTTGATCAGGCGCTTGATCATGTTGTTGACATCGGCCTCGGTAATCTCGCGACGCTCGTTGACCTCGATGTTTTTCACCTCGGTCTTGACCTGACGAATGATGGACAGGCGTACTTTGTCCTTGGCCTTCATGGCGGCGATCATTTCTTTTTGCAGTTCTTCGTTGGTCATATTCCATACTCCCTAGCTGGAATTTTAGTTGTATATGCTCGGTCTATATGCACTGCTGCCGAACTATTGAACCGTAGGCGTCTGATTGTTTGCGGTCTTGGACTTGGTGATGCCCTTGAGACTTACGTTGTACGGCACGTCCGAAGGCATCTTGTTGACCTTGATCTTTGCCTTCTTGGTGTACTTAGCGAGCCATTTGCTGTACTTGGTGCTCTCGGACTGCGTCTTGATCACGTTAGAGACGTACTTCTTCATGGCAGCGGGCACCTGGTTAATATCGGTGACCTTGTCGTCCACATGGAAGTAACCCGTGCACTTAATGATGTGGTAGCCGTACTGCGACTCAACGAGTCCACTCATCTGACCGTCATTAAGATTGGAAAGCGCAGTCTGATACTCCTGAACAAAGCTCGTGAGCTTATCCCAGCCCACATCGCCCTTCTCGGCAGCGGAGGCCGTGTCGTCGGAATACTTTTTAACAGCCTTCTCAAACGTCAACTCACCGGAATTGATCTTGTCGAGGCACTCCCGAGCCTTCTCCTTGGCCTTAGCCTTATCCTTATCGGACGCCTTGCTATCAACTTTGATCAGAATCTGCGAAGAGCGACGCGCATCGTTGTACGTCTTGATGTTCTCGTTGAGATACTTAACGATCTCCTTGTCGGTGGGCTTGGTGGAAGGAGCGACCTTCTTTTTGAGCTTCTGCTGAGCAAGACTGCTCTGGAGCGAGCTCTTGTAGGTATCCTCGGTGTAGCCGTACATCTTGAGCTGCGACTCAAACGCTTTCTCGCCGCCCGCGGACTTGCAAGCGTCCTTCCATGCCTTCTCGACATCGTCGTTGGTGACTTTGATCTTGTACTCGCTTTCGGCCTGCTCGATCAACATCTGCTGCGTGTAGCTGTCGATGATCTGCTTGCGCAGAGACTTGGGCGTGAGACCTTGGTCGACAAGGTACTGTGCCCACTTTTTATCCTTCTTGTAGCCGCCGCTCGTGCGCGTAGACATGATCTGCTTGGTGATGGTGTCCTCGGTAAGGTTCTCGCCGTTGACGGTAGCGGCAACGCCGCCCGTCAGGTGGTACTCGCTGTTGTTGTTATTGACGATACCCGAGCAGGCGATTCCGCAGACCGAAAGCACCATAGCGGCGCAGCCGATGGCGACGGCGATAATCAGACCGACACGCGACACGCGCGATTTGCGCTGGAGTTTTTTCTGCGCCTTGAGCTTTGCCTTGAGCTTGGCTTTTTCCTCTTTAAGCTGTTCAGGAGTCTTATTTTCCTCGGCGGCCTTCTCCGCGGCCTGCTTAGCCTCGGCTTCAGCTGCCTCGGCTGCTTTCTTCTTCTCTTTTGTCTCGACGGCCTTTGCCTTGTCCGCCTGAGACTGCTGATAGTGGTTCTTTTTGCTTGCCATGCGCGGCCTTTCGGGCTATCTCAACCTAGCCTGTAGTGCGTTTACTGAGTTGTTCGCTATTGTCGCACAATGCCCCGTGCCACCATGCGGCAACTGGGCAATGCCAGATAATGCCTACGTAACAGCGTGCACGCGCCCTATGCCCAGAACGGAATGGGCTCTCAGGGGTAAACAAAAAAGGACGGCTGCGCACCGACGCGCAACCGCCCCTCTCAGGCTAATTTATAAACCCGTTAAGCCCTCGCCGGATCCACGACGACCTTGCCGTTGGCGAGCACATGCACACGGCCGTCGGCGAGCATCTGCACGACCTCCGGGTACAGCACATGCTCGATATCGTGAATATGCGACTCGAGTGTGTCGACATCCCAGCCTTCCTCGACCGCAAGCGGACGCTGCGCGATAATCGGACCGCGGTCGTACTCGGCATTTGCAAAATGTACGGTCACACCCGTCACCTTGACGCCCCGATCAAACGCATCCTGAATTGCATGGGCGCCTTGGAAGCTCGGCAGCAGCGCCGGATGCAGATTGACCACGCGGTTGGGAAACGCATCGAGCAGGGGCGCGTGTACCATGCGCATATAGCCCGCCATAATCACGTACTCGCAACCATGGCTCAAAAGAGCATCGGCAATGCGCCTGTCCGCAGCTTCGGGATCAGCATAGTCGGATTTCTCCATCACAAGGGTCTCGAGCCCCGCCGTGTGCGCGCGCTCAATCCCATATGCCGAAGGACGACTCGAGACAACCAGTGCGATCTCGGCGTTGAGCGAACCCTCGGCAATACGATCGATAAGCGCTTGCAGATTGGTACCGCTACCCGAAACCAACACGCCGATCTTGAGCGGTGCGAACGTGTCGGTGCCGGTTGGGCGCGTATATGCAAAGCCGCACGCCTTGACGCGCTCCGTGCCGGCATCCATGTTGTTAGCGTTCATCGGAGTACGTCACCTTACCGGAGCCCTCGACGATCTCGCCCACGAGGAACGGCTCCTCGCCCAGCTCAACCAGCTTTTTGTAAACAGCGCCCTCCATCTTGGCGGGAACGATAATGCACAGGCCAACACCCATGTTGAACGTCTTACATGCTTCGTTGGGCGTAAGCTGCGCGCGCTCGGCAACATAGTTGATGACAGGAGGAACGTCCCAGCCCATCTCGGAACCCTTGCGCGCAACCACGGCATCCGTGTTGGGAGCGAGCGCACGGTTGAGATTCTCGGTAATGCCGCCGCCGGTGATGTGCGCGATAGCGTGAACGTCCACACCGGACTTGAGCAGATCGAGAATCGGCTTGACGTAAATGCGCGTAGGCGCGAGCAACGCGTCCGCGAGCGACTTGCCGCCCAGCTCTTCAAGCGGCTGCTCGAGCTCGGCGCGCTTTGCTGCCGCCTCGGGCGTGCCCGGCATAATGCCGTCAACGCCGATAACCTTGCGCACGAGCGAATAACCATTGGAGTGAATACCCGTAGAGGGCAAACCGATAATCACGTCGCCGGGACGAACGTTCGCGGGGTCGAGCATCTTAGGACGATCGACAACGCCCACGGTAAAGCCGGCCAAATCGTAGTCGTCTGGACGCATAACGCCGGGATGCTCGGCCATCTCGCCGCCCACGAGCGCGCAACCCGCGAGTTTGCAACCGTCGGCCACGCCCTTGACGATCTTCGCCATGTGCTCGGCCTCGATATGACCGATGGCAACGTAATCGAGGAAGAACAACGGCTCGGCACCGGATGCGAGGATATCGTTTACGCACATGGCGACAAGATCCTGACCGACGGTCTCGTGACGGTCGAGCAGCTGAGCGAGCACGAGTTTGGTGCCCACGCCATCGGTGCCGCTGATGAGAATCGGATCTTCCATATCCTTGAGCGCGGCTGCGGAGAACAGGCCGCCAAATCCGCCGATTCCACCAATGACCTCGGGTCGATTGGTCGACTTAACCATCTGCTTGATCGCATCGACCGCGCGGCCGCCCTCAGCAGTATCGACGCCAGCGTCCTCATACGTTACGTGTTTGCCGTTGTCGCTCATCGCGTTTTCCTCTCCACTATTCATCCCCACAAAGGGGAACAGATACGTTTTTGCGCAAGGGCTGCCGCCCACACGCACTGCTGCCCCAACACGGCTAAGCGTCCGGGTGCTCCTCTTCCCAGCTCTTGTCGAGATCTTTCTCGACCACGACGTCATCGTTAAAATGGGTCAACTTGCTCAGGTTGCGCGGCTTGTAGCCCTCCATGAACTTGTCGCGCCCGAAGCTCTCGGGAATCGCCACCGGGTAGCGCCCGGTAAAGCAGGCATCGCAATACCCGGCGGGAGGCATGCACTTGAGCAGACCCTCGACCGAAAGGAACGCAAGCGAATCGGCGCCGATGAACGCGCAAATTTCGTCGACTGTCTTATTTGCGCTGATCAGCTGCTCCTGCACGTCAGTATCGATACCGTAGAAGCACGGCCAGATGACCTCCGGCGAGTTGATGCGCACGTGAATCTCCTTGGCGCCCGCGCCGCGCAGCATCCTGACGAGCTGCACCATGGTGGTGCCGCGCACGATGGAGTCATCGATAACAATGAGGCGCTTGCCGGCGATGTTGTCCTTGAGCGGATTGAGCTTCATGCGCACGCCCATGGCACGCAGCTCCTGCGTGGGCTCGATAAACGTGCGGCCAACGTAGCGGTTCTTGATAAGGCCCTCACCGTAGGGAATACCGCTCTCGTGCGCAAAGCCCTCTGCGGGAGGCATACCCGAGTCGGGCACGCCGATGACCATGTCGGCATCGGCAGGAGACTCGCGCGCAAGCATGCGGCCCATATCGCAACGGCACGCATAGACCGTCTTGCCGTTCATGATGGAATCGGGACGAGCGAAGTACACCTGCTCAAACACGCAGTTGGCGCATTCCTCAGCAGGAACGCCCTGCTCGGAAACAAGGCCCTCGGCGTTGATGCGCAGAATCTCGCCGGGGCGGATGTCGCGCACGTACTCAGCGCCGACGATGTCGAGCGCGCAGGTCTCGGAAGCGACAACCCAACCGCCGGCAACCGATGCTGCGGGCGCAGACGCGGCGGAATCACTTGCAGGCGCATCCTCAAGCGAGGGAAGCTTTGCTGCCGCTTTAAGGTCTGCCTGGTCAAGACCATCATCGACAAGCTTGCCAAGCACGAGCGGGCGAATACCGTGCGGGTCGCGGAACGCGTAAAGCGAGCTCTCGTTGATGAGCGTCATGGCGTACCCGCCGCGCACGAGTTCCATCGTTTTACGAATGCCCTCGCGCAGATGGCCGGTACGCTGCGTGAAGTAACCGATAAGCTTGGTGGCTACCTCGGAATCAGAATTGGAGAGGAACGGGACACCCAGCTCGATAAGCTGACGGCGCAGCTCGTCCGTGTTGACGAGCGTACCGTTGTGAGCGAGCGCGATAATCACATCGTTGATCGTGGAAAGGTGCGGCTGCGCCGCCTCCCAGCTTTTGGCCCCCGCAGTGCCGTAACGCACGTGGCCCACAGCAAGCTGACCGGAAAGGGTAGAGAGATCAGCGTTGGAAAAGACCTGGCCGAGCAGGCCCAGATCCTTGCGAACCATTACGGTGCCGCCATCGCCCACAGCGATACCGGCGGATTCCTGGCCGCGATGCTGAAGCGCACGCAGGCCAAAGTAGGTGAGCCGTGCGACGTCGCGTTTTGGCGCCCACACGCCAAACACGCCGCACTCCTCGTGCAGCTGGTCCTGTTCAAGATCAGCCGTCGCGCACCGGTCGGTGCGCACGTCGGCAGCCCTGTAGGCCGCGCGAACGGTTTCTTGTGACATGAAAACCCCTCGTTGTTTCGCCGTTGGCGTTACTTACCTAGTATACGCTGCAGACAGACGCCGCAAGGGTACACGCCGCTGCGAAAACAAAAAAGCCCACGTCCCGCCATGGTAGGCAGGGCATGGGCTTAAATCATACGTTGAACGCGCAAACGCGGCTACGCGGAGCACGCAGTCAAACGCTGCGGATTAGCCAAGACGACGCTTGAGAATCAATCCGCCAGCAAGGCAAAGCGCAGCGATGGCAACCGCGGACACAGCAGTAGCCATGGCGGTATCGCCCGTTGCAGGCAGCGATTTTTTAGCCTTCTTGACAGTCTTGGTCACGTCCGTCTTTCCCGGCTTGGGCGTATCGCCCTTGTCGCCGGGCTCGGGCGTAGGCTCGGGTTTGGGTTCAGGCTCAGGCTTGGGAGCGGGCTCATCCTTCTTCCACTGGGCGTAGAGCGTTACCGGGGCGGAAAGCTCGACCTTCGCGCCAGCCTCGTAGCTCGTGCCGGAACCGTCTGCAGCCGTGTTCCAGCCCACGAAGGAGTAGCCCTTGCGCACCGGCTGCTCGGCCGTAACCTCGGCTTCGGTGACGCACGTAACGGCTGCGAATTTGGCAGTCTGCTCATCCTCGGAACCGTTCAGGTCGTAGGAGAGATCGTAGGCCTTCTCCTCGAACTCAGGCTTGGTGAAGCCGCAGTACTTGCACTTAGGGGTTCCCGTGCGAGTCCAAGTGCCGGCATTGTCAGAGGCCCACTCGGTGTAGGCGACATCAAAGGCGTTGTCATGCTCGCCGTCGGTGTAGTCGTGGGTGAGCATCTTGCCGCCAGTCCACACCGGCTTGCCGTCGATGGTCACGTCGGTATGACCGGAGTTCTGACCCCTCAAAGCACCAATGAGACCACCAAAGCCAAACACTTTAGAGCAGGTGTAAGGGTCGGTTGCAAGACCCGTTGCAGTCGTATTACCCGCGATGTTGACCTTGTACTTGAAACCACCCATATTCTTATCGTTGATGTTAAGGGCAGCCTTGGCGGTTGCAGTCGAATTGAACGTGCAGTTATTCACGTTGACGGTAATGTCATGCTTGCCCGCGCCGTAATCGGTGTAGACGTTGATTGCCTTGCCGGCGCAATTGAAGGTGCAGTCGTTGAACGTCATGGTCGGCGAGCTGTATGTCCAAAGGGCGTAGTCGCCGCCAGGCGCATTGAACGTCGTATTGTTGAACTCGGCGGACTCGTAGCCCCAGTAGTGCGTCTTGCCGTTGACGACGCAGTCGTCGAGCACGGTCTTGTTGGCACGAATGAAGCCAAGATAGTCCGCGGAGCCGGAACGCAGCGTCATGTTCTTGAACGTCACGGTACCGGCGCCGTCAAAGGAATAGTCGCCGTTGTACTCGGTGCCATAGTTGGCGGGATCGGGAACAAGCGCACCGATGTTCCAAGCGGTCTTATCTGTGCTCACGCCCTCGAACGTAAGGTCCTTGCCCTTGGTATGGCCCTCGGAGTTGACCTTATACAGCGTATAGTTGCCCTCGGCGAGCTTGATGGTGTCCCCGCTCTGCGCCTCGGCAGTAGCCGTTACCAAATCGGTGTACGTTGCTCCCGTGCGCGCATTGGTGATGTTCGCCGTCGGCTCGTCTGCAAACGCCGCCGGCGCGAGGGCGCAGATAAATGCTGCAACCGCAGCTCCGAGTGCGGCAAATCGGCGCAAGCTCAGCTTCGATACTCCCATCGTTCTCCTTCCGATGTCATGCAAAGAGTGGCGACTCGTCGCATGCTATTTCTACAGTTAGATAACTTTATGCTTGATTAACGAAGGGATTGCAAATGCATCTTACGGCTAGCTACCATATCTTTTGAATGCTCCCACTCGCAATAATATCTATACTAACACACTTAAAATCTTACTCTTGCAGACGTGTTTACGTTGGATTATTTAGAACGCACCGCAGATATTAGAAGCATTTTTATCTGCATTCACATTACTAAACGTTCGCATAATTGATTTGCAAGCTTTTTTGCAAATAGCCCTTTGTCACAAGGAGGCAACAAATCTAAAAGACCCCCGCATCTTGAGCGGCGGCAAGAACGCTCTCCCCCATAGCAGTAATGACATAGGTGTTCTCTGCCTGACCGCCGTTTTTAAGCTGATTGGCGCGGGCGGCAAGATAGCCCGCCTCCTCGCATGAGGCGAGCGCACGGCGCGCGGTATCCACACTCACGTCCAACTCTTTGGCGAGCGTTTTGACCGACAGCTCAATACCCTCGCCATGTTTGGCTGGCGCCTCGCTATCGCATGCAAAGTCAAAACATCGCGATCGCGCACCGTCACGCTGATCGGCACCTGCAGCACGATTTTCTTCGACATGCATTCCCCCGTTTGCATCATCGTTGTCGTCTATGCGCGGAGCCTGCGGGCAAGCCATGTAACCGGACTCGACCAATCGTTAGGGGTGTCATTCAAACGGTGGATATACGACCCCCCCCCGCACGATTTCGTCGCCGTCATATTGAGCTGGCATTTTCTGCACAACGGCAGAACCGCGCAGAGCAAAACGCACCATATAAGTGTTGCACGGTAACGGCTCCCGTTGCATCAATTGCATTGTCGAGAACGCGTCCATCATGCATATTTTTGCGGCAATATAGAACAAAACCCACGCTACCACCGCACAAATATTTACATATACGCATATAGAATGACTATTATTGAATGAACGATAACAGTGGCGCAGCTAATTATTCGCTAATTTTTGCCCGTGGGGTCATTGAGCTTGTCCACAAAAGTGTCATATAGGACAAGCGACGGGCTCGATGCGCTACCATAGCAGCAGCTATCAGCCGAAATAAGGAGCGCACATGGCACGCCTCAACGTAAAGAGCCAAAACCACGCTCAATCGCAAAAGACAACCGAGCGTGCGCAAAACATGCTCGACCCCAACGTCACCACCGAAGAAGACATCCGCGAGGTGCCGCTCATCGTTAAGGTCTACGGCATCCTTTGCGTCATCTCCGGCGTGGCGACGCTTCCCTCTATCGCCGCGTTCTTTGGGTCGACATTGCTCTCGCTTGTCCACGGCAATGCGACCGTACACGTAGCAGGCGACCTCTGGCTCTCTGTCTGGCTCGTCATCGTCGGCATCATTCTGTCGGCATTCACCTCGATTGTGCTCATCACCTTTGGCATTACGCTTGTAAGAAGCCGTCGGCGCTGGGCGGCGCAGCTCTCATACGTGCTCATTGCCATCACCGCTGCCGAAGTGCTCGTCGATATCATGCTTCAGGGCATCGGACTCTACCTGATTCGACCCGTCGGCCAGCTCATCATCCTGACAGCGCTTTCCGCCACCGTAGACCCGGCACTGCGCCAAGAGCGTGAGCTGCAACGCCGCCTGCGCGACATGATCAACCGCGAAGCCGCACACGACGAGATGCTCGGGCGCGACGAAACCGGCGAGGGCTATATCAAGCTCAACTACTTCAACCTGTTCTGGGTATTTGTGGCGTGCAGCATCCTCGGCCTCGTGCTCGAGGATATCTGGCATATGGTCATCGACGAACCCGGCGTGTTCCAAGACCGTTCGGGCATGCTGTTCGGCCCGTTTTCGCCCATCTACGGATTCGGCGCGGCCATTATGACCATGGCACTCAACCGTTTTTACCGCAAGAGCCCCGTTGCCATCTTTTTGGTGAGCTGCGTGCTCGGCAGCGGCTTTGAGATTTTTGTCGGCTGGTTCATGCAGGTCGCATTCGGCGTTATCAGCTGGTCGTACACCAAGGTGACGATTTTTGGTCTGCCCGACCCGATTGTCATGCTCACGGGCGGACGCGCATGCACACAGATGACATGCCTATGGGGCGTTGGCGGTTTGCTATGGATTAAGTTCTGTCTGCCGCGTCTGCTTAAGCTCATCAACAAGATCCCCTGGACGTGGCGCTATTCGGTCACCGTTATTTCGACGGTGCTTATGCTCATCGACGGCGTCATGACACTGCAGTCGCTCGATTATTGGTATCTGCGTTCGGCAGGAGCAGCCGGCACCTCACCTATCGCGCAGTTCTACAACGAGCATTTTGACGATGCGTACATGAAGCACCGTTTTCAGTCGATGTCGATGGACCCGAACAACACGAGTCGCGTTCAGGACATGAACCAAGCGTAGCGGAGCCAGTCGCAACCGCTCGGATTTTGACCGGCTCCGTACCGTTATTGACGCGGCGTCTGCTCCTCGATCGTGCTGATCATCGCTGCGCGACCGTTTGCCAGGATATCGCGCTTGCAGGTAATGAGCGTGAGCACGCGGTCCGCCGATGTAACGCGGCCGTCCGCATCGGACGCCTTGGCCTCGGCATCTTTGAGCATGCCCGACAGATACGACTGCAGACTCTTGCCGTCTTTGGTGAAGTTCGGCGTGCGCGCATCGTTGAACGAGCCGTCGACCACGTGCGTGAGCAGCGGCTTGCACTTGTAGACGTTGTCGCGCGTGATGTAGTACACCGTCTTGATGTTGTCGAATTTTGCCTGGTCAGCAGTATCGGCAATGGGATTAAACATGCCACCGTTCTCCATATGGTGACCGTAGATGGTAGTCTGCTGGTCGACCATGCCGGGCTTGGTGCCATCGCAATCCATAAAAATGGACCCGGACACGTTATGCGTGCCGTCAAACAGCGTGCGCAGGTAGTGTTTGTTGTCGGTACCCTGCACTACGGGATAATTGATGCTCGTGCCGGGAATGTAGATCCAGCCAACAACGTCCTTATTGATCTTCTCAAGCTCGTCGAAATTAACATCGGGGATGTCGTCGCCCTTTTTATCCGAAACCTTGGCATATTGCGCCAGGCCGTCATAGGTATCCGTAGCCTGTTTATAGCCGATCTGCGCATTAATGAAAATACCGAGCGCGGCGAGCAGACAAACGACGCCCACCACGATAAGCAGGGTCGAAAGCACGTTGCGCTTTTTGCCACCCCCGTTAGTGCTGCCATTGTCGTTGCCGCCGCGACGTCCGTTGTTGCCGCCCGCGTGCCCACCGCGACTACCGCCGTGGCGACCGCTCTCTTTGAGGTCGGTATCGTGGATAGAGCGAACGCGTCGAGACGACTTGGCTCCGCGGCGAACATCGTCCGTCTCGGTGCCATAGCCCGATGGACGATAAGCCGCAGGGGCAGCAGCCTGATGGACAGATGAAGCATGAGATGCAGAGGAGACGGGCGTAACGGGGCGCACGCCGGCGGCATGGTGCGCACCGGCAGCATGTGCCTGCTGCCCTTGTCCGTCTGCATGAGCAGCGCCACCCATATGGGCACCGGCTCGATGCGCCTGATTAGCTTGCGCGTGTGCCGCCTGCACAGGAGCTGAAGCGCGGTGCGCAGCCCGCTCGCTCCCCGCAGCGCCGCCCGAACGCTTGAAACGTTTTCCCTGCATCTCTGTCATCGGACCCCCCTACAAACCCGTCTACTCAACAGTCAGAGACAAGCTTTTTGGCACTAGGCTTCAGCCATCTCGGCCTTGAGCGCAACAATCTTCTCGCGATAGACCGGGTCGCTTGCGCCCAGAATCTGCGTGGCGTAGATCGCCGCATTCTTGGCACCGTTGATAGCCACACACGCCACAGGCACACCGCTCGGCATCTGAACCATCGAAAGCAGCGAATCGAGACCGCCGAGATCGGAAGTCTTCATCGGAACGCCGATAACCGGAAGCGGCGTGAACGCAGCCACAACGCCACCCAAGTGCGCGGCCTTGCCGGCGGCCGCGATGATCACGCGGAGCCCGCGGTCTGCCGCCGTCTCTGCCCACTCGTGAACCTTGTTGGGAGTACGATGCGCCGAGGCGATAACCAGCTCATAGGGCACACCCAAACGCTCGAGCTCGGCAGTGCAGCCCTCCATGGTGGGAAGGTCCGACTTGGAACCCATGATGATACCGACGACTGGCGTGTTCTCTGCCATGTAAATGCCTCCAGATTGAGAGCGGCCGCACGGATACCCGTGCTCCTTAACTACAAC
>OGDF01005819.1_pt1 | contig 12760 bp, 9 predicted proteins | sample 1570141 | NCBI WGS metagenome assembly OGDF01 (sample SAMEA4370581, study PRJEB24528) | human gut metagenome | reverse complement strand
AGTAAGAATTATGAGATGCACTTTCAAGACAGTCTTCTATGTAAATGGAAGCAAGGAGAGAAACGGAATTGTCCCTATCATGGGACGTGTGACAATCAACGGAACTATCGCACAGTTCAGTTGCAAGCAGAGCGTTACCAAGGCTATCTGGGATGCCAAGGGCAACAGAGCCATAGGCAAGAGTAAAGAAGCCAAGGAGGTGAATTTTGCGCTCGACAACATCAAGGCTCAAATCGCCAAGCATTACCAACGACTTTCCGACCGTGAGGCGTTCGTTACCGCTGAAATGGTGAGAAACGCCTATCAAGGCATAGGCACCGAATACGAGACCTTGCTCAGAGCTTTCGACAAGGAGAACGCAGCCTTTGCCAAGCGTGTAGGCAAGGACAGAGCCAAGAACACTTACAACAAGTATCTTGTGGTGAGAAAGTACGTTGCCGAGTTCATCAAGTATCAGTACAAGCGCAGCGATATGTCCATGAATGAGCTTACTGAGGAGTTCATCCGTGACTATTGCCTTTACTTGAAAAATGTGGTAGGGCTTGCGCAGTCCTCCATTTGGATTTACTCCATACCTCTGAAACATATCGTTACGGCGGCACACTACAACGGCAAGATACCGAGAAATCCGTTTGCCATGTACCACGTTGATCCAGACCATAAGGAACGTGAGTTCTTGACCTTGGACGAGCTTACCGCCATGACTGAGATAAAGTTGGAAGACCCCAACATGGCATTTGCGAGAGACCTTTTTATCTTTGGCAGTTGGACAGGTATAGCTTTCATCGACATCAAGAACTTGACGGAAGATAACATCACCATGGTAAACGGTGCTCCTTGGATAGTGTCCAAGCGTCAGAAGACAGGCGTACCGTTCCGAATCAAGCTGTTGGATATTCCTATGCAGATAGTTGAGAGATACAAATCTTTCAGAAACGGCAATCACTTGTTCAACATTGGCAACCTTGACAGCATCAACAAGCGCATCAAAAAAGTAGCGGTAATGTGTGGCATCAAGAAACGAGTTTCATTTCATGTCTCCCGCCATAGTTGGGCTGTTTTAGCATTGGAGTATGGTATGCCAATAGAGAGCGTTAGCAAAATTCTCGGTCACACGAATATCACCACGACACAGATATACGCCAAGGTGACAAGCAGCAAACTTGACCATGATATTTCTGTCTTTGAAAGTCGAATCAAGGGGCATTTGCCTGTAATGGGAGGAATGGCATGAAAAGGACAACTATCACTATGGACGGAAATGGGATACTTTCCATTCCGTCCAACTTAGAGGAACTGTGGATGAGTGAGGGAGAGTTGGTTGATATACTTTATGTTACCGCTCCGAAACTCAACTCAGTGATACGAGCCATATATAAAGAAGGTATGTTGTCTATGTCGGAAGTCCAATGCAAGGACGAAACTCCCGTTAGTGTTTGGCAAACGCTGTATAATTTTCCTATGATAGTTGCCATTTGCTTTCGTCTCCACTCTTTTGGCGCAGCACAACTTCGTGAAGTTATCCTCAAGAGATTGTACGAAACAAAAGAGAAAACAACTATTGTCCTGCAACTCAACGGAGGGACGAATGCCTTTTGTTGAAATTGGTCGTATCTTTGACGCTTCGGTTGTTCACTGTCGTATAGAAATGCACTTGTAATGTGATAAAGATATATCCATGCAAAGAATAGTGTAAGCATATATACATTGATGTCATACGTTTTACATGTTTATCGTATGACATATAAAACGTATGACATGCAGGAATACATTTTTGTTCATCCCGAGGAATGGTATTCTATGTCCCCAATTCTTCGGGATTTATTTGTTTCATCCTTTGGACATAGCGAAAAACGAGTCGTTCCTTGGAGGCTTTGCGCCTCCAGCCACTTGGGCGAACCACCGCAGTGTTTTCTTTTACCTTTGCACCCAGGAATCAAGTTAGGATATTTGGTTAATGGGTGTTAAGGTGAACTATCTTTCTTTCAAGGTATGCCCTTTCTCATGTCATAGTCCTTATACAATCCAGCCAACTTTCTTGATTCCATTTAATTATTAAATGTTAAAATTATGGATAAAGAACTTTACATAGGCGTGGATGTCTCAAAGCAGACTCTCGACCTTGCTTATTATGACGGAGAAAGCATTGATTGGAAGAATGCCCATATAAAGGTGAGCAACAACAATGCAGGTTTCAAGAAAATCGGTTCATGGGTGGCAAAGGTAAGCAAGAGGTTTGATATAGTCTTGTTCTGTATGGAATATACAGGACTTTACACCCAAAACTTTAGACTGTGGTTGGAAGAGAAACATTATATCTATAGGATGGTGGAACCTCGCAAGATGCATCGCTTTGAGCCAGACTTGGATGATGGACTGCGTTCGCTTGACCGCATCAAGACTGACGAGCTTGATTCTTTCCGCATAGCCATTTACTGTGAGCAGAATCACAGAAAGATTCTTCGCAACCCATCAAAACTTCCTCCTCCTGTATATTTTAAGTTGAAGAGGCTTTTGGCGGAACGCAAGCAGACAGTCAAGCAGTCAGTCCTTTACAAGCAGCAGCTTCATGATATATGTGCGTATGACACAGATTTGTCTGTGGAACGTAAGAACGGGCAACTTAAAACGCTCAATGATGCACTTAAAGGCATAGACAATGAAATTGACATGTACATAAAAGAAGATGCGGACATCAACAAGAACTTTTCCCTGCTGACATCAATACCTGGTATTGGGCGTGTTGTCGCTCTTGAAACCATTGTATTGACCGAAAACTTCATAGCAATAGATAACCCACGTAAATACGCTTGCTATATTGGTGTCGCTCCTTTCAAGAAAGAATCCGGTACATCTGTGAGAAAAGGCTCGTCAGTCTCTAAGAAAGGCTTTAAACAGGCAAAGGCAGATTTGTCCATTGCCTGTTTGGTTTGCATGCAGCACATTCCGAACATCAGAGATTACTGGGAACGCAAGAGAAAGGAAAAATGCAGTGGAATAGTGTTTAATGCAATCAAGTTTAAGATGATACTCCGTATGTTTGCCGTTATAAAACGAGGTACTCCGTATGTGGAGACGGACAATTATCGAAATGGGAAAAACAAGCAACCATGAGTGAACTAACAGTGTTTTAAGACCATTACTATACCATGATAGAGTCTCTTGGTTGCTTTTGGCACTACCTTTGCGAGGAATCCTCAAAAGGAAGGAACTCCAGACAGAGGTAGTGAACTTTTTAATCTTAGGCAAAGCCCTTTCCCTTGATATAGTCTCCTCTGCCCGAAATGTCAGACTCAGTGCCTTTTAGGGAATTAGCTGTCCGTACCAGCTTTTAAAAGATTTGGCTTATCCTGACATAGAGAGTTCCTTTCGTAAAGCGGTGCAAAGATATGAAAAATAAATCATTTGTAGGCATTGACATCTCTAAAAAGGTCATAGATGTATCTATATTTCGTGAGGACACCAACATCAAAATGTTCCCTCATGAGGTGTTCAACAACACTCGCAAGGGATTTGGCGATATGTGCTCATGGCTCAAAAAGAGCCGTGTGGTACTTTCCCAAGCCCTGTTTGGCATGGAATTTACAGGTTGCTACTCCTTGGACTTGGAAAAATTCCTCACGTCCAAGAATTACTCTTTCTGTATGCTTAGTACACGTATAGTAAAACATCATCCTATGGGGACAATAGATAAGAGTGACAAGAATGACTCTGCAAAGATAGCTGACTTCCTCTATCGTTATGATGGCACGGAATGTGCCAAGCCATACAAGTTGCCAAGCAAGGCTATGCAACAGTTGAAGCAACTTGTCAATGAGCGTAAGTTCCTTGTAGAGCAACGGACAAACTTTATGAACCGAATGCAGATGTTTGAAACGAAAGAGGATTCTGCCATGTATGAGAGTTACATTAAAAAGCTCAATCATGACATTGAGAAGATAGATCAGGAAGAGTGTGAATTAATGTCCAAGGAGGAAGATGTCCTTGACACTTTTCAGAATTTGTTGACGATACCAGGAATTGGTTTTGTCAATGCAACAAACATAATTGCCATCACACGAAACTTTACCGCTTTTGACACAGCTCGGCAATATGCGAGATATGTTGGCGTAGCTCCATGCTGTCACACTTCTGGTACCAGTGTGAAATGGCGTGCCCGACCTTCCGCACACTGTAATGGTCAAGTGAAAGCTGACCTGTCTATGGCAGCATTGAGAGCTGTTGAGTACGATGTGGAAATGCAAATATTTTATAATCGAAAGTTAGGAGGCAGAAAAGATTCTGATACTAAGCGTAAGGCATTGAATGCCGTCAAGTTTAAGCTCATTCGCAGAATGTTTGCCATAGGCAAGCAAAAGAGAAAATGGGAAGTGTTGAACACCTCTGACGACAGAAAGAACTTACATATTGAAAAGTCCAAAGCAAGTGAACTATGACAATGTACCATTGTCTCTTATAGTCTTGTGAGGACAGACACGGATAACTAATTAGGAATCGAGCAAAAAGCTATTAAAAGAAAGAGTTCTGTGTCGTTTTTTTGTAACAGAAAAGTTAAAAATGCCTTCTTCTGCTACAGGGGTAGGTATGCCTATATGCTTGTTGGGGGGTGTTTTGCTTATTTTAACACAAAAAAACTCTCAAAAATTTGGTGATGTCTTAGGAATCATGGTATTAGGTTTTATTCTTGCCAAAACATTGTGTCCACAAAGACACAGCAAGGTATGTTTCGAGTTACTCGAAACCTTTTGGGTTACTCCCAAAGACCTTGCCATAAATGGATGTATTTCTCTCCAAAGTTGAGAAATAATAAAAACTTTATTTTACAACACCTGTTTTGTTAGGTTTACATTGTTAGTTTTACAGTGCAGACACACTCTCTTCCCCTCAGTAGATAGTTATACGTGAAGGTATTGACGGAATTATAGATAGTGTATGCATATTGGCGTTGATTCAAAATGTTCCTGATGTCAAAAGAAATCTTCATGGCTTTCTTCCTATATGACAACCCCATATCGAACAAACTCATTGTCTTTGACACATCTTTCGTCAATTCATTCTTTACAATGTCAGCAGAAGTGTCGAATGTAAAGCCATCGAATGGCATGAGTTTCAATGACACTTTGTGTTGTTGGCTCAGATAGCTGTTGTTCTGATACTTCGTGGAAAGATAAGTTTTGGCAAACATTCCGTTATAAGCCAACTCCACATACTTGCAAGGCTGTGAAGTCAGATATGGGGAGAATGCCCAACTCTTCCATGTGTATTTCTGTTGATTGTCGTTCTGCAAAGTCGTTTGTCGCTTCCATTGGTAGCCACCATTCAAGGAAATCTTTGTCTTGATGGGTTCTATAAATTTAGTGACACCAACTTGCCCCATAAAACTTCTACCTGTATTTGGGGCATATATCTTCGACATCGTGATGAGAGTAGAACTTGCATCTTGACTCATCAGTAAGTTGTTCTTTTCCTGATTATATAGAAAGTCTGCATTGAAGAACCACATTTTCAGTGGTATCTTATAGTCGTAATGCAATGAGGCGTTCAAACTCTTGTTGTCCGCCAAGATACCAGAGCCAACCTTCAGCGAGGTGTCATTGAATCTGACGGGTGTTTTCAAGAAATCCAAAATGTCCCCAAAGGTGCGAGCATAGAATATGTTGGTGCGAAATACCGAGCGAGAAGTTACCTTATAGTTGCAATATACGCTAGGACAAACAGAATAATACCAAGAACCAGACGATGCGCTTTCCAAGTTGTCCTTATGGATTATATAGTCTATGCGCATAGGTATTTCCAATCGGAAGACATATTTATATTGAGGATGTGAGTACTCATATTGTGGTACCAGAGCCATTCTGAGATTCTGCATATTCACATCATTGCTCTCGTCTGTAGGGTGCAGGCTTGTTTGCACCTTATCCATATAATAATTCAGCAATATTGGTAAATAAATACGAGAATAGAGATGCTTCTTAGACATTGAGAGAGTATTCTCTGTACGAAAACTTCTTCCATTGGCATTTTGTACCACATTATCGGTAGTTTCCTTGTTAAGAGTTATCTTTCCCATAGGAGAACCTTGATACGACATGATAGACGTAACCGCCCAACACAAATCCTTGTGATGCCACAAGGTAGAGAACTTGTTGTTCACATAAAACTCTCTCATGGTCTGCTTCTGGTTAAAGAGAGAACCGTTCTCTTTAGTAGGCAATTCTGATGTCAGAAAAGAACCTGTGCTCGACAGTGTGTTGCTAAGATAAGTCTTTTCTGAGTTGTCCTTGTATTCCAACTGGATGCTTGGGCGATGTATGGTTGATAGGGGAGAATACTCTTGGGCGATAATGACATTGTTATCCGCATCCGCATAACTTCTCGTCAAGCTATAGTCGTACTGACTTTTGGCATAGCTATACCCGATATTACCTTTTAGGGTAACATCCTTTCTTATCTTTCTCAATATGTTGAATGACAATAATCTATCTGTTGGTGAGGCATATCTGTCAACTTCAATAGGAGGAGTGGTAGCGGAAATGTTCTCTAATAAATTAGACAACGTAGATAATGTCTCTTTGTTGTCAAAGTGATTCGTCCCATCAGTCAATGCAAACTGATTGATATTGCCTGCTTTTAGCGAAGCCAACATTTGAAAGTTGGATTTGAAGAGCATACCGGCACCATTGATTTCATATAAGGTATGTTTGCCTGCCCCTAATGACACTCCATAAGAGCCTACAGGCTTAAACTTTGCCTTGTTGCTCATGTTCACATTGATAGCCACGTTGTCTGAGAATACATCTTTGTTGGCTTTTACGGCTTGGTGGTTACTCAACACTTGGACTGAGTTGACAAAAGAAGCGGGTATATTGGTAGTGGCAATGTTGTATCGTCCACCCAACAAATCCATGCCATTGATATAGAAGTTAGAAATCTCCTTGCCCAGATATTTGATAGAACCTTTGTCACCTACTTCAATGCCAGGGAGTTTCTTCATGGCATCTTTCAGCGTATAGTCATTCTTTCCGATATACGAGGCTAAGTTGTATGACAAAGTATCCCCTCGTTGGTAGATGGCTGGAGCTTTTACAACAACCTCTTTTAGGTCTGTGGTCTTTTCCTTTAGATTGAAGTTGCACTCTTGTGAGACATTCTTGATTTCTCTTTTGGTTTTCTCGTATCCGATGGCTTCGGCAGTGACGATTAGCTGCTTGGCATCTGACTTTAGTGTTATCTTATAAGTTCCATTTTCTGATGTTCTCGCAAAGCCAAGAGTAGCCTTATCGGCATTTACTCTTACGATGACACCTTCCAAAGCCGTGCCAATGGCGTCACGCACTATTCCTGTAACTACACTTTGGGCAAAAGTGCAGTTACAGAGACAAGCTAACATCATCAAAATTAAAAACCTTATCATATTTATCAATCTCTTTGTTTACTTCAATTCGAGAGGAACATATCCATTAGGGCGCACTCTCAGTACCACACCATTGACCAAGGCACTATGCCCACCATCCTCATATTTCTGAATAGTCATCTCGCTGATGGATTCTGCAGGAATGTTGCCCATAGGATTTTGCTCAAACTTATTCTTCGCCTTGACAAACTGTTCCCTCGAAGTCTTGATGGTATTGGTGTAAGGCTTGAAGTTCATAGGGGTGCTTGATTTACGGAAAGTTATAGCTTTGAACTTATGTATGCCTTCTGAATCCTTTGCTGCCAATACCAAGCCTGGCAAACCACAAAGTTTCCATGGTCCAAAGGATGCTGGTATGTCCGTGGAATACCAAACAGTCCAAGTTCTTCCACCATATTCTCCAACAGCTTTCTGACAGGTGTAACCACAGATAGTGTCAATGCCCTCGCTCAGATTCCAATTTATGGGATTGGCACTTTCCGTATAGCTGTAGTAGTTTGGCGTGATTACGCTATAAACGGTCAGTTTGCCCTTAGGCACATTTTGAGAGACAGATTGGTCGAAAAGCAAATCATTTCTCTTTTCCCGTGTCTTGAACTTTTGAATCTCTGATTCTGGCGCTTTGCAAGCAATGGCAGAGTCTGCTTGAAACGCAGTGTAATCAGAGAACATAGCTGAGTTTCTGCCAATTTGAAGAATGGTAGAAGTGGCATCAGAAGAGCCTTTGTCATTCTTCATTTGGTACTCGTAGATGCATTCGTATTCATCTACGGAAGAGGAACTCGTTTTCTGCCCGAATGTCTCTGATGTTAGGCAGATGGTGGTTATCAATAAAACAATCTTTTTCATATTCTTTGTCTTTATTGTTGATACTAATGTTATTTCTCTTGGCTTATTGGGCAATTCATAAATGCGGAAGAGTCAACTTTGGGATTAGAATTATACTTCACGAATAAAAGTGACTCGCAGTTTCCAAATGCTCTATATCCGATTTTCTGCAAAGATGCAGGGAGATTGATGCCTTTAAGGTTAATGCATCGGGCAAAGGCAAAATCGGAGATCTCTCTCAAATTGTTCGGAAAGACTATGCGTTCCAAGTTCTTGCAACCAGAAAATGCACGGTCGTTAATTACTTCTAGTTGATTCTTGAATACAAGGGCCTTTATGCCTTCGCAACAAGTGAAAGCCAGTCTTCCTATTTTGCTCACATGCTCAGGTATCACGGATATGCAGACCTTATTACAATCCCAAAATGTCCATTCACCGATTTCTTGCAAACTGTCCGGCAAGACGCTAAGCTCTAATTGATGGTCCATATTGAATGCACTATTGCCGATATACCTCACTGTGTTTGGCATCTTTACGGTTTGAAGATTCTCACAAGTATTGAAAGCTCGTTTTTCTATAATCAGCAAATTGTCGGGAAGGATGACTTGCTTGATGTACTTATTCATTTCAAAAGCCATTTCTCCTATTACTTTTACATCCTTAAGCTCTTGGATGTTATTGAAATCCACAACAGAGTCTTTTCCTTCCCATTTCACAAGGCGAGTTCCATATTGTGAATCTTCTACCGTAAAATGGCTCTTTCCTTTTGCCAATGAAAGTGTTGGTAACCAACAAAGGCATAGCAGAAATAGTACAGCAACTGAAATCTTACTTTTTATCATAATCTTCTATTTTTAGTGTTCTTTATATTCAAAGACGAAAGAATGATAAAAGGGTAAACTACTTTTTCCAATATTTTTCAGCCATAGGCTGCAACCTTTCCTTTATTACTTCCATAACAGTCTTGAAATCAAGAGTTTCTTTCCATTGAATCTTTTTCAGAAATGCTTTCCAGCGAACTATACGTGCTGCGTCTGTCGCAAAACTTTCTGTAAACAACTGCAATTCGGGATTGTATGTAAGCCCTCTATTATCGAAAGTCGCCTTAATCGCATCATATAATGTGTCATCAGACAAGTCTCTCTTTGTCAGGAGTTGGTAACAGTCGAAGAAATCTTTCATGCGACTGTTGAGCACATCTCGGTCTATCATCGTATGGAATTTCTCGGCGACAACAGTCTCCAAGGAATATGCCTGTATGTTCACAGATGGAATGTCAGGCAAAAGCAATGGGAAGTCAATAGTTGTTGGATATGGAGTTACAACATCACCAAAGCCAATGTCAACAGACATGTTGTAAGCGATAGTATCCATATGGGCCGTAAAGTAAAATCTTGTGCCAGGATACTTCTTTTCAACAGTTATAGGCTCCAACTTAATGCTGTTAACATCAAACGATACTCCATCCTCATCGCATACAATGCCCAAAATTTCCTGGAACACGTGCGCAAGGAAATCCCTATCACGACTAATTCTATCTGCCATGAAATCAACATCTACTGTAGGACGTGCCTCAAGTCCGTTCATCGCATAAAGCAAAGAGCCACCTTTCAGCAAAAAATTGTCCTTATATTGGCTTACAGATACTCTGTAAAGCAACCTCTCGTTGAAATATCTTGCCAAGAGATACATATATTTATAGCCTGTCTCATTCATCAGATTGAGCAAGCGGGTCTTAACAGACTTACCGTAGTTTTTCTTTCCCATCTTATTCTATAGCTATTTCAAGATAATTTTTCAATGTATTAAACACTCTGAGGCGTTGGGCGTAATCCTGCAAACGAGTGAGATTGCGGTTTGGCTTTTTCAGATAGGTGCGTATCACTTCAGCACAAATATCTAACCCCAATTTATTCCTGTATTTTACAGCATCGCAAACACTTCGCTCCATATCGGTAATACGAACATGATACCCTGAAATTTCTGCATCCATAATGCCGAACTCCAAGTTCTCCTTCTTCCAATAATACAGCTCTATCGGAAGCGTATCTGGTATCACCACCTTCCGCTTGTTGGCGATGGCTATACAAAAAGCAGGTGGAACAGTTGTCGAAAGCTGATGGTAAGCCCACGCATTGTACAGGCATACAATACCATTAGGTACAATCCGTTCCACATCAATCATTGTATTAAGCAAAGCATCGGGAACGGCATATATGCCATGACGCAACTTTATCAAGTCGCCACGCTCCTTAGCTCTCAACAGTCGTTTATACTCTGACAGATGAGATATATCAGTAGTGGAGATAGTGCCACCAAGTGCTGCTACTTTGCAAACTATATTGTTCATTTCACCTCTTATTAAATGTCATTACAGCTGCAAAAATACAATAAATTTCGAGAATACGGTAAGATTCTACGGATAATTTCATAAAATACCGCACATTTTTGCATATTTTCAGAGTCCTAATTATATTTGAGATGATAATAAACTCTAAAAAACATGCAACAATGCAGTATTCTAAATTTAAAATTGTATTTTTGCCACCAAGATGACAAAGAGTTGTTTGACAATCAAACGTATGCAAATTGTAGAAATTAGAACCGTTGCTAAATCATTACCTCCATTGAGGTGAAAAACTCATAAATCGCTCATTCTAAGCTATTCGGCAGATTTTAGCGTAATTTTTCAAAGAAAATAAAGACATTTTATTCCGCATTATTTTGCAGATACCAACTTTTTTCGTAACTTTGCCAAAAATTCAATAAAAAGCAACAATATGAAATATCCTATAGGAATACAAGACTTTGGAAAAATCAGAAATGATGGTTATGTCTATCTTGACAAGACAGACTTGATTTATGATTTAGTACACAATGGGAATATATATTTTCTGAGTCGTCCAAGACGATTCGGAAAGTCTTTGTTGATTTCTACCTTGGAATGCTACTTCCAAGGAAAAAAAGAATTGTTTAAAGGACTTGCCATCGAACAGTTAGAAAAAGAATGGAAGCAATATCCTGTTTTTCATCTAGATTTCAACGGCAAGGACTTCACACAGGCAGGCGAATTGGAAAAAACCTTGCAGACTTTTGTTGAAACCCAAGAACTGAATTATGGCAGAAACCCATTGGCCAACACCTTGGGAGACAGATTTATGGCTGTTTTGAAAGCTGCCCACGAAAAGACAGGACTTGGCGCCGTTGTCCTGATAGATGAATATGACAAACCTTTATTGGATGTTTTAGACACAGGGTTAAAGACCTTCGATTCTGAAGGCAACGAACGTTTGCTGGAAGACCGACATCGTGAAATCATGAAAGGGTTCTACAGTGTCTTCAAGGCTGCTGACAGAGATTTGAAATTCGTGCTGTTGACAGGTGTTACCAAGTTCTCGCAAGTAAGCGTATTCAGCGGTTTCAACCAACCAGATGATATCAGTATGGACGACCGCTACGAGGCTCTTTGCGGCATCACGGAAGAGGAACTGTATTCTGTCTTTGATGAGCAAATCAAGGCAATGGCTGCAAGATATAAAGTGTCTGAGGATGAGATGAAATATCGGCTCAAGCGCAAATATGACGGTTACCATTTCAGCCCAAGCATGCTCGACATCTACAATCCTTTCAGTATCTTGAACTCACTGAGTAAGAAAATCCTGAGTGATTTCTGGTTCCGTACAGGTTCACCTACTTATCTGGTCCGCTTATTAGCTCACTTCGACGAAAACCTCAATGAACTGACAGGGAAATTTTATCCTACCAGCAGTTTTATAGATTACAAGGCGGATACAGAGGCTCCATTGCCAATGATTTACCAGAGTGGTTATCTCACCATTAAGGATTGGAACATGGATACCGATTCTTATCTCTTGGATTTTCCAAACGATGAAGTAAAAGCTGGTTTCGTAACCATGGTGGCAGCCAACTATCTGAAGCCTAAGGAATCGCCTGATGCATGGGTCGTAGAAGTTGTTAACACGATGAAGACGGGAGATTGCGACAAATTGGAAAAATTACTCACTTCCTTCTTCGCCAGTATACCCTATAGCCAACGTCGTAAAGATGACGAGCGGGAAAAAGAGCGATACTTTCAATATACCTTCTATCTGGTGATTCGCATGATAAGCAGTTTTACCGTTCTAATAGAAAAGGAGCAAAGTGAAGGACGGGTTGATTGCATTATTGAAACCCCAATGTTTGTTTATATCTTCGAATTTAAGCGTGATGGGTCAGCAACTGAAGCCTTGAAACAAATCGAGGGAAAAGGATATGCCCGTGAATATGCTACAGACAACAGAACGATTTACCTGATAGGCTGCAATTTCTCGTCTAAGACGGGGACGATTGACGACTGGAAGTCTAAGGGCAAAAGCGTTTAAAAAACGGGTATTTTTTCCTGTAATAAACTCACCCTGGAAGGGATATGCATAGTGTGTTGTATGCATTCCCTTCCAGGGTGATTTTTTATGGTTCATCCAGAAATTCGATGATTTCTGCTACTTGTTGCCGGGTGTA
>OGDF01005818.1_pt1 | contig 12762 bp, 10 predicted proteins | sample 1570141 | NCBI WGS metagenome assembly OGDF01 (sample SAMEA4370581, study PRJEB24528) | human gut metagenome | reverse complement strand
GAATTTTTCTGCAAGCCCTTACAGAAGATTTCCACAAGGCCGACGGCGATGAGGAACAGTCCAATAAAACTCATTATGGCATGACCTCGATTATTGTGATAAGTTTTATTATCATATCGCGTGTTTACAAAAAAGTCAATAAAAACGGCTTGTAATTCTGCCGGACAAAGGTTAATATATTATATAAACTTGGGCAGATTTATATTATTGCATGAAAGGTTTAATGACATGGAAGAAATATATGAGTTTCTGAAGGCCTGCGGGGATTACTTCCTCGCCACCTGTGACGACGGGCAGCCGCGTGTGCGCCCGTTCGGGACCGTGAACATATATAACGGCCGGCTCTACATCCAGACCGGCAAATTGAAGTCCGTTTCGCGCCAGCTGCACAAGAACCCGAAGCTTGAGATATGCGCGATGAAGGACGGCAAGTGGATGCGCGTGGAGGCGACCGCCGCCGAGGATGACGACCGCGAGGCGCGCGTGAGCATGCTGGAGGCGTACCCGAACCTGAAAGCGCTCTACTCTCCGGACGACGGCAACACCGAGGTCTGGTACCTCCGCAACGTCACCGCGACGCTCTACTCCTTTACAGAGCCGCCCGTGGTATATCATTGCTGATACCAAAACGATCCCGCACTAAAACCTGTGCGGGATCGTTTGCGTGAGCCCGCGCCGGTCTTGACCGCGCGGCGGGCAAGAGCACCTGTCCCGAGGAATGCATGAAAAAATTTTTCGCTCTTATTTTAATATGTACCCTGTGCCTCGTGCTGTGCGCCTGCGGGCAGCAGGCGCAGGCGCCGGAGACGGACGGCGGGGTCAATATCGTGGCCACGGTGTTCCCGGCCTACGACTTTGCCCGCCAGATCGCGGGGGACGACGGGAACGTGACCCTGCTCATCCCGCCCGGCTCCGAGGCGCACAGCTATGAGCCGACGCCGCAGGACATCATCCGCATGGTGCGCGAAAACGACCTCGCCGTGCTGCTCTCGCTCCACGAGCTCGATCTGGCGCGGCGCATTTCGGACACAGTCATCTGCGTCGCGGGCGACCGCATCGACCGCATCGGCACGCCGGAGGAGATTTTCACAAGCGACTACATCGCGCAGCTCTATCACTTGGAGCGCGGGAAGTACGACGAGTGCTTCAGCACGTTAGAATTTGTACCATAAATCATACAAGGAAAACTGCTTTACAGATGCGATAAAAGGAGGGTGGAACATGCAGAAGGCAGCGCCGAGATTGCTCATTGCCGGGACGAACAGCGGGTGCGGCAAGACGACGGTGACCTGCGCGATCTTGCAGGCGCTTGTCGACGGCGGCGTTTCTGTCGCCGCGGCGAAGTGCGGTCCCGATTACATTGACCCCATGTTCCACCGCGAGATCATCGGCGCGAAGAGCAGCAATTTGGATCCCTTCTTTTTTGACGACGACACGCTGCGCTTCCTCCTCGCGCAAAACGGCGCAGGGAAGAACGTGACGGTCATCGAGGGCGTGATGGGCTATTACGACGGCATCGGCCTTGATTCCTCGCGCGCGAGCACCTTTGAGGTCGCGCAGCGGACGGAAAGTCCCGTCGTGCTCGTGCTGAACGCGAAGGGCGCGGGATTGTCAGTGCTGGCCGTGCTCGACGGTTTTCTGCACTTTGCGCCGGAAAACCGCATCCGCGGTGTCATCCTGAACGGCTGCACGGCGATGAGCTATCCGACGCTCGCGCGGGCGATCGAAGAACGCTTCAGCGTGCGCGCCTGCGGCTTTCTGCCGCAAATGCCCGACTGCTCGCTCGAGAGCCGCCACCTCGGCCTCATCACCGCGGCAGAGGTGGACGATCTGAAAGAGAAGATGCAGCGTCTCGCCGCTAAGGCGCAGGAGACGATCGATTTGAACGCGCTGCTGCAAATCGCGAAGAGTGCGCCGCCGCTTACATTCACGCCGCCGGACATTCCGGCGGCGGGCGAGCATGTGCGCATCGGCGTCGCGCGCGACAGGGCATTTTGCTTTTACTATGAAGACAGCCTGGAACTCCTGCGCCGCTTAGGGGCGGAGCTTGTGCCGTTCAGCCCGCTGTCGGATGAACGCTTACCGGAAGACCTGCACGGCCTGTACCTCGGCGGCGGCTATCCCGAGCTCTACGCGGAGCGGTTGGAGGCAAACGCCGCCATGCGCGCTTCTATCCGCGCGGCGGTGGAAAGGGAACTGCCCTGCGTCGCCGAGTGCGGCGGCTTTATGTACCTGACGCAGTCCATCGCGGGACATGCGATGGCGGGCGTTTTATCGGGCAGCTGCTTCGACGCGGGGAAGCTGACGCGCTTTGGCTGCGCGACATTGACGGCGCAGCGGGATTCGATGCTGTTTGCCGCGGGCGAGCAGATCCCCGCGCACGAGTTCCACCGCTGGGATGCGGAAAATCCGGGCAAGGACTTCCTCGCGGAAAAGCCGAGCGGAAGAAGCTGGCGCTGCGCGTATGCGGGCGAAACGCTCTACGCGGGCTATCCGCACTTCCACTTTTACGCAAACCTGAGCGCCGCGGTGCGCTTTGTTGAAGCCTGCCGAAAGGAGAAACACCGCTATGAGTGAGCCGATGAAGCCGATGGAAATTGAACAGCGCAGCTTCGAGATCATCACGGAGCTGCTGGGGGACCGCGTGCTCGACCCCGAAAACGAGCTTGTCATCAAGCGTGTCATCCACACGACGGCAGATTTTGACTATGCCGACAATCTGACGTTTTCCGAGCACGCGGTGCAGAAGGGCATCGCCGCGCTGAAAAGCGGCTGCGACATCGTCACCGACACGCAGATGGCGAAAGCTGGCATCAACAAGACGATCCTCGCGAGCCTCGGCGGCGAGGTGCACTGCTTCATGTCCGACCCCGATGTCGCGCAGGAGGCGAGATCTCGCGGCGTGACGCGGGCGTTCGTCTCGATGGAGAAGGCGGCGGCGCTTGAAAAGCCCTGCATCTTCGCCATCGGCAACGCACCGACGGCGCTGCTGTCACTCGAGGCGCTGATGGAAGAGAATAAAGCCGCCCCCGCGCTCATCATCGGCGTGCCGGTGGGCTTTGTGAATGTGGAGATGAGCAAGGAGCGCATCATCGAAAAGGCGCGCGCGCCGTACATCGTCGCGCGTGGACGCAAGGGCGGCAGCAACGTGGCCGCGGCCATCTGTAACGCCCTGCTCTATCAGATCAGGCGGTAAAAAGATGGAAGAATATCTCGTAAAGGACGGCAAGCGCCTGCGCCTCGGCTACACAACCGGCTCGTGCGCCGCCGCGGCGGCCAAGGCTGCGGCGTGGATGCTGCTGACGGGCAGGAGGAAGGAGTCCATCCGCCTGCAAACGCCCAAGGGCATCGAGCTGAACCTCAAAGTGCTGGACATTCAGATGCTCGCGGACGAGGCGCGCTGCGCCATCCGAAAGGACAGCGGTGACGACCCCGACGTGACGCGCGGTACGCTCATTTTTGCCGCGGTGAAAAGATCAGATCAGTTCGGCGTGACCATCGACGGCGGCGAGGGCGTTGGCCGCGTGACGAAGCCGGGACTTGACCAGCCCGTGGGCGAGGCGGCCATCAGCTCTGTGCCGCGGCAGATGATCGAAGAGAACGTGCGCGAGGTCTGCGCGCTTGTCGGCTACGACGGCGGCCTTGACGTGACGATCTCCGCGCCGGAGGGCGAGGCGCTCGCGAAAAAGACTTTTAACCCGCGCCTCGGCATCGAGGGCGGCATCTCCATTCTGGGCACGACCGGCATCGTCGAGCCGATGAGCGAGCAGGCATTGCTTGACACCATCCATGTGGAACTGCGGCAGCGGCGCGAGAACGGCGCGGACTACATCCTCCTTGCGCCCGGCAACTACGGCGCAGACTACATCCGCGATTTTATCGGGCTTGACCCGAAGACGGCGGTGCTGACGTCGAACTTCATCGGCGACAGCCTGGAATTCTGCAAGGAATTCGGTTTTCACGGCGCGCTGCTCATCGGGCACATTGGTAAGTTCGTCAAGCTCGCGGGCGGCATGTGGAACACGCACTCGAAATTCGGCGACTGCCGCATGGAGATCATCGCCTCGCACAGCGCGGCGCTGGGCCTGCGCGCAGAACGCACGGAGGAAATTCTGCACTGCGCCACCTGCGACGACGCGCTGCGCATCCTGGACGAAGAGGGGCTGAAGGATGCCTTCCTCGTGCGTCTGGGACAGCGCATCGGCACGATGCTCGGCTATAAGAGCGGCGAACTCCAGAGCGGCGCAATCTTATTTTCGAAAGAATACGGTTTCCTCTGCGAAACGGAAGGCGCGGAGGAACTGCTCGAACAGATCAGGGAGGGCTGAACGTGGTACATTTTGTTGGCGCCGGAAGCGGCGCGCCTGATCTCATCACGCTGCGGGGCGCAAGGCTCCTTGGCGAAGCAGATGTGGTGATCTACGCGGGTTCGCTGGTGAATCCCGAGCTGCTTACACTCACGAAACCGGGCTGCGAGCTTCACGACAGCGCGAAGCTGACGCTTGAAGAGGTCATCGCCCTCATCGAGCGGGCGGAGCGCGAGGGAAAGACCACCGTGCGATTGCACACGGGCGACCCGAGCATTTACGGCGCGGTGCGCGAGCAGTTCGACGCGCTCACAGAGCGCGGCATCGACTTTGATGTCTGCCCCGGCGTCAGCTCGTTCTGCGGCGCGGCGGCGGCGCTGCGGGCGGAATACACACTGCCGAGCGTGAGCCAGACGGTCATCATCACGCGCACGGCGGGCCGCACGCCGGTACCCGAGCGTGAGTCCATCCGCAGCTTGGCCGCGCATCAGGCGACGATGGTGCTGTTCTTGAGCACCTCACTCACAGAAAAGCTGCAAGGCGAGCTCCTTGCGGGCGGCTATGGAGAGACAACGCCCGCGACCGTCGTTTACAAGGCGACATGGCCGGAGGAGAAGATCTTCCGCTGCACGGTGGGCACGCTGCATAAGACAGTGACGGAAAACGGCATGAAAAAGACGGCGTTGATCGTGGTGGGCGGCTGCCTTGGCGGCGAATATCTGCGCTCGCTGCTCTACCATCCCGACTTTACGACGGAATACCGCAAGGGGAAGGCATGAAGATCGCAATTTTTGCCTACAGCCACGGCGGCTGCGCGGCAGCGCGGCGCGTTCGCGCGGTGCTGGCGGAGGCGGAAACCGTCTGCTACGCGGTACCGCGATTGGAAGAAGCGGGCTTCCTGCCGCTTGCGAAGGACATCTACCGCGAGCGCTTTTCGTCGATGGATGCGCTCATCTTCATCGGCGCGTGCGGTATCGCCGTGCGTGAGATCACGCCGTATCTTATGAGCAAAAAGACCGATCCCGCGGTGCTCTGCATCGACGAGAAAATGCAGTTTGTCATTCCGCTGCTCTCCGGTCATATCGGCGGGGCGAACGATCTGGCGCGCCGCCTTGCCGCGGCGCTCGGCGCATCGGCGGTCGTCACGACGGCAACGGACGTGAACGGTAAATTTGCCGCCGATGCCTGGGCAGCAAAAAATGAATGCGCCATTTCGAGCATGCTGCTTGCAAAAAAGGTCGCAGCGGAAATTCTGGAGCGCGATGTACCGCTTGTGAGCGATTTTCCGATCAAGGGTGCATTGCCCGGCGGAATTGTGGAAAAAACGCAGGGCGCGCTGGGAATTGTGATCGGATACTGCACGAAAGAACCGTTTGCCGAAACGCTGCGCCTCACGCCGAGAGTATTGCGTGTCGGCATCGGCTGCCGCAGGGGAACTGCACAGGAAACCATTGAAGCCGCCGTTGCGGCGGTGCTTTCTGCGCATCAGCTGGATCCAAGCGCGGTCAAGGGCGTCTATTCCATTGACTTAAAGCAGCAGGAGGCGGGGCTGCTTGCCGCCTGCGCGAAGCACAACTGGCCGACGGTATTTTACACGGCAGAGGAATTGCGCAGCGTACCGGGCGAATTTACGGATTCCCCCTTCGTGCAGGAGATGACGGGTGTCGGCAACGTCTGCGAGCGCGCAGCGATGCGCGGCGCGGAGAAATTATTGGTGAAAAAGACTGCGGTGGACGGCGTGACCGTCGCCGTGGCGGCGGAGCATTGGGAGGTTTCCTTTGGGTAAAGTGATCGTGGTGGGCATCGGCCCCGGCAGCTATGAGGATATGACGATCCGCGCCGACCGCGCGCTGCAATCGTGCGACGCCATCGTCGGCTACGGAGTTTATGTTGACCTTGTGAAGGAGCGCTATCCGGACAAGGCGTTTTATGAAACGCCCATGACGCAGGAGGCAAAGCGCTGCGCGCTTGCGCTCGAACTTGCGCGCGCGGGCAAGACCGCGGCCATGGTCTGCTCGGGTGACAGCGGCATTTACGGCATGGCGGCGCTCGTGTACGAGCTGCGCGGCGAGAGCGAAGAGCCTGAGATCGAGGTCGTCCCCGGCCTGACGGCGGCGTGCAGCGCCGCGGCGCTTTTGGGCGCGCCGCTGACGCACGATTTTGCCGTCATCAGCCTGAGCGACCGCCTGACGCCGTGGGAGACCATCGAAAAGCGCCTGACGCACGCGGCAAAGGCCGACCTGACCATCGCCCTTTACAATCCCGCGAGCCGTTCGCGGCCCGCACATTTGAAGCGCGCGTGCGATATCCTGCTGCGCGACCTGCCGGACAGCCGCCTCTGCGGCATCGCGCGCAACATCGGCCGCGCGGGGGAAAGCTGGCGCACCCTGACGCTCGGGGAGCTCAGAGAGGCAGAGGTCGATATGTTCTGCACGGTGATCGTCGGCAACGTATCAACGATGGAAATTGCGGGGCGGCTTATCACGCCGCGAGGGTACAAAAATGTGTAAGATCTGCATTTTCGCAGGCACGACGGAGGCGCGCCGACTCGTGGAGCTTTTGAGCACCCAGCCGGTCTCCGTCACGGCCTGCGTAGCAACGGAATACGGTGAAACGCTCCTGCCCGAAGGGGGCAACGTGACGGTGCGCTCGGGGCGTATCCCGGTGGACGGGATCATTCAAATGCTCTCCGACACGAAATTTGATTTGGTGATCGACGCGACGCACCCCTACGCGGCATCGATCACCGAGAGCGTTGCGCGCGCCTGCGCGGAGACAGGGACAGAATATCTGCGCCTTCTGCGCGAGGAATCTGACAAGGTATCTGACTTTACTTGCGTGTTGAATGCGGAAGCAGCAGCGCTGTTCCTGTCGAAGACGGACGGAAATATCCTGCTGACGACCGGCAGCAAGGATCTGAAAACATATAGCAAGGTAAAAGACTTTACAGATAGAGCCTATGCGCGCGTGCTGCCGCTGGACGCGTCGCTCGCGCTCTGTCGCGAGGCGGGCGTGCAGCCGTCGCACATTTTAGCGATGCAGGGGCCGTTTTCCGAGGAGATGGACACGGCCATGCTGCGCGCCGTGTCGGCTAAGTGGCTCGTGACGAAGGACGGCGGCGAGGCGGGCGGCTTTGCCGCCAAGGTCGCCGCGGCGCGAAAGGCCGGGGCAAATGTGCTCGTGATCGGACGGCCAAAGCAGCGGGAGGGGAAGTCCTTTTCGCAGGTGTTGGACAGCTTGGAGTGCCGCTTTGGTTTCCGATTCGCGCAGAGTGTGAAGATCGTCGGTATCGGGCCGGGCAGCAGGGATGCGATGACGCAGGAGGCGCGCCGCGCGATCGAAGAGGCGGACTGCCTCATCGGCGCGAGACGCATGCTGGATGCCGCCGCGCGCGGCGGGCAGAAGACTTATGCCGCCATCGCACCACAGGAGATCGCGGACTTCATTCACGCGCACTGCGAATACCGGCAAAGCGCGGTCGTGATGTCGGGCGACACGGGCTTTTTCAGCGGCACGAGGAAGCTGCTGCCGCTGCTTTCTGACTGCGAGGTCAGCGTGCTGCCGGGCCTGAGCTCGCTTTCCTACCTCTGTGCAAAGCTGCAAACGTCCTATGAGGACGTTCATGTCGTCAGCCTGCATGGCCGCGCGCACGACATCACGGCAGACGTGCGCGCGCACGCGCGCGTTTTCGCGCTCGTCGGCGGCGAGAATGGCGTGAACGGCCTGTGCCGAACGCTGGCGGAAAACGGCCTCGGCACCGTGACGGTGAGCGTCGGCGAACAGCTGAGCTACGAGGATGAGACCATTACCACCGGCATGGCGGAGGAGCTGCAAAGTAAGGCCTTTGCGCCCTTGAGCGCCGTGCTGATCGAAAACGACCATCCCGATGCCATCGTGACGCACGGACTGCAGGACGAGGCGTTTTTGCGAGGCGCGGGCGAGGGCGGCATTGTGCCGATGACCAAGAGCGAGGTGCGCGCCGTCGCGCTCTCGAAGCTCCGCCTGACCGAGCGCGCCGTCTGCTATGATATCGGCGCGGGAACGGGTTCGGTCGCCATCGAGATGGCGCTTCAGGCGAAGCACGGTCATGTCTACGCCGTTGAGCGCAGAGACGACGCGGTCGAGCTGTTGAAAAAGAATCAAGCGGCGTTCCATGTGAAGAACCTGACGGTCGTTTCCGGCACTGCGCCGGAGACGTGCCGCGATCTGCCTGCACCGACGCACGTCTTTATTGGCGGCAGCGCGGGCAACCTGCGTGATATTCTGTCGATGCTGCTTGCCAAAAATCCGCACGTCCGCATCGTGGCGACGGCCGTCTCGCTTGAGAGCATCGCCGAGCTGACGGCGTGCATGAAGGATTTTGCCTTTACCGAGGCGGAGGCCGTCTCCGTCCAGATCGCCCGCGGCAAAAAGGCGGGGCCGTATCACCTGATGACGGGGCAGAACCCCGTGTATGTGTTTACGATGCAGTCGGAGGAGAAGCTATGATTGGGCCAATTTTGCCGCTTCTCATCGGCTTTGGCATCGACTGCGTTCTGGGCGATCCGCACAGCCTGCCGCATCCGGTCGTGCTGATCGGGAAGACGATCAGCGCGCTGGAGTGCGTCCTGCGGAGAATTTTCGCCAAAACGCCGCGCGGTGAGCGCGCGGCGGGCGCAGTGCTGTGGTTGATCGTCGCATTTCTTGCGACGGCGGTGCCCGCGCTGCTTCTGTGTTTGTGCGGCAGGGTGAGTCCGTGGCTGCGCCTCGCGGTCGAGAGCGTCATGTGCTGGCAGATCTTGGCGGCAAAGTCGCTGCGGGATGAGAGCATGAAGGTGTATCACGAACTCGAGCACGGCAGCATCGAATCCGCGCGCCACGCCGTTTCGATGATCGTGGGACGCGACACGGCGGCGCTCGACGATGCGGGCGTGACGCGCGCCGCGGTCGAGACCGTGGCGGAGAACACGTCAGACGGCGTGGTCGCACCGCTGCTGTACCTTGCCATCGGCGGCGCGCCGCTGGGCTTTTTCTACAAGGCTGTGAATACGATGGACTCGATGCTTGGCTACGTCGAGCCGCCGTATAAGGACATCGGCCTTATGCCTGCGAAGGCGGATGATATTGCGAACTATCTGCCTGCGCGCATCTCTGCATTGCTGATGCTCGCGGCGGGCGGACTTCTGCGCATGGACGTGAAAAACGGCTGGAAGATATTCCGCCGCGACCGCTACAAGCACGCGAGCCCGAACTCCGCGCAGACGGAGTCGGTCTGCGCGGGACTTTTGGATGTGCGCCTTGCGGGCGATGCGTGGTACCACGGCGTGCTGCACAAAAAGGAGTACATCGGCGACGCACTGCGGCAGATCGAGCATGAGGATATCCCGCGCGCCTGCCGGCTGATGTACGGCACGACGCTTCTGGCACTGCTGCTTGGCTGCGCGGTCCGGCTGCTGATTTTTTCGCTGTGAGGGAAGAGAATGCTTTATCAAACGGAAAACCGCCACGGCGGAGATATCTACGGCGGCATTGCGCTCGACTTTTCGGCGAATGTGAGCCCGCTCGGCACGCCGAGAAGCGTGACCGACGCGATCGAACGCGCGCTGCCCGAGCTCTACCGCTACCCAGACCCCTACTGCCGGACACTCGTACAGACGATCTCGGAATATGAGGGGGTGCCGAAGAATTTTGTCCTCTGCGGCAATGGCGCGTCCGAGCTGATCTATGCCTATTGCGGGGCCGTGCGGCCCAAGCGCGCGATGGAGCTCGCACCGACGTTTTCGGAGTATTCGCTTGCCTTGCGGCGGACAGGCTGCGAGGTCGTGCGCTTTGCGCTCAAGCAAGAGGAAAACTTTGACTTGCGGAAGGACTTTTTGCCGTTTCTTGCGCGCGAAAAGATCGACGCGCTGTTCCTCTGCAACCCGAACAACCCGACGGGACGGCTCATTGCGGACGATTTGCTGGAAGAAATTCTGCGCATCTGCCGCGAGAAAAATATCGCGCTTTTTGTCGACGAGTGCTTTTTGAGCCTGTCGGACGGCGGCGTTGATCTGACGCCGTCCCTATCTGACTTCCCGCAGCTTTTTCTCCTCAAGGCCTTTACGAAGAGCTTTGGCATGGCGGGGCTGCGGCTGGGATATGGCCTGAGCGCGGACGAGGCATTGCTGCGGAAGATGTCGGCGGCGGTGCCGCCGTGGAATGTCTCGACGCTTGCACAGGCGGCGGGCGTCGCCGCGCTGGGCGATGCGGAGTTTTTAGAGAGAAACCGCGCGATTATCCGCGCGGAGCGCCCGTGGCTCGAGAAAAAACTGAGGAAATTCGGCTTTTGGGTGTGCCCATCGCAGGTGAATTACATCTTATTCCGTGGCGATGTGGGCTTGACGGAACAGCTGCGAGCGCGCGGCGTCGCGATCCGCGACTGCGCAAATTTCGAGGGCCTGACATCCGGCTGGTATCGCGTCGCGGTCCGGCAGTACGAGGAAAACGAACAGCTTATCGCGGCAATCAGAAGCGTGGGAAAGGAGTGAGCGCATGGCAAAAACTATCATGATCCAGGGGACGATGTCCAACGCGGGCAAGAGTCTGCTGGCCGCGGGGCTCTGCCGCGTTTTGAAGCAGGACGGCTATCGCGTTGCCCCGTTCAAGAGCCAGAATATGGCGCTCAACTCGTTCATCACGAAAGATGGCGGCGAGATGGGGCGCGCGCAGGTGGTGCAGGCTGAGGCCGCGGGCATCGAGCCGGATGTGCGCATGAATCCGATTTTACTGAAGCCGACGACAGACGTCGGCAGTCAGGTCATCGTGAACGGACGCGTACAGGGTAATATGCCCGCGATGGAATACTATCGCAGAAAGCGCGACTTTATCCCCGCGGTGATGGAGGCCTATGAGAGCTTGGCACGCGAGTACGACATCATCGCCATCGAGGGCGCGGGCAGCCCCGCGGAGATCAATTTGCAGGAAAACGACATCGTCAACATGGGTCTTGCCCGCATGGTGGATGCGCCGGTGCTGCTGGTGGGCGACATCGACCGCGGCGGCGTGTTCGCCCAGCTCTACGGCACGGTCGCGCTGCAAAGTGAAGAGGACAGAAGGCGCATCAAGGGCGTTGTTGTCAACAAATTCCGCGGTGACCGCACCATTCTGGAACCGGGGCTCAAAACGCTTGAGGAGCTTTGCGGCGTACCCGTGGCGGGCGTTGTGCCATACCTCCATGTCGACATCGACGACGAGGATAGCTTGAGCGAACGCTTCGGGCGGGATAAGGAGCCGCGGCTCATCGACATTGCGGTCATCCGCCTGCCGCGCATTTCGAACTTTACGGATTTTTCGCCGTTTGAGCGCTACGAGAATGTCTCGCTCCGCTATGTGGAGCGGGCGCGGGACCTGCGCGCGCCGGATATGATCGTGATTCCCGGTACGAAGAGTACGATCGCCGACCTCCAATGGCTCCGCCAGAGCGGGCTGGAGGCGTCGATCCAAAAGGCCGCGAGCGGCGGCACGCTGGTTTTCGGCGTCTGCGGCGGCTATCAGATGCTCGGACGGCACATTTCCGACCCCGAACAGGTCGAGGCCGCGGGCGTGACGGAGATCGACGGAATGGGCCTTCTGCCGCTCGAAACAGTATTTCAGGGCGAAAAGGTGCAGACGCAGACAAACGGCGTCTTCTCCGGCGTCGCGGGACTGCTCTCTGAGCTGAACGGCAAGCGCTACGCGGGCTACGAGATCCACATGGGCCGCAGCGAAGAAGCGCGCGGCGCGCTCATCAGCGTGGGCAATGTCTACGGCAGCTATGTCCACGGTATTTTCGATGAGCAGGAGGTCGCCGACACGATCTTAAAAGCGCTGTGCACGAAAAAGGGCGTTTCCTTTGAATCGCTCGGCACCTTTGACGCGAGGGCCTACAAGGAGCGGCAGTATGATCTGCTGGCAGACGCGGTGCGCGCGGGGCTCGATATGCCGCTCATCTACCGCATTTTGAATCGGGAGGTGTGAGCATGCAGGGACTGATTCACCTGTACTGCGGTGATGGCAAAGGCAAGACGACCGCGGCGGTCGGACTGAGCGTCCGCGCGGCGGGCGCTGGAAAGCGCGTGCTGTTTGCGCAGTTTTTGAAGGACGGCAGCTCGTCGGAACTGAACGTCCTGCGCGCGCTGCAAAATGTCGAGGTCGCGTGCTGCGAGCAGAACTTCGGCTTTTTCAAGGCGATGGACGGGCAGACGAAAGCGGCGGCGCAAAAGGCCTATTCCGCGCTGCTGGAAGACGTGATGCGAAAAAGCGCGGACGGCGTTGATCTGCTCGTGCTCGACGAGGCGGTCGCCGCCTGCAACCACGGCTTGATCGAAGAGGCAACGCTGATCGACTTTCTGCGCGGCAGACCAAAAGCGCTTGAAGTCGTGCTGACGGGGCGAGATCCGTCGCAGCATTTGCTGGACGCCGCCGACTATGTGACGGAGATGCGAAAGCGCAAGCACCC
>OGDF01005812.1_pt1 | contig 12770 bp, 17 predicted proteins | sample 1570141 | NCBI WGS metagenome assembly OGDF01 (sample SAMEA4370581, study PRJEB24528) | human gut metagenome | reverse complement strand
AGAATATGTCACTACGAACGTAGAATGCATTGCGCGTGAGAAAAGCACGGATTTATCTGTGTTGCCAATTTCGATCGGAGAAACAGTTTCTATGTTGCCCCATTATTCCGATTCTTATAAAACGGTCTTCCAATATAAAGGTATGAAGCTGGAATCATGCAATGAGGATGTCTATGAAGCAGTAAAAAAGGGAGAAACATACACTGCTGAAATAGAAATTCGGACTTATCCGAACAGTGCAAAAAAGAAATACGACATTGTATCAATACACACGGAAAATAAGAAGTAATGGAAAAGGAAGTGTAATTATGGACGGATTGATCATTAAGAAAAAATGGCTGGATCTTATTTTATCTGGGAAAAAGACTTTGGAAATCCGGGGATGCAGTACAAACAAGACAGGAGTTCCAATTTACCTTTTGGAAAGCGGATCCAGGCGTGTAAGAGGGACATGTATCATACAATCAGCATATCCAATTTCATGTTCAGACTGGTCAGAAGAGCAGGAGAACCACTGCGTTGATCTTTCTTACAGAGAGCTTAAAGAGCAATATAAGACACCTCATGCATGGATTTTGACAGACGTTGAGTCAATCGAAGATGTATGGCATTATGACCATCCGAACGGTGCAATTATCTGGGTAAAAGATGTTTCACCTGTCGATGAGATGCAGGATGAGCGACTGCGATATGGATATTAAAATTAGGAGGGAATACTATGACAGAATACGAATTGATCAACCCAAGCGATCCCTATACATTCCTTGCCAAGACCAAAGAATCTGCAGCATTGACAGTATTCCTGCTTGGAACGATGTATGGAGCATCACCAAAAGACGATAATGAAAAAAAACGAATTCCGATATTCCTGTTCGGTGGGGCAGAGGAATGGTATCAGGAAGAATTCGGACGAAGTACCGAAGCTGGATTAAAAGCAGAAAAACAGAATGTGGCAGACGCACTTTTGTCTTTTATGTACGGACATTTTGAAGACCGGCGGAGATATGAAGCTGCCCTGAAAGCCATTACAGACGAGGAAAAGAAAAAGGTGTTCATGGAGGAATGGCAGGATGGGCGGAGCAGCATGAACAATATTGGCGAATATGCTCATCAGCTCGGTGCGAAGTTGAAAGGACAGGGATAATATGGGCGTAATAACGGAAAGCCAACATTACATCGTTGATTTTTTATCGTAACTAAGTGGTAAATATCCGGGAAGACGGGAAGCGGACCTTCCTGATATATTTGAAAGAAGCCATAGAAAAAGCGGAAGAAGAAAAGATCGGCAGGAAGCTGCAAAAGAGAGAAGACAAAAGAAAAAGAAGGCTGCATAAAAAGCAGCAAAATATAGATAAAAACCAGTCGGGACGCTGGGGATAGCCTGTTGTGCTACAGAAGGTTGCTTCTGCCTAGACAGGAAAAAAGAAGTCTGAAAGACCTGAAGCTCCCATTTCAAGCGTTTGCGATAAGTGATGAGTAGTTCACAAAACATCTTCCATTTTGTTATGTTTTTTGTCATACTAATAATATAAGGAAAAATAAGGAGGATCCATATGTTACAGACTATTAATATCATTGGAAATATGAAGAATGGGACAAAAAAGTTTCTTGCTGTTGCAAATATAGAATTAGATACGCTGGTATCACAGGAAGAAATTCAGGAGGAATATAAAAAGGTATTGCCGTTTTGCATGAAAGAAATGAAGAAGAAAAAATGCGGAAATATGGCTGAGGTATTAAATCTTGCAACGCAGAAAGTAATGGAGTCTTACCCGGGTACAATTCTTCTCTCCGTGAACGATGACCGCGCAAAATGAAAACAGGATACAGCGATTAACTTTGAGTTGAACGAGCAATAAGAGAAAAATATGCATTAGCAGTCCGGAAGGGCTGCTATTTTTACATACTATTATTAGAAATATTTCCAAAGAAATTATTTGTCCAGAACTTTGCCAAATTTGCATATATCACTTACCATATATGCAGGAAACGGAAATGATATTAATGATTGGAAAGGAGACGACTCGCAGATGCGATTGCCATTGTACAGAGCAAAGAATATCCATTCCGGAGAATGGGGTATCGGATATATTACAAAGCAATATGGATCATGATTCTTGGTAGAAGCTTCTAATTCCAATACCAATTCCCCGAACAGCTACCCGATTGATCCTGAAACGATTTACCAGTGTACCAGATTTGCATATACCGAGATCAAGAAAAGAGAAGATGGTACAGAAACAGCTTTCAAGGATTGAATCTGGGAGAATGATATCGTACAGATTTGGGATTGGCTGCAAGGAGTGGTCAAATTCGGATTATATGGGGATGGAGGATATGGATTTTATATCCATTTCATAAATGACCAGTTCGGACTATGGAATGGTATTAAGAGTAAAGCTTGTAGGATGTGACGAAATCTTTTGTCCAGAATTTCACGTCAATCCCTAAATTAATCATACTAATGATAAGAAAATTTCAAATTAAGGAGGAAAAGTATGGCAGGATTAGATAGAAACATGCTCAACCTGATCAAATGTTTAGCAAAGAACCAAATCCAAGATGCAAAAACTGCTGCTCTTGCATGTCTGGCGAATGATAGTACCAAGAAAAATGAAGTTGAAGTGGGATATTACACGAAGCTCATTAAAAATGGAAATACAACGATGTTCGAACTTCCAGCCAACGTGCAGGGACTTATGACCGTAGAGGATATGGAACATTTCCTGGCAGACCGGTATTATACCGGAAAAGCCCAAAAAGAATTATTTGAGGATATTATTACCGGCGTGAAAGTGACAGAAAAGCTGATGTATTATGGAATTCCATTCCGCAATAGCACCCTGGTCTATGGAGAGCCGGGAACCGGAAAAACAGAGTTTGCCAAGTATGTTGCATATAAACTGGGACTCCCGTATGCCTATATTAATTTCACGTATCTGATCGAGTCATATATGGGAAATACATCAAAGAATCTGCAGAGGGTATTCGATTTTTGCAAAGGGCAGAAATGTGTTCTGATGCTGGATGAAATTGATTGCATTGGGCTGAAACGAGGAAATGATAAGGGATGCGACGGGGAATTGGCAAGAACGACCATCGCTTTAATGCAGTGTCTGGACAATCTGGTCGATGGACAAGTCGTTATTGCTGCAACGAACCGTGCTGACCGGCTGGATCCTGCGTTGCTCCGCCGTTTCCATAACAAAAAGGAATTTAAGAGGTATGATATGGAAGAGGAGCTGGCAATGATCACGCAGTTCGTAGACTGCATTGACATTCTTGAAATGGATCAGGAGCTGGTGGATTATTCTACAGAGGGACACACTCAGGCAGAGACCATGGACTTTCTTGCAAATAAGGTCGGAAAGGAAGTATTGGAAGAGATTCAGATGGAGAAAGAAAATGAGTAATGGATATTTGGGATAGGAGGAGCGGTAGATATGGATACTAGTAGTAAAAGAGTAAATATTTATGACTGTAAATCTCAACTTTTTGAAGAAATAGACTTTTTCATAAATTTTTCCTCTGTATACAGAGTTTTTATATGCAAAAGAAGCAAATCGGTAGAAAAGCGGATGACTCCAGACGAAATCATAAAATTATTAACTGGTAAGAAAAAATACAAAATGGTTGCTATTTACTCGGAGGAAAAGAAGGAGATTTACAGCCTGTTAAGTCTTGTATCTCGAAGCAGGGGGATTTGTTCTCCATTTATTGAGGTAAAGACTGGAATTATGTACTTCCCTCAACTGACATATTCAGATGTGGGTTTCCTAAAAAACTTATGTGAGCAGAGAGAATTGAAGGATTATAAAATCCGGCTGGTAAGTATAATGACTTTTCCTGCAAAATCTAGTTTTAAATGATAAAATGACTATACATTTATATTATATTAGAATGCATACTAAGGAATCCTCTGTACATCAGAGGATTTTTTTTGTAGTTTTTTTCTGTCCGGAACTTTGCCAAATATTTATTTTTTTACCATACTATTAATGAATAAAAAAAAATAAGGTGGTGTTAGCATGGGATAAGAAAAACTAAAATCTAAAAAAAACAAAATTGTAATAAATAATAAGTGAAAGAGTATGTTCTTAGGAATCTCAAGACTTTGAAACTCTGTTAGGTATCAAAGAGTTGAATTACCACAGGAGCAGATTGTTCGAAGAAAGTATATTTTCATTATAAAAATTAAGAAGGAGATTCCAATATGTTAAAAGAATTTTTAGAAGATATTTTAGATTATTTAGAAGACAACTTTAAATACGACTTAGCAATGCTTGTCGTTTTCGTATTCTGTATATGTATGGCATATGCTGCAATGAATGGTATTTACATGTATGCCGATAAAAAATGTAATAACGGATATACCACAGAGCAGAGATGGGAGATGGCAGAAGAGCTAAAAGAAAACTATACTATCTATGTTGATGGTGAAAAGAAAAACAAAGATTTCAATATTGATGGCTTAAGCCACGCGAAGTATGGAATAGAAATAAATATAGATAAAAAAGCAATTTATTTTTATTCAACAAGATAAGTCTCAGGTAATTTATTTGCTTTCCTGCCTGCACAGTTCTTTGTGTGGGCGGGATTTACTAGAAAGGGAAAAATATGAGAATATGTGTAACTGGTCACAGACCAAAACTCTTATATGGCTATGATCTGAATAATGGAAAATGGCAGGCCCTCAAGGAAAAATTGAAAGAACTTCTTTTAGAGGAAAATTGCACTGAGGCAATTACTGGTATGGCACTTGGTACAGACCAAATCTTTGCCCTGGCCGTTCTGGAGCTAAAAGAGTCTGGAAAAGACATCAAGCTGACCTGTGCAATCCCTTGTAAAGCCCAAGATTCGAAATGGAAACTGGAGAGCCGAAAACTGTATCACGAGATATTATCGAAAGCTGACTCAGTTGTACAAGTGTCAGAACTGGAATATGAGCCGCGCTTAATGCAGCAACGGAATCGCTGGATGGTCGATCATGCGAATGAAGTGATTGCTGTTTGGAATGGTAATGCAAGCGGAACAAAGAATTGCGTGGACTACGCGCGAAGTTGCGGGAAAGATGTAATATGGATCGATCCGAATGGACAGCTATTTATAAGGAGGCTATCGGAGGATAAGCAATAGTATGGAACAAAAAATATTAATTATACACAGCACAGACAGAAATGTAGAAAGGAATTTCTGGGGATATTTTTTTCAGTCATGCGGAATTTGGTACAAATCCAGAGGTTTTGGAATGAAATCTTCGGAGTTAGACGAGGGATATAAGGAAATGTATCTTATAAATCCTGATGATATGGGAAGAATAAGTCAGACCGATCCAGATGCTGTATATGTGCTAAACGAAAAACCGAAAGAAATTATGGAGAATATCTGTTATTTTACCTGGCAGGAACCGGAAACCTATGTGTCTATTTTGAATGCATTATTTCCGGAAGAGCCATATATGGGGGAACTGTTGTATTGCTTCCTAAAACATAATATGTGGCGCAATTCCTGGTTCTATCACGAACTTCCACATACACTTTCAGGATTCATAGCAAAAACAATCCTGGACGGTTGCAAAAATCTCATAGAACATCTGCAGTCTTTAAAAACATTATCAAAGAAGTCCCAGTGGCATCGAGACTTCATGATCCTGTATTGCAGGTATTTGGGAATGGGAATATCGTGGGATTATGATTCCCTGGAGTTTATTAAAAATCAATCTTTACTGAAAGACTGTAAGAATATGGAGGCGACCTATGGCAAAAGTCTTTCCCTATGGCTTATGACGGCAAAAATCAGTTATTTATCTCCAATTACACGTCCAAACGGATTGAAATATCTTAGATTAATTCGAGAGTTAGATAATACAGCAGATATCTGTTATTTAATTGGACAGCAGTGCGACGTGACCTATGGAAACTATGAACTGGCAAAAAGATATTGGCAGCAGGGTTATCAGCTCGATTCTAATTTTTTTCCTCTCTGTTACCTGAAAGCAAGAATTTTGCAGCAAAATAACAAATATTATGAAGCCGTTGCATTGTTCAATCGCGTCATCGAATTCATCCAGGGAGATGGTGAATATTCTTTTTCGAATGTGTCCGAAGTTATGTTCTTATACCATTCTATGGAACATATTGCAGATATTGCTGAGTTCTATTATAACAATAAAAACATGCAGGACCATATGACAGTACAGATGGAATTACTGAAAAAGACTCTGAATGATCATTTCGAATTCCTTAACACCTGCATGGCTTGCATCAGTACAGATTCGTTCACAAAAGATTTTTTTCATAAAGGTCTCGAAATGATACAAAAGAAACTAATGTAAGAAAAAAGGAGGAATATCATGGACAAACAGACGCCAAAAATATTTAAAGTAAGTGGATATTTACTGGATCCGACTGGCAGGCTCAATGCAGACAAGATCCGTTCCAAGCTCGCATATGGCTGCGGATACCCATTCCATACCCAGCATCTCCATGTTGAACAGGAGAAAGTGAAAGATTTGACGGAAGACCATCCTCTCCTGCATGAGAATTGTGATCTCAGGGATTGTGAAAAATATTTCCATGCACATCATCCTGTTGTGGATGGACGTGTTGTAAGGCCGGGGCAGGTATACCGGCATTTCAAAGGAAATATGGTAAAAGTTCTTCAGGTGGCTCAGGATTCCGAATCGCCGGGGCAGTATTTCGTTGTCTACGAATGCGGAGACAGTAAAGATGTGTGGTGCCGTCCTTACGGTATGTTCTTAAGTGAAGTAGACCATAAGAAATACCCGAACATTACCCAGAAATATCGGTTTGAGTTGGTCGAAGAATAAGAAAAAAAAGACGTCTCAATTGTGGGAAGACGTCTTTCTATGGTGGGAGCTGTTATTGTAACAGTTCCCTTTTTGATTTCCACTTTTACAGGTGAAAATCAGGGTGAGTGTACCGAATAATATTTATTCAGCAGAATCATTCTAACATATTGCTCCGAAAAAAGAAACGTAATATTTGAGAAAATGCCAATCCCGCTTTTGCTTGTCCACAACTTTGCCAAAATTGCCTTAATCCTCCATACTAATAAATAGAAGAACAAAAGCAATTGTTTTGGAGGATAACGATATGGATAAAAATAATAACAAAAAGCGTAAAAACTTAATTCAGGAATTTTTAACATATACGGGTTCTGACCCGTCAACCAACGAGATCATTGGATTTCTTGCTATTAAAAATGCAGAATATCTGGCAAAGAACGAGGCGAACCATGGACAGTTCTCAAAAGAGGAACGGAAAGACCTTTATGAGTTCTATAATTATTTCGCGGAACATTTCGAGAAACAGACCCGGGATGCGAGATTGAGAAATTGGGGACAGGAACCATACCTGTTCCGCCTCACGATAGACCTTTACGAATGGGAGCAACAGGAACTGAAAAATCTCAGTGAAGAACTCCCAGAAAAAATCAGATCAGAAATGGAAGTACTCAAGAAAAAACTGATAGAGATTCCCAAAAAGAAAATCATCAGCTGCATCAGCAGCCAGGGGACATCTGCATACGGGTTTCCAGCAGTTATCACGGAAGAAGAGAGGGAAGCATTTGACAATTGTTTTCTGGAAATCTACTGTGAAATGATCACCTGCCAAGGAGTCATGACTGTGCGTGCTATTGGTAATGAAGTAGAAAAAGACTGCTTATTTGGTGTTGTCTTTTGGAATGATGGTACATGGGAACCAGTTTCGAAAAAAGATATGGAAGAATCATACTGCACCGATGCGCAGGGACATCCGATACCGCCGGAACCGAACACGATCTACACCGAAATTGAGAGGTAAGGAATATGCCAAGAAAAAAGATTCAGGTCCCTGGTCAGATCGACCTTCCCCTGACTGCACCAGAACCAACCACGAAAAAAAACAAAAGGGTTAGAAAGAAAACTGAGACCACGGCAAAACCAAAAACTAAAGAACTGGAGAAAAAGGCAAAGAGTCCGGTCAAAGATTCTGAACCAGTTAAGACCACAAGAAAAAGAAACAAGAATACTGCATTGTCACAATCAGATATTCCAGTCAAAAAAACTTCCAGAAAAAAGAAGTACACACAGGCGCAGTATCGGGCAGCTGTGGAAATGGCAGAGGAATGCGGAGTGGTCAATGCAGGAAAGCTGATTAACCGGTTCCGCATTCCTGCAAATATGGCACTGGATATCCTTGCAAAGATGCAGGAAGAAGGTATCATCACAGAAAAAGGAGCCGTTGCGAAGAAAAAGGGAATTATTTGGAAGGAGAAATAAGATGTTTGAAGCCCCCGGAGATCAAGAAACAGCTCTGGGGCGGACATCTGTGGAACCCATCTTACTTTGTTGCTACCGTAAGCGACCGGACACTGGACCAGGTCACACAATATATCAACAGCCAGAAGACAAGATAAATCAGGAAAGGAGGCGTGGCATGAAGATCATTTCAACTTATGGAGTTAAGATCAAAACTTACAATCAAATCTTTAAAAAGACTGTAAAAGTTTACCGTCATGCTGCCGACTTCCTGATTGGTGTTTGCTTGAATGAATGGAAACAGATCTTACCACTAAAAGGCAAACGCCGGCTTACTTATGTAGAATCACTGGTCCATGTCACGGCTGCGCATCCAGATGTCAAATACGATTTTGATCAAAAGTTCTACAAGCTTCCAAGCTATATCCGGCGAGCTGCAATCAATGAGGCACTTGGAAAAGTCTCCTCTTACAAAAGCAATCTTTCCAACTGGGAAGCGGAAGATCCAAAGGTCCGTGGACACAAGCCTTCTTTTCCAAGAGCCGGATACATCTATCCATGCATGTATCGTGGGAACATGTATCAGCAGACCGGGACCTATGAAGCAAAGATCAAAGTTTATATCCGCAATACCTGGGACTGGTTGCATATTAAGTTCCGAAAATCTGACATGGATTATATCAATCGCAGGTGTGCCAACAGAAAGATGTGTACGCCGACACTTCAGAAGCGCGGACATGAATGGTACTTAGATTTTCCGTTCATGGAAGAAGTGGAACTTTGCAATACCGATATATGGAATCAAACGATCGTTGCTGTAGACCTTGGGATCAATACCGCTGCAACAGTCAGTGTGATGCGTGCCGATGGCACTATTCTCGGAAGACATTTTTGTAAACTTTCCGAAGAAACAGACCATCTGACGCACAGCATTAACCGGATCAAGAAAGCACAGCAGTACGGGAACCGAAAGATGCCAAGATTATGGGCGAAAGTCAAAGGTATCAACCACGATATTTCTGTCAAAACAGCGAAATTCATCATAGATACTGCCGTACTCTACAATGCAGATACGATCGTGTTCGAACACTTAGACAGAAACGGAAAAGTCCGAGGTTCCAAGAAGCAGCGGTTAAAGCTGTGGCGGAGCCAGGAAGTCCAGGCGATCGTGACGAACAAAGCGCATCGCCTCGGCATGCATATCAGGCGGATCTGTGCGTGGGGAACTTCCCGTCTTGCCTATGACGGTAGTGGTACTGTTCTTCGCGGTCAGAAAGCCGGGTTTAACACATATGAACTCTGCCGATTTCCAAATGGCAAAATTTATAACTGTGATTTGTCTGCCTCTTATAACATCGGGGCAAGATATTTTATCAGAGAGATCTTAAAATCCTTGGATGCGAATTCAAGGTTGCTCATGGAGGCAAAAGTTCCTCCATGCAGTAAGAGAAGCACCTGCACATTCGCTACGTTCATTAGCCTGAATGCGGAGCTTATGTCCTTAGCTGCATAAGACTTCTGAGTTCCGGCTGTATCTGTAGAAATGTAGTCCCCGCCTTCTAAAGAGGCTATGTGTGTAAAACACGCTTAAGGGGAAGTACGTGACTTTAGTCGTGTGAGGCTTCACTGGGATTATTTATATGCAAGGGCAGAGGGATATATTAAGGAATTCATCCCTGAAGCTCATGTGAACCATGGAACGATGACTCTTCATGATGCGAATCCAATCGTAGACGTTTCCTTCCCGGAAAAAGGGAACAAAAAAGTAATCGAATATCTTTTGAAACAGGAATGTATCCAATACAGAAGAGGTACAAATACAAAGGGAACGAGAATTAGGAATTTGGGGATCATATTTTCGGAAGATGGAAAGAATTTGTATGCAGGGTGGTAAGAATCTTATTTACATGGAGGAGAAAAATGAGCTATACATTCATTTGTACAAAAGAAAAGGAATGGTATCTAAAAATATCATCTTGCGAACAACTGATCGAATATTGGAATCATGTGTTTGAGCCGAAACTAAAATATGCATTTGATACAGTTTGTGATACCAAAGAATTTGGATGTGGAATACAACATTGTGATGTTCTGCAGTCCTTGATCGGAATCACAGCCAGATGTGAATGCCTGTCAATGAGAGCAGCATATGAAAAAATTCTATATATGCACAAAATCGGGCAGTATCAAGCATTGTGTAATGGCAAGACACTCTATATAAACAAAAAACTTGGATGGAATGCATCCCCTAAAGATACCGAACAATTTGTACATAAAAATAGTTTTGAGTTCCCGATAATGGAAAAAGAGCGTATCAAAATTGAACAATTTCCAATGGGGAAACATTTCTATATATTCATTGACGGAGTACAGCTGAGAAAAAACGAGAATTTGAAATTTGATTCAAAACAGGAAGCATTGAAATTTGCACAGGAATATCTGCCAAAGGAGAAGAAAAATTGAGAGAAAAAATAGAAATAATAGAGTTACAGCCAGAACAAAAAGAGAAAACACTGACCTGCATGGCAAAATTATACCAGTCATTGGAATTCTTTTATCAGCTGGCAAATGATGATAACCTATCTAAAGAAAATGTAAAAACTCATATGGGATTGTTTGAATCTTATTTTACGGAACTGTCAGATATTCTTGGATATGATTCAGTCATTGCTGAAGAACGAAAAAAACGCTATAAAGAGATTCGGACCTTACAGGAACAGTTGCGGGAAAGCCTGGCAGAGCAAAGCAAAACAATTACCACAGATCTTCTGACAGAAAAATTAAATCACTTGGATGGGTTGTTCCGTGCCTGGTATTCCTCATTAGGATTCCATTACGCATCCCAGGAAAAGATCACACAAAGAATGTTCCTGTACACGGTCACACAGGAATTGGAAAAAGAACCTTCCTGCAGCTGTGTCCCAAAAGAATGCAGGAAATATATGGACGAATGGGGAATTGTTCCAATCAACAAAAGAGAAGACTGGGACATTTTTGAAGATTAGTTCCATGACGAATTACTCGACACAGATAAAAACAGAAAAAACTTGGAAAATCTTTATGAAAAATATCTTCCAGGATTCCGGATCTGGAAATTTGAGAGCCACAGGAATGATTACGGACATTTTGTCCTGCGCCATACGGTATATGTGCCGTTTGAAGCAATCGAGGATTTAGAAAAACAGAGGTGAAATTATGGAAATAGCGGAATGGAAGAAAGAAATAGATGCATTGTTATCATCTGGAACTATAACGGATTCAGACATAGAAGAATATATCAGTAAGCATCCAGAAATAAAAGGAAGAGATGTTTGGTATTACATATCTGAGCTGACTGCCCCAGAAGAATGCAAGGGATGTTTGTATATACAGAAGAGCGGTATGTATCCATGTAATGTATGCAAAAGGCAGAATGTACTGGCAGACTACTACGAAAGAAGCAAGATATAAGAAGGAGGAATAAGTATGGGAGCAGTAAGCAAGATACAGATCAAATACGGCTGTAATTTCGTTACAGCCTGTAAGACAGAAGGTGTCTGCCGGTTCGTAACAAAACACAAAAAAGAACTGCAGGAAATCCTGCATCATAAGGGTAGAAGAGAATTAGAAACCCTGTTCCAGTTGGATAATATCCTGGATTGGGAAGAGCGGATCAAGTTCTGCAGATACCTCGGCGATCACCGGAAAGATTTTAGTATGGTCTTGGACAGTGGGGATGAAGAGAAAATGCAGAGGTATCTAGTCAGGTATTTTCAGAAAGGATAAGAAATATGGCAGCTTATACATACGAAAAAGAAACAGAGACTATCAGACGCCAAAATGAGACAGAATGTGAGGATAAGATTCGTCTCAAGGTGCTGACTGAACATATAGGGGCTTTTCATTCCCGGATATGTAACGAGGAATTCCGGACACGGAAAGAACGGGATGCTACGCTCGCAGTCATGGACGCATTAAGAGTTCTTGAGAAAACTATGGAAGAAAAATATGCGATTCGGAAAAAGAACTATTATGACCAGGGGTGCAGCTGTAATTTTCCAGATGAGCTGTAAAGGAACTTTTCCAGAATAATGAGGAGTAAGGATATGTTAGATATTTTTAAAAATATATTAAATAAAAAAAAGAAATTAACGATTTCAGATAAGGATAAAATTGCAGCACTGCTTGGAACAAATGCGGAAGCATTGGAAGCCTTTGAAAAAGCATATCACAAAGAAATGCTGAACGAACCAGTCAGCGATAATTTATTCGCTGTAAATGCAAAGCAGGCATCTGATATGCAGGAACACGTTACCGTTGAAGATGCATGCGTAAGTGAACTGATCGACCGGATCGTTGCAGAACTTTTGCAGGATACAGCATATTATACATATAAAGAGGGAAAATCCTCCAGCGGAACATACCATGTCTTATCCCCGGGTACTCCCGTTACGAAGGAAGAGATTATGGAATTACCGGAAGAACTGCGTCCGCAGCTGACTGGAAATCTTATGATCCGTGATATCAA
>OGDF01005811.1_pt1 | contig 12773 bp, 9 predicted proteins | sample 1570141 | NCBI WGS metagenome assembly OGDF01 (sample SAMEA4370581, study PRJEB24528) | human gut metagenome | reverse complement strand
GGACATCGCTGCGATAAGGATGACGACAACAACCGCAATCGCGATCCATTTGCCGATTCCTTTTTGTTTTTTCCGGCAGTTCGGGCATACTTTTGCGTCTTTTGGGATTTCGGTTTTACAGTGTTTGCATAATTTGGTGTCTTTTTTGTTTTCCTTTTCCATCGTATTCCTCTCCATTTTTCTGTCTTTTTCCAGAAAATGTTTCCGAACCGCTTCTGTCAACATAAAAAGAAAGAAGCCCGGAATCATTTTCCTGTGCTTCTTTCATCATACAGATTCTATATTATTTTATGGTATGCACACAGCATACACTTTTTCAGAATAAACCTTCCAGGATCATCGCAATCATTACCGCTGCTACAAACAGCGCCATATACAGCAAAACATCTCCGATGATGCGAATGAATCTCGCGGGATGATTTAAAAGTGGAATCTTCCGACGGACACCCCGGTAGTCACCGATCAGAAAAATACTTGCCATCTGCGAACTCCACAGACAGATTCGGTTTACATACTGAATTGCCGTATTTGCCGTTGTTCCGTTCGTGTTATGAAAATCCATGGAAAAACAGATCCATGCGACAAACAGATATCCCAGTCCTGCCAGAATCATTTTCCAGAAATTGTCGGAATGAAATCCCGGAGGTGCCCAGGACATATCGCGATTTTTCTTAACATGATTCGATGCTGTCACAGAAACTTCCATTTGCCCCGAAGATTTTTGTACAGCTGCTTTCTCCAGTGCACGCATCAGTTCTGTAACATTCTGATACCGTTCTTCCGGATTCATGGCAGTGCAGCGCGAAATAATCTCTCCCATCTGCCCGGCTGCTTTTTCTTCCACCGGGAATTTTCCTGTCAGAAGATAATTGAACAGCACACCCAGTCCGTAAATATCCGTCCTCGCATCGGTCTGTGAAAATCCAAACTGTTCCGGTGCCGCGTACCCTTCCGTTCCCATCATCACCGTATCTCTGTGTTTTCCCGGCTGATACTGGCGGGCAATGTCAAAATCAATCAGCTTGATCCTGTGATCGGCGGTAAGCATGACATTTTCCGTCTTCAGATCCCGGCAGATGATCGGCGGTTTTGCATCGTGAAGTGGCTGCAACGCCATACACAGATCCCGGATCATCCCGGCGGCTTTTTCCTCAGAAAACTTCATACCACTTTCCAGACATTCTTCCAGATTTTTTCCGGTTTCATATTCTTCGATGATAAGCAGACGATTTTCGTCCAGCTGGATACATTCATAAATGACCGGAAGATACGGATTCGTATGTTCTTTTTAAAACAAATACACCGGATACAACTCCGAAGAAATCACTTTCTGTACTCCGATAAGACCTGTCTGCTGATTTCTTACCAGGTCAATGGATTTATCTTCTCTCAATGCGCCCAGATGCTGATACTGCGATAAACGGTATTCTTCTGCCCGTGTCATAAAACTCCCCCTCTTGCATTCGTACAGGAAAAATTATATAATACCCTCACTTATAATGCAAGGAGCTGCCAAATTTATGAAACCATCTGAGAAATCCAAAAATACCAATGAACTGATGCAGATTCTTTCTTCTGCAAAAACGCCCGAGGAATTACAGGCTTATACAGAAACGTTGAAACAAGAACATATCAGCTGCTCTTTTGTCGATTTTATCTCCGAAAAGCTCAGGGAACGAGAGCTGTCTGCCGCCGACCTGATCCGCAATTCTATGATCCAGCGAAATTACGGTTATCAGCTTCTCAACGGAACCAGAACACCTTCCAGAGATAAGGTTCTGGCTTTTTGTCTTGCGCTTGGACTCGATCTGACGGATACCCAGCGTGCATTAAACTGTGCCGCAACCGGTCAGCTCTATCCCAAAAACAAAAGAGATTCCGTTCTGCTCTTTGCAATCAAAAAGAATCTCTCTGTTATGGAAACAAATGATCTGTTATACGATATGGAAGAACCACCGTTAAAAGTTCTCTGATCTCTTATCGTTTCATGTATCGCTTATTCACATACATCATTCCTGCCAGACACAGCACCAGCTGCAAGATGGATGACATCGGTGGTGTGGCAAGGCCAATGTGGAACAGGGCCGGGTTCGGCTGGATACTCATAAAATAGGATACCGGTACACGGACACAGAAAGCGCCGAGGATTCCCTGGATCATAACGAATCTTGTCATGCCGATACCATTGTAGAAACCGATGTAACAGAAGAATACCGCCGTAAAAATACAGTCAATCGCATATGCTTTCAGATAATCTGCCGCTGCCAGGATGACCTCCGAATCGGAAGAAAGGATACCCGCCAGAAGATCTCCATGGAAAAAGCCGGATAAGAGGCAGGTATCTCAACCTGACATCTTATCCGGCTATTGCTTCCAATGAACCCAGGATCATTCCTCTGAACCGATCCCCGATATGCAATGCAACAAATTGCCCTCCGATGAAGTATCTGACGGAAAATAACGAAGGGGAATTGAATATTGCTGTTCCACTGATGCGAAGCAGCTGTATGATTCCACAGATTATGGCAGAATTTTCAGAAAAATATCCGAATGTCAATGTCAGCATCTGGGAAGAGGCATACTCTATTCAGGAAAAACTTCTGTTGAATGATCAGCTTGATTTTGGGATTTTTAATGAGACGAGGGAACATCTAAAACTGGAATACGAACTGCTGAAAAGAGAGGAAATTCTTCTGGTTATGCCACCGGATCATCCGTTGGCATCTTCCGGATATCAGTCTCCCTCCGACCGGTATCCGAGAATCGATCTGTCCACGCTTGCCAGCGAACCTTTTATTCTCCATTTTCCGGAACAGACCACCGGAAAACTGGTTCTTGAAGCCCTGGATCGCGCCGGTGTCCAGCCCCGTGTACCGGTTCGAAGCCGGAACACGGAGACCTGTGTAAAACTTTGTATGCAGGGAATAGGCATGTGTTTTACGCCGGAAACATATATGCAGAATATGGAATTTTCCAGAAAACCGGTTTGCTTTTCTGTCGGAGAAAAAGGAATCTTTACAACACTGAGCATCGCTTTTCGCAGGGGAACTTATCTTCCCAAATACGCCAGGGATTTTATTGAAATTGCACGGAATAAATAAGGATTTCACTGATACAACGGATGGTTTTTGTGCCATTCTCTATTATCGCTTCTGCAACAGAAGATTCAACCATTTTTCTTCTTCCCTTCCCGGACGCACATCACCGGTCACCCAGGATTCTGCTATGGAAAGTGACTCAGTATCACGGATGAATCTCTGGAAACTGTTCCAGGTGAAATCCGTGAAATATCTGCCGTTTCGCATCCCTTCACACTCTCCATATTTGAAAGAAGTATAGATCCATCCATCGGGACGCAGGGCATCCGCCATTTTTTTCAGCACAGATCTTAATTCTGTTTTTTCCAGATGCAGAATCGAAGAACACGCCCAGATACCGTCATACTGCTCCCGGACATCCAGATCCTGAAAATACATCTGGCGTACCGGAATTCCTGTATAGGCACTGGCGATTTTACACAGTTCTTCGGATCCGTCTATGGCCTCCACCTGATAGCCATGTTCCAGAAAATATTTGGTATCTCTGCCGGAACCGCAGCCAAAATCAAGAATTGCCGCTCCCGGTTCCAGTCTGCTTAAAAACCGATTCAGTGTATCTGTCAGATCTGCGTGAACTGTACCGCTGACAAAAGAACCGGCATTTTGATTATAATATTGTAATGTTATATCTTTGTTTTCTTTATACATAGTTATATCCTTTTCTATTACAAATAAAATTATGCAAATCAAAAACAGCTTTCAGGAAACTGACACGTAACCCGGAAGCTGTTTGATTATTGCTATTTCACCAGTTTAAATGTCTTTTCCAGCATAAAGAACATCAGAATCAGGAAGAACAATACATAAACCGGAAGTAAACCGACAGAAATATGGTTTGCGATCAGTCCGAACAGCGGCGGCATAAAAGTAGATCCCACATAATCACTTGCCATCTGGATACCGATGATCGCCTGGGAGTTCTTCTCTCCGAAATTGGAAGGTGTTGCATGGATGATAGATGGATAAATCGGTGCACAGCCAAGTCCCATAATAACCAGACCAAACAGTGCAAATTCATCGATGGATACCGGTAACAACATACCGATACATCCAACAAGAATGATAGCGATGCCCAGACGAATCATCTTGTGGTCTCCCATTTTTTCTGTAATAAAACCTGCCAGAAATCTTCCAAGTGTGATACCGATGCAAAACAGGGACGCAAAGGCTGCTGCACGTTCCGCAGAAATTCCCTTTGCTCCTACCAGATAGCTGCTTCCCCACAGAATCACTGCTGATTCCAGTGCACAATAGGAGAAAAATCCAAGAAGAAGATTCGGAACGCCTTTGATCTTCAGTGCACCTTTGATGCCTACCATCTCTTCTTCTGCCTTTTCTTCCTGCGCAGTTTCTTTTTTATTCACCTTCCATATCGGCAGTGTCACGAAAAGAATCAATGCTATTCCGATCTGGATAAAAGATACCATGCGATATCCGTTCTGCCACACCGATGTGGTCAGTGCATAACTCATCACATACGGACTGATAATGGTTCCCAGTCCCCAGAAACAATGCAGCCAGCTCATATGCCTGGAGTTATAATGAAGCGCTACATAGTTGTTCAGTGCAGCATCAATCGCTCCCGCACCCAGTCCATAGGGAATGGCCCATAGACAGAGCATCCAGAAGGCGCTTGCCGTAGAAAATCCGAATAATGCGATTGCAGTAAGCATCACGCTGAACACAGTTACAATCTGTGTACCGAATTTCTTTGTCAAACGCTCAGACATCAAACTGGAACAGATGGTTCCTCCGGAAATAATCATAGTTACCAGACCCGCATAAGACAGCGGAACCTGAAAAGCCTTGTGCATCACCGGCCAGGCAGAACCCAGAAGGGAATCTGGCAGTCCGAGACTGATAAATGCCAGATAAATCAACAGTAGTAATAGTGTATACATCTTTTTCTCCTTCTCTTTCATAGTACAACCGACGATGGAAAAGGGCGTCCCAAAGGTTTTCCATCGCCGGTTGCATTTGTTTTCTATCTATTACTATACGTTAAAATATATGACTTGTCACGGGGAAATTTGTGAATCTCAGAGAAATTATTGATATTGTTGCCGGTTGTTCAAAATTCGCTGACACACTTCACGAGACATTGCCGCAGAATATCAGTTCGATATTTGCTATACCGGGTAAAATAATGGATCTCCGAACCCGTCTGTTATTTAGAATCCTCATTCCGTTTCTTAATGTGTCGAATGACAATGGAACTTTCCCGGCAATACCGGCAGATGCTTTACCGGATGTCTCTGTATCAGACTGCCAAGGAACAGCAATTATCTGTGGGAACGCTTCCTGTACTCTCTCAGTATCATCTTACCGGAGGTTTCCGCCTGTTTCAGAAAGAACACCCAGAGATTTCTCTTGCTCTTACCGAGGTGGAAGAAAGCGAATTAATGGAAGGCATCGAAAAGAAGCGATTTGCCATGATTCTTGCCAGAGAATCTATGATCGATACGGAACATTATCATTTTTTTCCTATTGCAACCGACCGGATCTGTGTCATGCTTCCGGCAGATCATCCACTGGCAACACGACAAAAGCTTTCTGTTACAGCACTGACCGATCAGTCTTTTCTGCTGATGCACCCATACACATCCATTTATCAGCTGTGTATGCAGATTTTTCAAAATGCAGGTATTCATCCGTTGATTCTTCGCACTGCACGCGTAGAGTCTTTAATCAGTGCCGTTGCTGTCGGAGAAGGTATCAGCCTTTTTGCAGAGAGCAATTTTCGTCTGTTTCAACATGAGGGCGTGATATCTGTTCCTTTGGAAGAATCACCGGTACTCCGGATTGGATTTGCATATAAAAAAGCCGGAGAATATACTCCGGCCATGGATTGTTTTTTACATTTTATGGCAGATTCACAGAAATATTGAATGGTTCTCAGCATCTACAACGGATGTAAAACCGTAAACATCTTCAGAAGTTCTTTTTCTCCATAATCATCGAAGCGGATGATTATGGTGTCTTCATTTTCGGAGATTACCGTTCCGACTCCGTATTTTTCATGTGCTACGCGCGGCTGGTTGGCTGCGGAATCTGTATCTGTATGATTGGTTGCACTCTTCGCAGGGTTTTCTTCTTTTTCCTCATGCCTGCACGGATCCGTGTCTGGTTTTTCAACATCTATCTCAGGCGATATTGTCCGAAAGTCCTCTTCTGGCATTTGCAGCGTCCGCTCTTCTCTTGCCTGCAAAATCTGCCGCTTCATCGCCTGCAAATGTTCCGCCGCACTTCCTTCTGCATATTTTGGTTCATCCAGACCTTCAATCAGGTCTTTCGGAAATATTTTTAGGTATTTTCCGGGGCCTGGAATGATTCCGTAGCCGTCCGGGCTGGTGTAATAGGAAAGTTCCAACTGTTCCTTCGCGCGGGTCATTCCCACGAAGAACAGACGTCGTTCTTCTTCCTCCTGATCAAAACCGGTTCCACGCAGAGGCAACAGACCATCATTCACACCGATGATGAAAACACAGGTAAATTCCAATCCTTTTGAGGCATGAAGCGTCATCAACTGCACAGCGTCAATTTCTTCTTCTCTGGAACTATCTTTTTGCCCTTTCGCACTGTAACCCACTGTATTTATTGGATATTTTGCTGTCAAATCTTCTATACTTTGCTTTTCTGTAACGTAATTCCCTGTTACTATATTCTCCGTCTTCTGGTTCTCTGAATTGTGCATCCAAGGCAGTCCATAGAGAGCCACATCATTCAAAAATTCTCTGATATTCCACTTGTTCCGAATTGCATCAAAAATTCCCAGAATACACGCCTTATCTTCCTGATAACCAGCTCTAGATGGCATCAGATAACGATCCAGTGAGAACATTTCCCACAATTGATCGGTTTCTTCTGTCACAAACACATCTTCCTGAACATTCACCATCCCCGAAAACAATGGAGAATTTTTCGGCAATGTTCCATCCGTCTCCCAGCGTCGGATCTGCTGTAATGCTTTTTTCGTTGTCCATCCCTCTCCATACGTTTTGTTGCACAACGCTTCCACACCACTCGTGGTATCCGAATGATTCACGCAAAACCGAAGCACATGAAAAAACCACTGCACTACCGGAATATCTTTCATTTTTTCTTTCACTGCCACATGCACCGGAATCCCGTTTCTGGTAAGTACCTGTTCCAGTAGTGCCGACTGATTCTGCAAACGATACAAAATCCCAATCTCGTGATACGGAATCCCCTGCATATGAAGCTCCCGGATACGGGCTGCCAGATCCTCAGCCTCCTGAAATGGATCATACTGTTTTCGGATCTGCACTTTACCGCCTTCGCTTTTTACCCCTTCCAGCGTACTTCCATTCTGCAAAAATCGTCTTGCTGCAGATAAAATCGTCCCAGAAGAACGATAATTGATCGGAAGGCTGAGTTCCATCGCCTGATAGCGGTTTTTCAGCTGGAAGAAAATCTGAAAAGCACTTCCCCGCCAGCTGTAGATCACCTGATTCGGATCACCAACCGCAAAGAGATGACTGTCTTTTCCCATCAGACTGTCCAGAAGATCCAGCTGACTCTGATCGCAGTCCTGAACTTCATCGATGATCAACCACAGCGGACGTAGAATCTCCGGGTGGCTCTGAAGCAGCTGTCCGGTATGTAAGATCAACTCCTCGTATGTCATTTTATTCTGTTTCTTTTTTTCTTCTTCCAGCAGAGTACACAACCGTTCAAAATCATCCCCGTAATCTTTCGGTTTTCTTCCACTTTTCTGACGGCTTTGATCCAGCCGCTTTTTTAAACGGTTTTTATATTTAATCTGAAGATTCTGTTCCGTGATCAGCTGCTGTGCCATCTGCATTTCTTCTTCGGGGATGCATACCTGAAATTCTTTCGTATATCCAAGTTCCTCTACCGGAAGAATCGTCTGTAACATCCGAAGTGCCACACTGTGAAACGTGCCAAACCACAGATCTTCCTCTTTTCCGGTCAGATTTTCCAGCCGCTCCCGGATTTCATTTGCTGCCTTATTGGTAAAGGTAAGCACCATCAGATCCTTTGGAGCCACTCCTTTTTGTTCGCAAAGATAGCGAACTTTTGCCGTCAACACGGTCGTCTTCCCGCTTCCTACATTTGCATTGACCAGACAGGCAGGACTCTCATCAAGCACTGCCTCTTTCTGGTAGGGATTCAGTTTATTCAGATCCATCATCTTTTTTCTCTCTCCTGATATCCATCGCCCGGTAACGGCGAAGAATCTTTTCCTGTTTCTCCCGTTCTTCTCTATCGTAGTCTTCTACAGACCGCCCGGCTGTATCGTGACTTTCTGTCCACGTTTTTCTTGTATCTGAACCCGTAATGTCAGATAAATTTCCCCGCTTTTCCGGTCTTTCCGCCCGGATTTCCAACCGAAATCCTGCCGGAAGTTCTGTATAATAACCGATCAGATTCCGCAGACTCTGTTTATTTTCCGGCCCATTCGCCCACTGTGCAAAAAATGGTGTGTCTACCGAAAGAATCAGTCTGGTATCCTTCACTTTCACCCGGTGCACGGTCTGGAAAAATCCGGCGTACTGCTCTCCGTTCTCTCTGGCTTTCCGGCAAAAAATATCCCACTTTTCCGGTAATGTTTCCAGTCGGAATTCTTTCCTTTTCCAGGTGGACTCTGCCCAGGTAACTACTTTTTCACCTTTGGGAACCTCCGATGCTTCCCGCAGATTTTCCAATCCCCACAGGATCAGTTTGCGATCCAGTTTATAATCCCCCACACATGCCGCACATCCGTCTTTGCATTTGCAGCCGGACACCATGCGAATCGCCTGTTCGATCACCTGCGGGATCAGATCATAGATTTTCTCGGAAAATCCAAGACCGCCCACATAGCCGTCATAGAAATAAATGGATACATCCGACGCTGTTTCACCCGATAATTCCAGCGCATTTGTGGAAGTTATCACATGGATATCCTCCTGTTCTGTCATCGTCACCATCTGCGCAGCATTTTTCAGAGCGAAACACAAGCCCTGAAAATGATTATTCCTGGTCAGCCGTCCCGTATCATCCGCCTGCAGCAGACCACGATACGCCCGTACCAGATTCTCCGGCAGATGCATCCAGGTTCCTTCGGTATCATAATCCTTCGTCAGCGGTGTCCAAAGTTCCTCATATCCAAGGTTCTGATGGTTATGGAACTGCAGTTTTTTGTACATATAGACATAATCCGCCACATTCACATCACCAAACTGCACCCGAATCCGGTTCCACTGCTGTTCCTTCTGGCTGTGGATTACATGAATATTCGTCTCGCCTCCGGCAACCGTATAATAATTTCCGTTAAATGGAATCGCATACGCCATCTTGCTCTCCAGATCCATCTTCACCACCCGGTAAGATTCCCCGTCGTGGATATAAACCGCACCTTCATGAATCTCCCGAAACGCCTGACTTTCATCCATCTCCGTGATCGTTTTTCCGGTTTCCTGATTCAACAGCGTGTATTTGTTCTTATCAATATTTCGCATGGAGAAATCGCCCGCCGGATACTCGCCGCCTGCCCATGCAAACCGACCGTTCTGGCTTCGCACTTCCTGCATCTTCATCAGTACCGGAATCGTCTCTCCGAGATCCGGGAAGCGGGCAATGTCATCCAGAGACATCGGGAGTTCTGCTGCCGCCGCACGGATATGTGCCAGTTCGATCAGCAGGTTATCCGGATCAATCACCGCATGTTCACTGCTCTCATCAAAAAGCCATCCAGGCTCCAGACCGATATACTGATCCATCGGAAGGTGATCCAGGATCAGATAGTTGGTACAGCTTTTCTTACTTCGCCCCGCACGCCCGGTCTGCTGCCAGAAAGAAGAACGGGTTCCCGGATAACCGATCAGTACCGTCACTCCGATAGAACCGATATCAATTCCCAGCTCCAGTGCATTCGTACTCACCACCCCCAGCAGATCCCCACGGATCATCTGCTGTTCGATGGTCTTTCGCTCGATCGGCGTATAACCGCCCCGGTAACCGGAAATCTGATCCGAAGTCACTGTAGTAAGAAAATCCGCCGCATCCAGCCGGTCTCTTGTCTCTTTTAACACAACTTCCACATTTTTTCTTGATTTTGCAAATGCAAGAAAACTGTCCCTCTGTTCCATCAACTGTGGAAGCATCTGTGCCGCCACCGACACAATGGATTCCTGCCCGTAATATTGCTGATCCTTTCCGCTTATTTTCGGTGGCTGTATCAGCAGATAATTCCGCTCGGATGCCGCCGAACCGTCTTTTGTCACCGAAGCAAATGGTTGTCCACAGATTTTTTCCGCCAGTTCCACCGGATTGGCAATCGTAGCCGAACTACATAGAAAATGAGGGACTGCGTGATAATACTCTGTAATCCTCGAAAGCCGCCGGAAAACATTTGCCATATGGGATCCAAAGGCTCCACGATAGGTATGCATCTCGTCGAGAACCACGTATTTCAGGTTCGAAAAGATAAAATCAAATCCGTATTTGCTGTGATTTGGCAGCATAGCGCCATTTAACATCTCCGGATTCGTCAGAATAATATTTGCCCGGTCCCGGATCCGTTTTCGCTCGTTCACTGGCGTATCACCGTCATATACTCCGGCACTGATTTTCTCCGGTCCGAAAAAAGAAAGCCACGGCTGCAATGCCCGGTACTGATCCGCCGCAAGTGCTTTCGTCGGATAAATAAAGATTGCCCGCGCCGTCGGATGTTCCAGAATCTCCTGTATCACCGGAAGCAGAAAACTCAGCGTCTTTCCACTAGCCGTCGAAGTGGTAATCACCACGTTCTTCCCTTCCCGCGCCAACTCATACATCTGCGCCTGATGACAGTACAGCTGATCAATTCCCCGTTCCCGCAAAAACTCCACGATCTTCGGATTCAGAGATTCCGGAAACGAGGAATATATCGCTTTCCGTGCAGGGATCGTTCTTCGATATATAATTAAATCCTTGATGTCCATAACATCCACAGTCCTTTCTGATGCAAACTTGTGTTCTGGTGTTATTGTAACGGAGAATACTGCGGGATGCAAGATGGAATGAGAGAAAATAAATTATCTTCAACGTATAAATTTCCCGGTAACACTGTTTTCATTTTCTGTGACCTGCTCCGGTGTTCCCACAGCAGCGATCCTTCCGCCTGCTTCGCCGCCTTCCGGACCCATATCGATGATATAATCTGCGTTTCGGATCACATCCAGATCGTGTTCTATCACAATCACAGTTGCCCCCTGATCCACAAGTGCCTGGAATACCTGAAGCAGCGTCTTTACGTCCAATGGATGTAATCCAATCGTCGGTTCATCGAACACGAAAACGGAATCAAACTGCCCTTTCCCCATCTCACTGGCAAGTTTCAGTCTCTGTGCTTCCCCACCGGACAGTCCCGGTGTCGCCTCTCCCAGGGTCAGATAGCCAAGCCCAAGATCTCGCAGTACTTCCAGCCGCTGCCGCACCACTTTCCAGTCTCCTGCCGCCTGTAGTGCTGTGTTCACATCCATCGCCATCATCTGCGGCAGCGAATACCTTTTCCCCGGTTCCTTTTCATAGCAAACCTGCCATGCCGCTTTCGCATACCGAGATCCTTTACATTCCGGACACACCACATCTACATCCGGCAAAAACTGTACATCCAGTGTGATCTGCCCTGTTCCATCACATGCCGGACATCTGAGATTTCCGGTATTATAGGAAAAATCCTTTGCCTTGTATTTCATCCTTTTTGCATCGTCAGTCTTTGCGTAAATCTTTCGAAGTTCATCATGCACATTGGCATACGTTGCCACGGTAGAACGAATGTTGATTCCAATCGGTGACGCATCGATCAGTTTCACATGGGAAATCCCCTCCGCAGAAACATTTTTCACGTGTTCCGGCAATGTCTCTCCGTTCAGTGCTGCCTCCAGTCCCGGAATCAGGCTTTCCAGCACCATCGTAGTCTTGCCAGAGCCGGACACACCGGTCACAACGGTCAGCCTGCCTTTTGGAATATCGACTTCCAGAGGTTTTACCGTATGGATCGCATTGGTAGAAAGATGGATAACTCCCAGATCAAACATATTTTCAGCATGCGTCTGTTCCCGTACCGGCAAATTCGTTTTCTGCGCTAAAAACGGACCAATCATGGAAGCCGGATTCTTTGTAATCTCAGGGATCGTTCCCTCTGCGATCACATATCCACCGCCATTTCCTGCCTCCGGTCCCATCTCCACGATCCAGTCAGCTTCCGACAGAATCTGCGTATCGTGATCCACCAGAAGAACCGAATTACCATCTGCGATTAGATCATGCATTACGGCATTCAATCCATTAATATTGGAAGGATGTAATCCGATCGAAGGCTCATCCAACACGTACAGCACACCTGTCGTACGGTTTCTCACAGCTCTCGCCAGCTGCATCCGCTGCCGCTCCCCGGTAGACAATGTCGCAGCTGCTCTGTCGAGAGACAGGTAAGAAAGTCCCAGATCCATCAGTCTTTTTGCAGCTGTCTGAAAGGATTCGCAGATTGATTCTGCCATTGGACGCATTTCCTCCGGCAGAGAATCCGGAACATCGGCAACCCATACAACCAAATCTTTTAAAGTCATCTGACACGCCTCCGCCAGTCCGATGCCTCGAAGTTTCGGTGCTCTCGCTTTTTCGGAAAGTCTGCTTCCCTGACACTGCGGGCAGATCTCTTCTTTC
>OGDF01005805.1_pt1 | contig 12781 bp, 10 predicted proteins | sample 1570141 | NCBI WGS metagenome assembly OGDF01 (sample SAMEA4370581, study PRJEB24528) | human gut metagenome | reverse complement strand
GTGCGCTCTGCGAGGCGGATGCGGCTCCTGCGGGAGCCTTATGGACAATGCCACATCACGGCGGTGCTGCTGTCATAGTCCACGCAGTCGGTGCACAGTGATTGCATCCCTTAATACCGTCGCTTCAACCGACGGTATTCCACCAACTGCCCGCACAAACCTGCCACTGGCAGCTTTGTCAGCGGTAATGACTATCAGCATTAGTGATAGTCATTTTCTCTTTGAAAAGAGAAACAGAAACTTTGCAAAAGGACGGTGAGAACGAATGGCGATCTACCACTTGGAAGCGAAAGTGGTCAGCAGAGGTACGGGACGCTCTGCGGTTGCCGCTTCCGCTTATCTGAGCTGTACCAATATTCTTAACGACTATGACGGGGTACGGCACGACTTTACACGAAAGAAAGGGCTTGTGTGGCAGGATGTGTTTCTGCCGGAGTTTGCGCCACCCGAATGGAAAGACCGAGGTGTACTTTGGAACGCCGTGGAGGAAAACGAAAAGACCAAGGACAGTCGCCTTGCCCGTGAGTTCGTTCCTGCTCTGCCCATTGAACTGACACCGGCACAATGGCAGGATCTTCTAACCGATTTCATCCAGAACAGTTTTGTTGCCGAAGGAATGTGCGCTGATGTGGCGATCCACGATCCGTACCCGCCCGGTCATAATCCTCACGCTCATATTATGCTGACGGTTCGCCCGTTGGATGAACAAGGAAACTGGCAGTACAAGACCGAGAAAGAATATCTCTGTATCAGAAACGGTGAGGAACGGGGCTTTACCGCCGCTGAGTTCAAGGCGGTACAGGCTGACGGATGGGAGAAACAATATCCTTACAAGGTCGGGCGCAAGAAAGTGTATATGCCGCCATCTGAAGCGGAGAAGCACGGATACGAACGAGCCAACAAGCACCCGAAAAGCACCAAGTTCGGCAGGCAGAATCCCATTGCCGAGCGTTGGAACAGTGAGGAACAGCTTATGGAATGGCGCAAGGCGTGGGCAGATGTGACCAACCGCTATTTGGAGCGATACGGACACGATGAGCGCATCGACCACCGCAGCCATGCAGATCGGGGCTTGACCGAGCAGCCCACCATTCACGAGGGTGTAGTTGCCCGTGCATTGGAGAAAAAGGGCATCATCTCTGAACGCTGTGAAATCAACCGTCAGATCAAGGCAGACAATGCTCTGCTGCGAGAGCTGAAAGCAACGGTTAAGAAGCTGATGCAGGCGGTGAAGAATACCGTTCCTGCCATAGCGGAGGCAATGGAAAAGATACGCAGCAGTATGCTGATTTTCAGTTATCAGCTCCGTCATATAGGTGTAGGCAAACACAACATGGGCAAGCGTGTCAAGGCAGTCAAGCCGGAGCTTGAACGCTATGCGGGATTGGTGCAGCAGATCAAGGAGAAATCCAAGGAACGGAAAGCTCTGCTTGCGGAGAAAAAGGAAACGCCGTTCTATCAGATACCCAAGCTGCATGACCTTACCCGCCGCATTACCGAGCTGACCGAGGAATTGGAGGAACTGAAAACCGAAAAGGAAATGGTGCTTCGCTCTTTGGACTGTGCCGACGATGCGGGCATTTCTGCGGTGAAGAAAGAAATCGCCACATTGGAGGGTGCGCTACAGAAGCTGTCTGAGCAGGAGGCGAAATATTCTGCCGAGCTTGATGAAGCCTTGAAGCAGTACGCCGAGCTGAAAGAGCAAGCCGCCGGTATGGATGCCGCCGAGCTGATGGACGCACGGCTTGCCGTTCGTGATGAAAAGGAACGATCTGCCGTTGATCGAGTAAAATCTGCCTACGGTGAGAAATACGATCCGATGATGATGCACGACAGCAAGCGTGATGTGGCAAATCTGCTCCATGAGGAAGCGGAGACACGGTCTGTTCGAGAGTTTTTGCGGCAGAAACAGAAAGCACAGCAGACACAGCAGCATAAGAAACCCAAACGCCACGAACAGGAACGGTAATGTGCCGTTCCTGTTCTTTTTACTTGTATTTTGATTGAATGGAGGGATAAACACTATGAATATTTACGGATATGTACGGGTATCCAGCACAGACCAGAACGAGGATCGCCAGATGGTCGCTCTGCGGGAAGTAGATGTACCCGAAAAGAATATTTTTATGGATAAGCAGTCTGGCAAGGACTTTGACCGTCCAAATTACAAAAAGCTGGTACGGAAACTGAAAGCCGGGGATCTGCTTTATATTCTCAGCATTGACCGCTTGGGGCGAAACTATGAAGAAATCCAGAAGCAATGGCGTGTACTGACCAAAGAAATCGGTATCGACATTTGCGTGCTGGATATGCCGCTGCTGGACACCCGCAACGGTAAAGACCTGATGGGAACTTTTATTGCAGACCTTGTACTGCAAATTCTGTCCTTTGTGGCACAAAGTGAGCGTGAGAATATCAAGAAGCGGCAAGCCGAAGGGATCGCTGCAGCGAAGGCAAAAGGCATCAAATTCGGCAGACCCGAAAAGGCTGTACCCGACGATTTTGGAAAAATCGTGAAAGCATGGGAGCAAAAGAAGCTGTCGCTGGCAGAGGTTTTGAAGCAATGCAATATGAGCGAAGCTACTTTTTACCGTAGATTGCGGGAATACAGACTACTGCAAGCCAAGAAAAAAGTGTGATTTAACGACTTGCGGCTATCAGAAGGTGTACCTTCTGATAGCCGCAAATTCGTATAAAAACCCTTATACATTATACTCGAAAAGTATGAATAAATCAAGAATTTCGCTGAAATTATTGAAAATTGTTCGATCTTCAATACAAATTATAACCTCTCTGTTTCACTATGTATTTTGGGGAGAGGTTTGTCAAAAGGTACACCTTTTGATTATTGTTACAGACTATTATGCACCGCCATATCAATATTTCTTGCTCTTCAAAAGGAGGATAAGGATGAACAAAATAGTTTTAATATTCGGAGTTTTATTTATCGTGATTGCCGGTTGCTTAATTGGAACCAGTTTATCCCGTTTAGAGGATGAAGATGTCATTGTGATGGATGAAAATGCAGAAACAGTTGAAATGGAACAGCCGTCCAACACAGAATTTTCTGAGGTTTCTACAGATGCTGTGGAAACCTCGGAAGACGATGCGATGTTTGTTGCCGTTGATGCTTTAAAATCACCCAATAATGAGATTCAGCAGTATATTTCTTCACAGGTACAAATTGACGAGACGCATATTCGCATGACTGCTGATAAAATGGGAGAGGTATATCTCTCCGGAAAAGCAGAATCCGTATCTGCTTTTCGTTACGGAAGATTTTCTTTTTGTATCAATACTATGAAAGGCGTAGGATTGTTTCCTGCAATTTGGATGTTGCCATCCGATACCAATTCCGATTATCCGGAAGTAGATATTTATGAACTGATTGGGAATGAACCCAACATATTTTATGGAGTGCTACATTACATGGAGGAAAGTGAAAAATCAAGAGATTTTTTTAGACATACCTTTCCAGTTGATAAAATACCGGAAACATACCGTATTACATTTGAATGGACGCCGGAAGAAATGATCTGGTATCTGGAAGATGAAGTAGTCTATACGATTCGGGAGAATGTTCCAGATGAACCGATGTATTTTATTTTTAATCTTGCGGTAGGAGGAGATTGGCTGGGAAGTCCGGACGCTTATACTGAGTTCCCGGCGATGTTTGAGGTGAAAATTCTGGAGTTTGAGCCGCAGGAAATCTATTCGAGATAAGGAAAGAATGATACTATGCAGGTAAAAAGAACCGAGCAAAAATTTATATTAAACAGTCAGGAACGTGTTCTTGCACAAAAGAGCATTGGCGCAGTTATGCCGAAAGACCCCTACTGTGTTTCGGCGGACGGCTATGAGATCCGATCGCTTTATTTTGATACCTTTTCTGATCGAGCTTGCGCTGAAAAAGAAGAAGGCTTGCAAGAGCATGAAAAAATTCGGGCAAGGATTTACGGAACGAATGACCGTATCATAAAGTTGGAAAGCAAAAGGAAGAATGGAGAATTACAAACAAAAGACAGTATGTTGATCGATCGAAACACATTGGAAAATTTATGTGTCGGAAATTACAACGTCCTTTTGCAAAGTAATGATCCGCTGGCCATGTATTTTTACATAAAACTTTCTCAGGGGATGGCACCGAAAGTGATTATACAATACAAAAGAGTGTCCTACTGTGCTGCCGGTAATCATACGAGGATTACATTTGACACCGATATACGAGCCACTGAGAGCAATTTTGATTTGTTTCAAGAGAAACTGCTGACTTATCCAATTCTTTCGTCAGATCAGACGATTATGGAAGTAAAATATAATAACTTCCTTTTTGGATATATAAAAGAGGCGTTAGCCGGAGTAAAAAAATCCACCACATCTTTCAGTAAATATTCTAACGGAAGAATGTTTTATAAATACATGATATAGGGAGAGAGTAGAAATGAAGGAATTTATTATTGAAAATCTTTTGGCGGGAAGTACTGTGTCTTTTTTTGATGTTGCCATTAAGCTTTTTATGGCACTTTTGATTGGGGCTACTATCTATATTGCATACTATTTTACATCAAGCAAGGTTTCCTATAACAGTAACTTTAACCTTTCACTGGTTGCTATGGCGATCATCACTACAGCGATTATGGCAGTTATCACGAATAATATTGCTTTATCTTTGGGTATGGTTGGTGCGTTGTCAATCATTCGTTTTCGTACAGCTATCAAAGACCCACGTGATGCCATGTTCATCTTTTGGAGTATTATGGTTGGCATCTGCTGCGGAGTTGCACAGTATGTGATTGCGATTGCCAGCACGGTGGTTCTCTTTTTATTCTTTATTCTTGCAAAAGCTGTCAAAGAGGAAAGAAGATATATTTTAATTATTCGCTGTGAAGTTGATGCAATGGAATATGTGAAATCGGTTACCTACCGCTATTTCAAAAACAGCCGAATCTCAGTTCAAAATACAACCAGTGAATATGCAGAATTTATCTATGAATTGAAACAATTTGAAAAGACCAAAACAGATGATTTTCTCAAAGAATTGTATGCTTGCAAAAAAATTGAGTGTGCAAACTTTGTTTTACAGGAAGATAAAGCAAGTGTATAAGGGAGCGATTCTGTTATGAGAAGAAAATGGCTTATGCTTGGTGTGGTGCTTACTTTATGTGTGATAGTTGCGCTCCTGCCCCTTTATCCTAAAGTAGATACCTCTGTTGTTCATCAGCATCAAAGTTATCCAGCGGAAAATAAAGAAATCACCGGTTTTGATGAGAACGGTGTTCTGACTTCCCATCTGCCGCTGATTGTTTTAAAAGCGGGCGGCAATGTGATTCCGGGTGCAGATAGGCCTACCGATCAGGAATTATACTGTGAATTTGCTGTGATTGACAATAACAATCACTTAAACCGTTCAGACGATGCCCCAACCCAAACCGGCAGAATGGCGATTAACGTTCGTGGAAATTCTTCACGTTATTTTCCCAAAAAACAATATGCAATCCGAACTGTAGATGATGCCGGCATTCCGCAGGAAACAGCTTTTTTCGGTATGCCGGCAGAAACCACTTGGGTACTAAACGGAAGCTATATAGACTATTCCCAAATTCGCAACTACATGATGTATAATATTTCTTCTGAAATTATGGATTATGCACCTCAATGCCGACTTTGCGAGGTGTTTCTGACAAATGCAGACGGTGAGTTGGAATATCAGGGGCTGTATACCATGATAGAAAAACCAAAGGTTTCGAAAGAACGATTGGACTTGACACCCTACAATCCGAAATATACGGAAACCTCTTTTGTTGTGCAGATGAATAGACGGATTGATGATGCAAGGATCGATCATCTGAAACCGGATGATGTTGATGTGTATTCTGCCAATTTGGAATATCCTGATGTGGAAAAGATTACGGATTCCTCATTGCAATATATACAAAAAGAGATACTCCAATTTGAAAAAACACTTTACGATGCGGAGTATTCCGATAATTGGGAAAAGGTGAATCAACGCACCGATTTGGACAGCTTTGTAGATTATTATATTATCAATGAATTTTTTCAGAATTATGATGCCGGAACACGCTCCACCTATCTCTATAAAAATTTAGGCGGTAAATTTTCTATAGGACCGGTGTGGGACTTCGATGCTGCGTTTAATAACTATACGGGAATGAATTTTACTCCTGATCTGATAGAAACAGGTGCTACATTTTACTATTTTTATCTTACTCATAATCCTGAATTTGTGAAACGATGCTGTGAACGCTATAAGGAGCTTCGCAAGACGGTTTTATCGGAAGAATATCTGCTTAAATATATAGACGAGAGCAGTATGTACTTAGGCAGCGCAGTGATTAGAAATTGTGATAAATGGTATGATGGAGATTATTCTCTCTATTATGGTGATATAGAAAAGATGCAAACATTCGTTATAGAAAGAGGCAAATGGATGGATGAGCATTTTAAAGAATATATAGCGATTGTAAGGTAAGCGAAGATGAAGAACATGAAAAAAGGATTTACAATCAGCGTCATGACAGCTGTTTTGTGTATTATTTGTATATGCTTGATATTTCATTGTTTTGATGGAAATAAATGTGAAAAAAATAATATATTCAGAACCAATCAGAAAAAAATAGAAATTCTGCAAGATGGAAGCTGGACGGATTTTGAGATAAAAGGCGTCAATATCGGAACCGGTTATCCGGGAGTGTTTCCAAATGAATTCGGTATCAGTGAGGAAACCTATGCTCGATGGTTCAACCTGATCGGGGAAATGAATGCCAATACGATCCGGGTTTATAAAATACAATCGCCATGGTTTTATAAAGCCTTTGCCCAATATAATGAAACTCATGAAAATAAAATTTATCTCGTTCAAGGTGTAGATTTTAGTGAGGATTTGATGTTTTCGGAAGAAAATTTGCTGAATCCGAAGCAGAAAAACAAAGTCTTTCAAGAAACCAAAAAGACAGTTGATGCATTACATGGGGAAAATATAACGTTTGATACAGACACAGGAAAAATGTATTACTATAGTAATGATGTTTCCGACTATGTATTAGGATATGTTTTAGGCGTGGAATGGGACGAAATGTTTGTAGATTATGTATGTCGTTTTAATGAAGGGATTGCGCCTTATCAAGGAACCTATATATCCAGTAGGCAGGAGGCAAATGCCTTCGAGATTTTCTTCTCTCAGTGGGGAGATTATCTTTTAAAATATGAAGATGAAACTTACGGAACCCAGAAACTTCTCTCCTTTGCCAACTGGCCGGAAACAGATCCACTGGTAAATGAGGTATCCCCCAAACTATCGGTTGCATCAGTTACAGAAAATACAGAAGCCTTTATTGACCTTGAAAATCTACAACTTTCCGATAAGGTGGAGAGTGGGATGTTCGCTTCTTATAATGTCTATCCCTACTTTCCTGCCAGCCTTCAGTATGGAAAATATACGGAGTATATTGATGACGAAGGTAATCGAAATCCCTATCGGAAATATCTGATGGAGCTTGTTGATCATCATTCCTGTCCGGTTATTATCACCGAATACGGAGTTCCTGCTTCCAGAAGCCCAGCATATAAAGATGTGTGGAGAAATTTATCGCAGGGTGGAAATAACGAAACCGAACAAGGTATTGCCTTGCTGAAGATGTATGAGGATATTCAGAAAGCGGGTTGCGCTGGAGGGATGGTATTCACATGGCAGGACGAATGGTTTAAGCGTTCATGGAATGAAAAAAATTTGTCCGATCCGGATGGCAGAGCAAGCTGGAGTAATGCACAGAGTATAGAGCAGTTTTACGGATTGCTTGCATTTGAGCCGGGAGATGGCAAGGTTGAAAACTATCCGGATGGAAAAATTTCAGAATGGTCGAAAGAAGATGTTGTATTAGAAAATAATGATACGAAACTCAGTATGAAATCGGATGAAAAATATATTTATTTTATGGTGCAGGGGTTATCTGATATTAAAAGTGGCAATTCTATTAATCTTGCACTGGATGTTCTGCCAAACGCAGGAACAACCTATACAGAAAACTTAGACTTTGCCATCCCGGTGGATTTTTTGATTCAAATCAATGCAGAAAAAGGCAGTAAGCTATTGGTTCATGACGATTCGGATTTGGCTGTTTATTCGATTGCAGTCAAAAACAAAAGTGCGGCAGTTGACGAAATTTATAAAAAAGCTGAGGAATTAATGCTGCCGTTGAAAAATAATACCGATACATTTCATGTTGCTTCCAGAGCAAGTGGCAGTGTAAATAACTTCCTTTTGAATGAAAAGCCTCTTGAAAAGGTTGGGATGTTAAAGCATGGGAACGCTAATCCGAACAGTGAGAATTATGATTCCAACGCAGATTACTGCATCAACGGTGATATCGTAGAGGTTAGAATCCCGTGGGCGCTTCTGAATTTTTATGACCCTTCTAAATGTATGGTAATTGATGATTATCACAAAAACGATTTTAATATCAAGGGTTTGAAAATCGAGGAGATTTATGCGGCTGTCTACTATGACAATCAGGAAAGCGTGACTGATTTCGGTACATATAAATTAAAAGGCTGGAAAACCCCGCAGTTTCATGAACGGTTAAAGGAATCATACTATCTGCTTCAAAAAGCGTTTGGAGGTGACTGATATGGTGATTCATAATTTTTATATGGTTATATTGTATACTCTATGTGGATATAGTTTACTTTGTTTATGTGTTAAATTGCTTTTGGATAGGAACAGAGAAAAAAAGGCAGAGAAAAAGAAAAAAATAATTTGTGATTTTTTCCTTTTTCGTTCCAAAAAAGAACCTGCAGAAGCATCCCTCATTATGAGGTTAGCACAGGACGATTTCCTGTTCGCTTATATCTGTGAATGTTACATAAAACTCAGTTCGCAATATACATTGCATAAACAACAAAAAATGTCAAAATATATGCAGTCTCTTATGGAATATAAAATTGACTCTCTGGTAAAAGAGGATGTGCAGACACGATGTTTGATTTTGAAATACCTATGTCAAATGGGAATTCATTCGGATACAATTAACCAATTCATCTATAAGTGCAGTCAGCAATCTAAGCTGGAACAGGCATGGGTAAAAGCAATTGGCCTAAGCGAAAATAAAGTTTCCGAAGAAGTTCCTGTAAAGGCTGTGTGTAAGGTGGGATAAAAAGATGATGCTGATTTATATGATACGTGTTTTATTTGTCTTGTTTTTTGTATATACAGTAATCTATCTTTTCCAAATGGGAATCAGTCTCTGTATCTCGATTTATCGCCTTGAAAAATATAAGAAAAATAAAACGCTTAATCGTAAACTATTTCCCTCCGCATTTGCCAAACGGATTCCGGTTAGCGTTATTATTCCCGCATACAACGAGGCGGCTTGTATAACAGAAACAATCGAAGCTTTATTTGAGGAAGATTATCCGAATCTGGAAATTATTGTAGTAGATGATGGCTCAAATGATAACATGGAATCTCTTGTAGTAAAGAGATTCGGACTGATAAAAGAACCTGTTTTGTCTGAATTTGAATTGAAGGCAAAACCGATTCTTCGTCAATATCGAAAAGTATTTGATGAAAAAACGCTTATTTTTATACATAAGGAAAACGGTGGAAAATCAGATGCGCTTAACTGCGGACTAAATATTTGTCATAGCCCATACTGCGTTATGCTGGACGCTGATACAAAAGTTCAACGAGGCTCCATCCGCATAATGATGAGTTGCTTTTTGATGAATCCCAAAACCATTGTTTGTGCAGGTGCTGTTGGCAGTGAAAATTTGAAAAATTATCCAAAACTTACTTTTTTGAAGAAAGCACTGGTTGTTTTCCAAATATTAGAATATTATCGGACATTTTATATGCAAAGAATAATGTTCGATCATATCAATGCGAATATTATTGTCTCCGGTGCGTTTGCCATGTTTGATACTGATTTAGTGAAACGGGTTGGTGGCTACCAAGTAAATACAATTGGAGAGGACATGGAACTGACCATGCGTCTCCATGCGTTTTGTGCTTCACAGGGAAAAGAATATCACATCGCATATGCTCCGGAAGCAAAGTGCATGACGCAGCTGCCGTTTACATATAAAGACTACTATCATCAAAGGCGGCGTTGGCATATCGGGCTGCTGCAAAGTATGAAATTTCATAAATATATGCTTGGAAATAAAAATTATGGATGGGCTGGAATCACATCCGGTACATTTTTCATTTTGTATGAACTTCTTGCACCGTTTTTGGAGATCATTGGGGTGGCTACCTTAATCGCAGCCAATTTACTGGATATTTTGAATCTTCAATTCACCATACAGGCAACTATCCTATATACGTTGATTGTTATATGGATACAGGCAATTCTTGTAAGTGCTGTTAATCGGTATAAAGTGGAACCGATTAACGGCAAACAGCGATGGATTTTGTTTCTGATTTCTATATTTGAGATAGTATTTTTTCATCCGCTCAATATTGTAATAAAAATAATAGCGACAGCTATGAACTATTGGCACAGAAAAAGCTGGGAACATATTCAGCGTATTGAAACGAACCGGTAAAGACTTTTTGATTCTTTATCACATCCGCTCAGAGATTTCGAAGATAAGCTAAATAAAATAGCTATAAAAAATCCATCAGATTTCATTTTTCCTATTAGGATGAAGGCTTATGGATTATTTTATTTTTGGAGAATTTATGAGCTGTTTCATCGATTTTATAGATATAAATTTGTTGGAGAAATACACCTTGACAAATCTCGTCTCACTAAAACATACTTGTCCAGTAGGGCACGAAGATACCCTTATCTCATTTTTGCCGAAGATGATGAATTGTGATTGCAGGCAATGCACAGCAGTATCCATGTGCGAAATCTGCGATTTCCTTGCTGGACAACATCTCAGACCCTTGAACAATTTTGAGAAATTAGCTACGCACCGATGGTGCTGATTTTGAGAATCGGATTACTGGCTGATTATTGTTTCGTACAGTTCAGCGTATTAAGAAAAGTTAAGCAAAGATAAATAATGAAAAGTACTAACACGAAAATAGTGGCAATCTTTCGGTTCTTCCTATATGCCTTGTCGGAAAGAGGGTGATTCCTATTACGAATAGGCGCTAAAATCAAAATAACAATGGTAGAAAGTAAAAGTAGACAAAAGCAATTCAAACCCATATAGGTATATCGGCCTGCGAGAAGAGGCTATATTTGTGTGACGCATCAGAAAATCAGCACAACTAGATGCACACGCTTTTAACATAAAAATCCTCCAAGTCTGTGGTCTACCTAAAATGATAACAGATAGATTATCGGCTTGGGGGATTTTTGATTTTATAGTGTGAATTTTTGTATTAGATGGTATTTTGCATCATTGCTATAGATATGAATTGATTTCCAGAAAACTGATTATCTAAAGTCCCGTTGTATTTTTCCACAGTGTCGCGAATGTTAATAAGACCTAATCCATGCCCGCTTTCTTTTTTCTTGCTGATTAAAGTATTGCCTGCAATGAAAGGATTAACTAAAACGCTGTTAATCACTTTAAAAAACAAAAAAGTCTCTTTTTGCCAAAGTGTAACTTGGACAAAGCGTTCTTGTTGGTTGGGGATATTAGCGCAAGCTTCTAGAGCGTTGTCAATTTGGTTTGAGAGAACAGCACAGATGTCCACACTGGAAACATGTATGGGTTCCGGTAATTGAACCTTATAAGTAAATGCAATATGTCCTGCCGTCGCTTCTGATACTTTGCAGTTTATGATTGCATCGATTACATCGCATCCGCTATGACAAAGTTTTGATTCGCGATATGTTATCGCAAGTAGTTTGCAAACATATTGTTCCGCTTCTGTATCTTTGTCCAACATCCCTTTTAAGGTCTTTAGATGGTTTGTAAAGTCGTGAACCTGTTTTGCGATCAATCGCTGATTCTTATGGAGTTGCTGATAATTTCTTTCCATTAACTCATTTGTCAAAGAAATCATCACAGTCTCTCGTTCTTTCTTTATATATTTTGAATGTATCGAAATGATGGTAATGATTGCTACTAAGCAGCTCATTATAAATATCCACGAAACGACAATAGCTATCTGCATGACAAACAGAGAATCAGTCATGATTAGGCTGAGAAGAATTGACATAATAATGTAGCATGATGTGGTGATTCCGAAAAGAATCCCCAGATATCTCTTATCAAATTGTCGGATTTTTTCATATTGAGCCCCCAATAGGAAAAACAGGGATACTTGGAGAGCTTTGTTTATTACTGTATATATTGTTCTAATGGTTCCAGTTTTCATCATCAGTTCAAATCCATGGAAAATATCTTGAGATTGGCCGATGATCATGCTCACACTAAAGCCAACTACATAATCTAGGGTATGTAGAAAAAATAAAGTAAGCATGCAAGATACGGTGCGGAGCAAAAGACGACCGTTCGATGTAAGTTTCGTAATACAAATAGAATATGTTGCAGCTATAACTATGGTTAAATATGAAAAGGATTCCCACATGTTCATAAAGGTAACTATAGTTGCCATTACACATGTTGCCGCTAGAATCAATAGAATGTGTTGCGGATTCGTGTGCTTTTTACCGCTTATGCGTGTTATTGTGCTGATAACCAACAAGGATTCTATAAAGGATGCAGATAATTCCACGAGGGTATAAAGAAGCATAATTGGGCTTCCTTTCTGTTTTTTTGCAGCTAAATATTCCACTCTCTGATGAGAGCTAACTTCAAATTTTTGAGCATGCGACGGCTAATTGCCAGGTGCTCGTTA
>OGDF01005803.1_pt1 | contig 12783 bp, 24 predicted proteins | sample 1570141 | NCBI WGS metagenome assembly OGDF01 (sample SAMEA4370581, study PRJEB24528) | human gut metagenome | reverse complement strand
ACAGCGTCGAGAGCTGCCAAGGCGTCAGCAACACCTACATCGTGATGACCGAGCGGAAAACGCGCTGGGAGCTCATTATACCGTCGTCGGACAAGACGGCCGCCAGCGTCGTCGCTGCGATTGACGGGCTCGAGGCCAAGTACGGCGACCTGTTCCCGAAGGTATTCAGATCCATCACCTGCGACAATGGCTGCGAGTTTGCCGACGCCGCCGGGATCGAACGAAGCGCCAGCGGCAAGGGCACCCGCACCGAGGTCTACTACTGCCACCCCTACCGGCCGAGCGAGCGCGGATCCAATGAGAACCAGAACGGCCTCATACGTCGGCACCTGCCGAAGGGCACAGACCTGAGCACGATCTCCTACGAGGAGACCAAGCGGATCGAGGACTGGCTGAACAACTACCCCCGCAAAATGTTCGGTTATCTGTGCTCCGAGCAGCTTTTCCGGGAAGAAATCGCCCTCATTCTGGCCTCATAAAAAATATTTTTGCTTTTTTGTGCATTTACTCTTGACAAACGGCCGATAAATCGCCCCGTCATATCTGCGGCTGATATTTCGTCAGCACGGTGTGCAGCCCCAGCTCCCGTGCACGGGCCAGTAAGTACCGGTAGCGGCACAGCAGTGCCTGCCGCTCATAAATACGCTGCTCGATCAGGTCGGTGTCCACCTCCAGATCAAACATCATTTCGTTGCGCTTGAGGCAGAACAGGCATTCCTTCAGCTCCTCTTCCAGCTCCGGATGGTAGCGCTCGTGTTCCGTATCCCGCGGGATGCGCGGCGACAGCAGGGTGTGGTCGTTTTGCATCGGTCGAAGTTGTTCCAGCATAGGCAGCATCCTCCTCTTTGTGCGTCTTTGCATTGTTCTGATTTCCAGTATATGCAAAGACCACGCAAAGGATGCCGGTTTGTGGGGTCAGGCAGGCAGCTGTTTTATGAATCGTTACAGTACCGCCACACACAGAAGCCGATCGCCCTGCTGTGCGATTCCAAACGAAATCAAGTCTCCCCGATGAACACCAAAATCAGAATCCGGTTCATTCAAGAGTGTGCCTGCCATCATCCCATCTGCGATTTTTTCGCAGCGGACCCAACAACCTTCCGGCGCATTATTCCCGTGGATCAAAATTACAAGGACATCATATAGTTCTTGCCCGCTTTAACAAAGCAGACCCGGTGATAAACATCTCTGAAACTTATTTCAGCTGCTTTCATGTTATAGTTTTCTTCCTTCGTGGATAAGCCCCACACCGGATTTTACCATTTCGTGCCAAAAAAATGTCAAAATCCCAGGAAAGCTACGTTTTTTCGTTTCTTTCCTGGGATTCTTAACAATTTTTCAATTACTCGAGCTCTATGGTGGGCGGTTGTCTTCTGTTCGCATAGGCTGTTTTCCATTATCTCCAATGCCTATATTTCCTATACTCCCTTGGTTCTCGTTGGCTTCTGGGTACTTCTGTTACCTGGGTGTTACTTCAGTGTTACTTTCTGGCTCCACCAAACCCAGTTCCACAAGGTAGCGGTTCACGGCCTCGTTGATGAAGTCGCTGCGGCTCATGCGTCCGGTTTCAACGTCCTTTTCCCGGTCGTCAATATAGTTGTCGATAATGTCCAGGGTGCCGGTGGGGATGTGTACCGTTGTGGGCACTCTCCGGCTGGCGCCCTTCATAGGCCTTCCGTATGGCATTGCTTTTCCTCCTGTTACTTGTTACGGTGGCTCTCTGCTGCTGCCAGAATGTCCAGATCTTGCCGCAGACCAGGGACCAAGGCGTCAACCCAGCGCGCCGGAATGGCAGAGAAGCCAAACCAGGCGCCTGCCAGGCCGCCGGTAATGGCTGCGTTGGTGTCGGTATCACCACCCAGGTTTGCGGCCGCGCAGACGGCCTCCTCGAAGGTCTGGGCGTGTGCGAGGCAGCTCACGGCAGTGCTCATGCTGTCCACCACATAGCCGCCCGCTGCATACGTCGCAGCCGCTTCCACGGAGCCGTCGTAAAACGTCCCCTTCAAGCGCTCGTGCAGAAAGTCCACCACGTCGCCGTCCTGGAAGTTACCAACCGATTCCGTTAATAAATATACCATTCTCGTGTACAAAACGCAAGCCTCGGTGGACTTGTCCCCGCGGTGCGTCATTTCTGCAAACGCCCTGGCCTGCATCTCCGCAGCGCCCTTTGTCTTGCAGTAAAGGCCAGGGTATACGGTGCGCATCAGAGCGCCGTTGCCTTCCACAGGGCGGCCGCCGTCGCGCCTGGTCTGTCGCGCGGCCTCCATCCAGTCCGCAGCCGTCGGAACGCCCTGCCAGCGAATACGGCCCAATCCCTTTGCAATGGCAATGCTGTGCGAGCAGGCGCCGCCGATGTCCTTCGGCTTGCTGTCGGCCCATGCAATGAACTGCTGGCCGACGGAGGCTACCAGGTCCAGGCCGTTGTCCCCTTCCAGGGCATCCAGGATGCCGCGGGCAACGCAAAGGGTCATCTGTGTATCGTCCGTAACCTCGCCGGGCTTCAAGTTCAGCCAGCCGCCGCCGATCATGTCGGTAACGCGACCGTATGCGTCGCGGATCTGCTGGTCACTCATAAATTCAAGGGGGCCGCCCAGGGCGTCGCCAACGGCCACGCCGTACAAGGCACCACGGACTCGGTCAAGCTGCTTTTCGTTGATCTTCTTCATTTCTGTTCCTCCCGTCCAGGCATTCGGCCTGTAATCACTCGGCCGTTTTGGTCCAAAAGTGTGTAGCCGCACAACTGTGCGAAGATTTTCGCTGCCTCCTCCGGCTCGTACAGCAAAACCGCCGAAAGTTCTTCCGACGGGTACTCCTCCGGCACCTTCACCACCTGGGCATAATAGCTGCCGCCCATGCCCAGGTCGAAAAGTTCCCGGATTATGTCGTTCTGGTCGATTTTCTGCTTCTTGGTCTTTCCGTCAAAGCAGAAGGCCGTTCCTTCCGGTACGTTCTCGACCAGCTTCAAATGATCGCCTATCATGTGTCCAACTCCTTACGCATGAACCGCAGGGTTGAACCCCTGGGCCTTTATGTTCTTCGCCCAGGCCGTCACCATGGCGGCAAGGTCCTTCTTCATGGCCGGGTAATATTTCGTTGGCTTCCCGTCCACGAAGTCTTTGTAAACTTCCCAATAACGGCCGATGTAGTCGTTCTGGTAGGTCAATGGCTCCACAGTCCCGGCCTCACGGTCAACTCCCATCGTCACGTCCGGATCTCGCATAAGGTCACCATTCTGCTCTCCGTAGTGGGCCACGGAATACACCGGGCGGCCCTCGTGGTCATTGTAGCCCAGGGCCTCGATGCACAGGTCCATATATCCGTCAGCTTTGAACTTCAAGGCCTTCTCCTCGCTGGCGTCCACCGCATCGAAGAACGGGGCCAGGGTCTTGTAAACCGTCTTTGTACTCATGCTTCTTCCTCCTTTATCAAAATTTCGGCATCGTGCACAACCTTCCGCAGTGCAGCGAGCCTTCCAGCTGTCTGGGCCAGCGAAAGAGCGGTAACGGCCACATCGTCGGCCCAGTTTGTCGGGTCGTCCCCGGCGGAAAGCCGCCGGATTGTTTCGGCCATGCGTTCTGCGTCCATCTCGCACAGAACAATTTCGCTGTTCAGTTGCATTTTGAAAAATTTTGCCTTGTCCATTTACTGCTCCTCTCTGCGGCATGGTTCCCGCGACCTTGCCCGGCTGGCTGCCGGGTGGTTTCGGCCCTTTCCTCGGGCCATCGTCAGGCGGGGTTATTCAGGGCGAGTATTCCACGCTTCAATAGTTCGTTGCCTGCCCAATTCCCCGCGATGTTCATAAAAATCGCGGGTAAATGTGATATTGCATTTCGGACATCTAATCCGAATGCCCTCAGTATTAGATTCAGTGATGGTCGTATGCTCCTGCCCGCAGAAAGGGCACGGTTTCAGCGTTTCCTTTTTCATCGTTCACGCCTCCTTCACTTCCACGCTCTTAATGCTGTTCTCAACGTAACTGCGGCCACGGAGGTGCTCGCAGCTCCAGCAGAAGCCAATTCCGCGCTCTCTCAGAAAATACCCTGCCTTGGTGTTGTCCTTTCCACTAAAGGCAGATTGAAGTGCCCAGGCCTGGGCGTCCTCCACCAGGATCATTGCGCAGGCCTCGCCGCGCTCGCCGTTCTGGATAGTGTCGTAGGTGAAAATAACGTTCTTCATGGTTTAGTCCTCCTCTGGTGCAATAAAACGCGGCTGCGGCTCGATGCCGTGGGCCTTACAATATGCGGAAGCCTCTTTCTTTGCTTTGCAGCTGTAAACCAGCTTGCCTTCCGGGAGGTCGCCACTCGGGCATCGGTGCGAATACTCGTGCACTTCCCAACGTGATTCCATCGAGCCGCTTCCGAAGTAGTGCCGCCTTTCCATGGTGTAGATCATCGCGCCGCCCTCCTCAGTGTACCTTAATCAGCGTCCCGCTGTTCAGAATGTACCATTCTTCGCCGTTCTTAACGGTCGTCTTGCAGCCCTGCGCTTTAAGCAGCATCCGCATTTTTGCCAGCTGCTTTTCGGTGCACTGCATCCAGAAGAATCCTGCGTAATTGAACCACTCGTTGCTCTGGATGTTCACGGAACGGGCATTCTCAAAAATGCGGTTGAAGGTACTGGTTTTCATGGTTTAGTCCTCCTTGCCTTCGGCTTTCTGCTCAATTTCGAGCAGCTCGTTGTAAATTCTTTCGGCCTCGTCGCCGGTCAAGTTGAACTGTTCGATTAGGTCGGAAATCGCATCGGACCGCCAACCGCCTTCGTACAGGGAAGCCGCAGAATACTGGGTGTCGTATTCCTCCCGGCCACCGCAGCGAAGGTCATCGCGCCAGTTCTCGTAATCGGTCTCTGTCATGCTCAGAATCATGGATGTGTCCTCCCCTCTCATGCCTGGAATGCCGGGCACACAGTGCCGCGGAAGCGGGTGAGCCGGATTGCGTGCTGCAACTCCTTTTCGCTCATGCAAGCGGCAGAAATCTTGCTAACAAAGCCAATCGCCCACCAAAGGCCCTGCACCGTCTGGCGGTCCAGAACGGCCCGGCGCTCTGCGTCGGTCTTGGCGGCATTGTACCGCTTCAAGGTGCTTTCGCAGCTTGCAATGAAGTTGGCCGGAATGTTAATCGAAAGTGCGTTCATGGTGTTACCCTCCTGTTGTTTGCTGCTGTTCTCTACGCCTTTATTATAAACAGCATCGGTTTATATGTCAAGATGGAATTTTACGCATTTAGATTATTTTTTGCAAAAAGAAAAAGCCCCTCCACCGGGCTGCTGTCCGGGGAGGGGCTTTCCAATGTTTCAAGTGGTTTCTAAGTAGGTTTCAAGTGCTGCGCATTACTGCTGGGCCTTTGCGGCCTTGTTCTGGGCAATCTGGGCCTGGATGCGGTTCGTCAGATAGCCCACGGTGTCGCCGCCGCTGATCTCTTTAATATATTCGATGGCGTCCTGGCTCATGCTTTTAAGCGCTGCGGAAATTGCGCGGCTCAAAGCCTCGGCCTGCTTGTCCTCGTCGAAGGTCCCGGCCTTTTTCAGGTCGTCAACATAGGACTGGTTCATGGCCGCCACGGCATCCGCTACGGCCTCGGTGATCTCGCGGATCACGCGCTCGATGGTCTGGTTCTTGGCCTTCTCGGCCAGGGAATTGCCGAAGGCGTTTGCGGCGCCACGGATGCACACGGTAGCAATGGGGACGCAAATGGTCAGGGCTGCGTAAAGGGTCTGTTTCAGAATGTCGTTCATGGTGTTCTCCTTTCATAGGTTCAGCGGATAGAAGAAAGCCCAGCCCTCTGAATGATGGCCGGGTAGTTTTTATAGGCGTGGTTCAGGTCCACGTCGCCGGTGATGCCGGGGACGGTCCCCTTGCTGGTATACTGCCAGATGCCGTGCTTGCGCGTGGGGCGCCGGGTCCGGTAGTCGGCGATCCAGAGGTCAAAGGCTTTCAGGGCGTCCATGTCCAGCTCCGTGTTTGCGTAGCTGGTGTATGTGTACACCATGGCATACAGTCCCCAGTCCTCGATCTGCTTGGCGGCGCCAGCCACCAGGGCGGAAAGCTCCTTGGCCGGGATGGGTTTCAGCTTGTTGTCCTCCACATCGACGGCAACGGGGAGTTGGAAGGTCTTGCCGGTCAATGCCTGGCGCACCTTCACAAGCTCCACGGCCCGGGCTGCCTCATTCTGGGCGTAGGTGTAGTAATAGGCGCCCACAGGGATGCCCAGGCGGGTGCATTCCGAATAGTTGCGCTCAAACTGGGGGTCAATGTAGACGCCGCCGAAGCTCTTGTTGGTGGAAACCGTTTTCAGGATGGCACCGTCAATTTTCCCGCTGCGCTTCACCGCGTCCCAGTCGATTTTCCCCTGGTAGCGGCTGGCGTCCAGGTACTTATAAATCATTTCGAGTCCTCCTTAAAGAAAGTCGTGCTTTTCCAGGCGTTCATCATAGCAACGCTCAATATTCGAAATAGCATGGGTGCACTTGTTGTTTTTATACTCCTCGTGCGACTTGCAATACGTTCTGTAATCGTCAATGATGCATAAAATCTCGTCGAAGTCCTCTTGGGTGTGCTCGATGCCGCGGACAAGCTCATTGTTAAACCGAAGAATCCGGCTCCGCAAAAGGTCCGCGTTGCGCTCATCGTCTGTGCGGACGTGGTCGTCCAGGAGGCGCCGGGTTTCCTCCTGGTAGTGCTTGAGCTCCTCCCACTTCTGGTCCTGGCTTTTTTGCGCGGCCTCCATTTTCTCGGAAAGCTCCGCAGTCAGGGCGCGGCCGATGGCCCGCACGATGGTCTTCCATGGGTTGATTTCGATTTTTTTAATCTGAAAAATTCTTGTGGCCGCCATAAGTCCGGCGGCCACAAGTCCGGCTGCTGCAAGTAAGTCTTGGGTGCTCATGTTCCCTTCTTTCTGCACTTTGCGCCACTATAAGAAAGCGGCAATCATAGGCTACCACCTCCTTTCCTGCTGCTTCCATCAAAGCGGAAACGGGAGCTCGTCCGCGCCCGAAAGCTGGCCGATCCGACTGTCCACACTGACAATCTGTTCTTCTGCGCATACCGCGCCAACCTGCGCCAAGGCGTCCGCCTGGATGCGGATGATCTCGCTCTGCTTGCTCACAATGTCGGTTAAGGCTTCGATAATCTGTAAATTACTCAAATCACTCCGCCCTCCGAAATTTTAGGCCGTATAGTCTTCGCCCGTGATGTTCTTGTAGTCGTCGGCGGTAATTTCACCGCTTTCCACGCGCCCGGCCAGAACTTTCTTCACGCCAACGCGGCGGGATGCGGGCATCTCAGCCCAAGTCTTAGTGCCTGCAATCAGGCGGTTTGCCCAGATAATGTTCATGGTGATACCTCCTTATTCCTTGTTCAGCGCTGCGTCCAGCTCACACAGCGCGGTTTCGATGTCGGTCAAACGCTTCTCGTTGGCTGCGTCCTGCTCACACAGGGCATCTTCCATTTCAGCCACACGGTCGGGCAGCTGTTCGTGCTCCTGCTGCTTCTTGGCTGCGGCTTCCTTCTCCTGCCGGGTGGGCAGATTATGCTTCTTCCATTCGACCATGATTTCGTCCTCCTTACTGGAACGCACCGGAAACGGCCTCGATATAGCCGCCGGTGCCGGATGCACCACGGCTGATGGAAACGCGGAAGTTGAACGCCGCGCCGTTGGCGGCAGTGCTGTTGGTGAACACGATATTCACGCCTTTCTGCACCTCAGTGGTGGCATCCTGCCAGACCGGGGCCGCGTCCTTGGCGTTGTTCGTGACCTCTGCCTTGAACACAGCATCATCGGGAATGCTGCCCGTCACCTGAAGCACGGCAACGGTGATGTCGCCCTCCACGGTCAGAGGTTCGGCCAGCGTCACACTTGCGGCGTGGACGGTCTTGGTGAAGGTTGCGGACGCGCTGGTGGTCTCCTTGCCGTCGCTCACCTCAACCGTCAGGGTGTGGCTGCCATTCAGGACGCGCTGGAACCCTGCGGCATCGGCGGTCTGCTCAAAGGTCAGGGCCGTGCCGCTGGCAACGCCGGTGCAGGTCTTGGTGGCCTTACCGTCCAGCTTTTCGGTGACGGTCAGAGTGTCGCCGTCGGCATCGGTGACGGTATACTTCCATGCAAAGGCCGTGTTCTTCTCGCCAAGAGCTGCGCCGTCCGTGCCGACGGTAGGTGCAGTGTTGACACTGACCGTGCCGTCGTCAGAGACCACGAGTGTAGAGGGAAGAATGAAAGCGGGGCGAACACCATCGGAGTTGACGTACCAGCCGTAGTTGCCGGAGCCATCGGTGCTGACGTCCCAGACGCCGTTGTCCCCGCCGGTGTTCGGAGAGCGCAGCCACCAAATGACAGCGCTGCTGCCGTTGTAGGCAACACGCTTGCTGTTGCCGCCAGAGCTGTTGCCAAAGTACGCCAGCCGAGCACCATCCTTGGGGAAATAGCTGTTGTCGCTGGTCGTCCAGCCAACCTCATAACCAGACAGCAGGAATACTTTCGTGCTCAGGCCATTGGAGCCGGTGGCAAGGCTGCCGCCGGAACCAGTGCCGTTCTGGTACGGGATTTTCACCTGCTTAATAGCTGCCCGGATGTTGCTGTCGATGAGGTTGTAGAACGTTCCGTTCAGGTATGTGTGGATGCTGGAATCCTTGTAGGAGTTATTGTTGCCGAACGTAGACGTGGTGTAGATGTCCTTCATCAGCAGCCACGTTCCATTGCAACTCGAATCATAGGTGCTGGTGTTCGGGTTGCCCTGCTGCACAACAATAAAATCTTTGGACGCGCCGTTGACTTTGATTTTGACAATGCTGCCAACGGCTTTCGTGCCCAGTTTTACGTTTGCCATTGTTACCTCCTTGTTTTCGTTCAGGCCCACGGCATGATCTCCGCGGGCCGCGTGTTCTGCGATACAGAGAGGGACAGGGCTTTGTGCTGCTTCTTGTAGATGCAGCGGCATTGCCTCGCCCGCCGTCTGTCACGCGCGAGTTTGTTCGAGTTGATTTTTCGATGGATAGGGATTTTACAGTCAAGCAATTTTTCGAGCCGGTCAGCGTACTTGTGGCGTAAAGAGTAAGTATCACCATGGGCGGCATGGGCATCCCACGCATCAAAGCTCCGCAGGATTTCCTGCTTGGTCACTTCGCCTGCGGGGTATGCCGTCTCCCAATATCTGATCTTGTTCTTCATCCGCTTGGAGCTATCCCGGCGCAGCTTTTGGATGACCGCGCCGGTGTCGGTCAGGTAGCTATGGAATCCCAGAAAATCAATACCGTTCCGCAGCGGGAAAATGGCGGTTTTCTGGTTCAGCTCAAGGCCGTAACTGTCCATGAGCGCCCGAACATCCCGGAGAATGCACTGCAATTTCTTCTTGTCCGAACAGATGATGTAGAAATCATCCATGTATCGGCCATAGTATTTGATGCGGTACTTTTCTTTGATGATGTGGTCGAACTCGTCCAAAAACATGAGGGCGAAAAGCTGGCTCGTCTGGTAGCCCAGCGGCAAGCCGTCCTCCATCACGTCGATGTAGATGCAAAGCAGCTCATAGACACGCGGGTCAACGCCGCGCTTGTCCAGCACGGCCTTGAGCTTGCGTTTTAACTTCCGGTGGTCGATGCTGGCAAAGAAATGCCGTACATCGCCTTTCAGCACCCAGCCGTCCGCGCCGTGGCCCTCACGGCGGTAATAGTCCACCATGTGAGTTTTCAGGCGCATCAGGCCGTCGTCTGTGCCTTTGCCGGTCTGGCTGGCGTGGCTGTCCCGGATAAAGCTCTTTGTCAGGGCATCATACAGGATGTTATCGACCAGAGCGTGCAGCACCACCTTGTCCACAAATGCGGGGGCGTGTACCATGCGGCGCTTCGGCTCGTAGACGGCAAAGACCTCAAACTTACTTGGCACATAGCGTATCTGCTGCCGAATGCTCCCGTCTGGCTGCCGCACATTGCAGACAGCCAGCTTATGGGAGAGCTTTTCCGTGCAGGCCAGCGCCTGCGCCTCGTACTCGATTGTTTTGCTTTTACTGCGCTTTCCCTTCCGGGCTTCAAGGTAGGCTTTGTAAAGTACCTCAAAGCTGCACAGTTCTTCGTATGTCAAAATGACCCTCCGCTGGTTCGCGTTACGGTAGTGGGCTGCATCCGGCAGGGATGGCCCACCTCAGCGGGATGTATTTATCACTTGCCTGCATCGGCAAGCGACAGGATGCGGTTTCCTTTGATGGGCGCACTGCTTTCAGCTTATGCCTACTCGTCACACGGTTCCATCAGAGCGGGGCGAACACCATAGGAGTTGTTGTACCAGTTGTTGTTGTTGGAGCCATCGGTGTTGACGTTCCAGACGTTGTTGTTATTGTTGGTGTTCGGAGAGCGCAGCCACCAAATGGCAGCGTCAGACAAACAAACCGCACCCTTTATGCAAAGCGGTTGCCCGCTGTGCGTTTACGGTTCCGGGTAAAGGACGGCTTTCAGGGCGGCAGCCTGTTCGGTCAGCCGTTTCCGTTCCGCTTCTGCCCGGAGTTTTTCGGCACGTCCGCGTTCCGACGTGAGCCACTTCATCGCCGGGTATTTTACGTCCGTGACCTTCTTTGTCCAGATACCGGCTTTCTTCGCACTGATGATACCTTCCTCCGTGCAGATGGTCAGGTATTCCAGCAGCAGAGAGCAGCCGTCCACAACTGCGCCGATCTTCTCAACGCGCTTGTCGTAGTCGGTCTGGAAATTGACGTTGTTCGCCGCGTGTGCATCCAGCAGGATTTGCCGGGCAGTCAGCCGGATGCCCTCACCGTACAGACGGAAAGTGCTTTTGGAAAAGCCCTCCCTGTCCCGTGTGTCGAGTGCATGGACGGCAGTGCCGCACACCTTCTGGATGTCGCGCACATCTTCGAGCGCCGCGACTTTCTGGATGATCTTCCGGGCATCGCTCCGGCTGATGTCGTCGGTGACAATGCGGGTTGCCCTCTGGGTGTACCGCAGCAGCTCCCGCGCATTCGCGCCGACCTTGAATGTTTCAGCCATCAGAACTCCACCCTCGCCTGTTCTGCGTTCCACACGCCGGTGACGGTCAGACCGTCAAGGCTGCCGAACGTGGCAGAAAAAGGATTCTTGGTGACGTTCGTGCCGAACTTCAACTCGATTGCCTTAATGCTGGCGTTCATCGCGGCCACGCTGGCGCGGATGTCGCCGTGTGCATTCTCTGCGGAGTTGTGGGCATCGACGGCAGAGCTGATTTTCTGGTCGGTCTGAGCCTTGGTGTATGCGTCCACCGTCGGGCGCTGGGATTCAGACAGCTTGCCATCCGCATCCAGCGTGGCAATGCCGCCCGGAATGCCGATCTGGTCAGTGCGGACAACATCTTCATCCGGCGCCTTGCCGGGGCCTGCGTTAAAAGAACCGTATGCCATTTAGGTTCCCCCTTCCTGTGCATCCGTGTATTTCACGGTGCTTGTAATGTGATACTGTGCAGAAATTTTCTCGGTCGGAGCTTTGGCGGCCCTCAGCCGCAGCTTTCCTTCGAAGCTTTCGGTCGCAATAAAGCCCACCGCACCCGCCACATCGTAAAATTCCGGCAGTACCGTAACATCCACAATGTCGGTAGCCAACAGGCCCGCAATGGGGATGTCACAATAAAAATAGCCGGGGGAGGAATCATCCTCGCCCCAGCCATCGACCGGAATCGTAAAAGACACCGCAGCCGTGACATCCTGCTTTTCGTGCAGGATGTCATCGGTTTCCTCGAATCCGTTTGCCGTTGCTTCGGAAAGGTCTCCGATTGCGGTGTTGCACTGCTTGATGTGGCTGCAAAGCGCGGCAAGCCCTGTGCCCAAAAGCGTTTTGATCTTCGCTTTTGCCATAGAGCTTACCTCCTCATGTCTTAGTCAGCCAGCAGAGCGGCGATCTCCTCTGCGGAGAAGTCCTCCACGTCCTCGTCGTGCAGAACATTCTCCGGCTCGGTGTACACGACGACTTCCTTGCCGTCAATGTTCACATTGCCGTTGGTGGAGCTGGCTGCGGTCTTGGTGGCACCCTCAGAGACACCGGCCAGCTTTTCGCCCTCGGCATCGGTCATCAGGCGCTTGCCAGCATCGGCGGCCACAAAGTCGGCAGGCTTCTTGCCGCTGTCGGTCAGGTTGCCCTCACCGTCCAGCGCAGCGAGGTTGCCTGTGGTAGCACCAGTGACCTTATCGGCCTTGCCGGAAATGTCCACTTCCTCAGGGGTGGGAACATACAGACCGTCGTCCTTCAGGGCCAGAGCGTTGCCCGCAGCAGCGGAAACATTGACCTTGACATCCACCTCATAGCCAGCGATGGTAACGGTGGTGGAAGCATCCTTGCCGACGGCCTTAGCCTTGTAGGTATCCACCAGCGCAGCCATGCTCAGGAAAGAGTAGGTACAGGAGTCAGGATTCTCGCCCTTGACGGCCAGCACCATGACGGGCTTGCCGTCCAGCTTGGGGTCGGTAGCGCCGGGGTAGGTCGCAGCATCGAACTTGAACTTGGCCACGAAGGTGGTCTTGGTCTGGTCGAGGAACAGCTCAGAGGGGAAGTCAACGGAGAAAGCAGCAGTGCCGCTCTTGTCGGTAGAGGTGTAGAAGTTCACGGTGTTGCCGTCAACGCCAAGAGACTTGATAGCAGCGTTGGCTGCGGTCTGCACAGGGGTAAAGGCGTCCTTCTTGACGAAAGTCTTCTTGATCTCAGCGGTCAGGTTGCGGATGGTGGTCTTGGTAGAAATCTGCTTAGACATAATAGTGTCCTCCTAAAAATTATTTCAGCATATCAACGATTTCCTGCTGCGTTTCTTCCTCGTTCAGCAG
>OGDF01005802.1_pt1 | contig 12785 bp, 9 predicted proteins | sample 1570141 | NCBI WGS metagenome assembly OGDF01 (sample SAMEA4370581, study PRJEB24528) | human gut metagenome | reverse complement strand
ACACCATGGTCAAGGACCACCGCACCAACTACGAGACCGGCAACGTGGACGCTGTCATGGACGGCGACCTCGACGGCTTCATCTTCGCTTACCTCAAGGCTGCAAGCCGTGGTGAGCTGCAGGATACCTAAAATCAGAGCATAACAAAAACGTCTGTACTTCGTTTGGAGGTACAGACGTTTTTCTTTTTATTCGAGGTCGCCGAGTATCCCCGGCCAGAGGGCTTCCTCCTGCCGCATGGCGACGAAGCAGCAGTCGAGGTACATCTTGTTCACGGCGGCGACGATGGTGCCGCGCAGCAGACGCTTTTCGTCGTCGGCATCCGGGTCGAGGTCGCGGATGGTGCTGCCGGCACCGAAGATGTAGGGCAGGCAGTTCTCCACCTCGTCGCAGAAGTAGTCGTAGGCTTCGGCGGCGGTGCAGTGAGCCCGCTGCATCTGAAAGAGGGTGTCGATGTTTTCCAGCGAGAGGACATTTTTAGACAATACGATATAGATGAGAGAAGCCAGCTGTTCGCGGGAATACTTCTTTTTGACGGGGTGGGAGATGACTCCTTTCTTGACGTAGTTGCTCACCATGGAGGGGGTGAGCTCCACCCCGGGGAAGCCCCGGAAGCAGCTGTTGACGAGCTGCACGGTCTGGTCGAGATACAGCCCCACGGAGGGCAGCTCCCGGTAGCGCGGCAGGGAAAACCCGGCGGCGCAGGCCGTGACACGGCGTTTCATTTCCTGATTCATGGTGGTAGTATAGCGCATTTTTGAGTCGGGGTCAACCGTTTATGAAAACAATATTAAGAATTTTACAAATCGCTTGACAGGTTTTTGAAAAACTGATATAGTGGACTCACCGAACGTAAAAAATGCGGCGGACACCCGCCGGAATGGAGATAGATGAGATGAAACGAATCGTTGTGGACTCTTCCGCCAGCCTGTACAAGCTGGACGGCGTGGATTTTGCTGCTGTGCCTCTGAAGATCGTGACCGACGAGAGGGAATACCTCGACGACGGCACGCTGGACGCCGTGGAAATGGCGACTACCCTGCGCACCTATAAGGGCAAGACCAGCACCTCCTGCCCCAACATCGGCGACTGGCTGGAGGCTTATGAGGGCGCAGATGAAATTTATGCCATCACCATCACCGGCACCCTGTCGGGCAGCTGCAACGCCGCCCAGCTGGCCGCAGAAGAGTATCAGGCAGAGCACCCGGGTGCTCAGGTCTTTGTGCTGGACAGCCTGTCTGCCGGCCCGGAACTGGTGCTGCTGGCAGAGCATATCCGTGCGCTCATCGAAGAGGGCAGGGACTTTGACGAGGTGTGCGAAGAGATGCTGCGCTACCGTCACCACACCCATCTGCTGTTCTCGCTGGAATCGCTGGCGAATCTGGCCCGGAATGGCCGGGTGAAGCCCGCTGTGGCTGCTGTGGCGCGGATGCTCAACATCCGGGTCATCGGCAAGGCCAGCGATGTGGGCGAACTGGATGTCCTCTGCAAGACCCGCGGCGAGCACGGCGCTCTCGAGCGCATCGTGCTGGAGCTCAAAAGCCACGGCTACACCAACGGCAAGGTCATCATTGCCCACTGCGGCAACCCCGCCGCCGCCGAGCGCCTGATGCACATGGTGCGGGCTGTCTTCGAGGGCGCACAGGTGCGGGTGACCGAGTGCGGCGGCCTGTGCAGCTACTACGCCGAGCTGGGCGGCCTCATGGTGGGCTTCGAGGACGCGGACGCCTGAGCTTGAAATCTCCGCATCTCTGCGCTATACTATTCCCATAAAAATGCTGCCGAAAGGCAGCGGAGGAGGCGCAGATGTTCTTTCGGCTGCCGGTCGTACGGTTCTTCAATCGTGTCATCAACAGGGCCACGGTCACAGTGGCCCTTGTTTTGCTGCAGATCGGCTGGCTGCTCTGGGCCTTCTTCTCCCTCACCGCCGGAAAGGTGTGGGTGAATGCGGGGCTGAACGTCCTCAGCCTCTTCATCACCCTCTACCTCGTGCGGAAGGACGAGAACAGCGACTATAAGATCATCTGGCTCGTCCTCATCGGCATGATGCCGCTGCTGGGCGGTGCGCTCTATCTGGCCTTCGGCAACAAGGCCCCCGCCAAGCGGATGCGCCAGCGGATGCAGGCGGTGGAGCGCCAGCACACCGCCGACCTCGCCCAGCAGCCGGGCCAGACCGACGCCCTCGACCCCGCCAGCAGGGGACTGAGCCGGTATGTTTCGGAGTACGGGCCGTACCCCGCATGGAAAAACTCCACGGCAAAATATTACCCCTGCGGTGAGGCCATGTACCCTGACCTGCTGGCCGACCTCGAAAAGGCAGAGCGGTTCATCTTCCTCGAGTTCTTCATCGTCCGCACCGGCAAGATGTGGAAGGGGGTAGAGGACATCCTTGTCCGCAAGGCGGCACAGGGGGTGGATGTCCGGCTCATCTACGACGATTTCGGCAGTCTGCTGGGTCTGCCGTCCGATTTCGTGGTGCAGATGGAGCGGGCGCATATCCGCTGTATCCCGTTTAACCCGGTGGTGCCGCTGGTGTCGCTGGTCATGAATCACCGCGACCACCGGAAGATCGTGGTCGTGGACGGAAATACAGCCTATACGGGCGGCATCAATCTGGCCGACGAGTATATCAATGAAGAAGAGCGGTTCGGCTACTGGAAGGACGCAGCCCTCCGCACCGAGGGCGCGGCGGTCTGGAACTTTACGGTGATGTTCCTTGACCACTGGAACGCCTTCCGCCCCAGCGAGGAGGATTATGCGCCCTTTATGCCTCAGGCTGAGTCCCTGTCTGCCCAGTCGGACGGAGTGATACAGCCCTACGGGGACAGCCCGCTGGACGAAGAGGCTCTGGCCGAGACGGTCTACCTGAATATCATCAATCAGGCCCAGCGGTATGTCTATATCTATACGCCCTACTTCGCGGTGGGCGAGACCATGCTGGAAGCCCTCAAGGCGGCGGCAAAGCGGGGCGTGGACGTCCGGCTGGTGCTGCCGGGCATCCCGGACAAGAAGCTCATCTTCCGGCTGACCCGCTCCTATTATGTGCCGCTGCTCCGGGCGGGGGTGCGTATCTACGAGTTCACGCCCGGCTTCCTCCACGCCAAGTGCTACGTCAGCGATGACCGCGCCGCCGTGGTGGGCAGTATCAACATGGATTACCGCAGCCTCTTCCTCCACTTTGAGTGCGGGGCGCTGCTGCTCTATAACAGTCAGGTCATTGCTCTGCGGGACGATGTGCTCCGCACCCTGCCAGAGTGCCGGGAAGTGCAGCTGGCCGACTGCCGCACCTCGCTGGCCGGGACGCTGCTGGACAGTGTGCTCCGCCTGCTGAGCCCGCTGATGTGAGCGATACTGCGGTGGAATAAGTGGCAAAGTTCCATAAATTAAATGATATATCGTTCAATATTGATTGTTTGCCAACCTGGCAAAGTTCTCCTGATTGGCAAACTACCTACTTTGCCAGCAAGCCTTAAGTTTGCCAACGTGGCAAAGTTTGATTTGTGACGATAACACGCTGGTATTTTGGAACTTTGCCAGATAACACGTCGGTCTCAGAGCACAGTTGTAAATTTTCTGCGTGGTGCTTGACTTTTGCAGGGAATCGCATATAATAAAGATGGTAAATGTGGAAGCCAATATGTCATTGGCACACCCAAAAGGAAAAGACCCCCTCCCGGAGCTGCTATCTCCGAAAGGGGGTCCTTTTTAGTGCTTACGGCCCGTCAGCCATCCGTCAAGCCACTTACAAATGTAGTAAGAAGCTACATTTGCTCCGACGGACAGGATAAATGTGGAAATATATGCCATTGGGCAACACCTCCCTTCCCATAAAACTGGGCGGGGTAGGCCGCAGGACAAGTATAACACAGTTTCCAACAAAAAGATACATAAATAAATAGACTCCTGTCGGGCTATACTACTCCCAAAGAGATGAAAGGGAGCGTAACGCTTATGACACAGAGACAAAAAGCTCTTCTGAGCTGTGCCGTGGCGGCGGCACTGCTGCTGTCCGGCTGCCGCAAAGGCAACAGCAATTCCGGCAGCATGAGCAGTTCGAACGCCATGTCCGGCTCGTCCGGCAGCGCCAGCACCACCCAGACCGGCGGCTGGAAGACCGGCCTCGGCATCCTGACCGAGGCTTCCGATGAGGCCCGCACCGGCACCATCCATACCATCGCCGCCGCCGTCCTGCTGGACGGAGACGGCAAGCTGGCCGACGTGATGCTGGATGAGCTGGAAGTGGAAGTTACCGCCGACGGCAAAGGCGTCGTCACCATGCCCACCGACTACCGCACCAAGCGCCAGAAAGGGGACGACTACCCGCTGGCAGCGGCATCTTCGCTGAAAAAGGGATGGGCCGAGCAGGCCGATGACTTCGCCGACTACCTCACCGGCATGACGCCCGAGCAAGCATCCATGCTGGAAACGGATAAGGACGGCAAGGCTGTGGACGCCGACCTGCTGTCCGGCTGCACTATCCGGGTGGATCAGTACCGCGACGCCGTGGCGAAAGCCTGCACGAATGCGTCCGCCCTCGGCGCGGCGAAGGGCGACCGGGTGAGCCTCGGCGTGGAGGCGGAGAATGCCTCTTCGGACATCACTGCCACCGACGACAAGGATGTGAATGCAGAAGTTGACCTTACCGTCGTGGCCCTGACTCTGGATGCCGATGGCCGTGTGACCAGCGCCATCGGCGACATGGCAGAGCCTGCGCTGACCATCGCGGCAGACGGCGGCGTCACCGCCCCGGACACCGTCCGCTCCAAGCTTGAGCTGGGCGACAGCTACGGGATGCGGAACGCATCCAGCCTCGGCAAAGAGTGGTACGAGCACAGCGAGGGCTATTGCAGCTACCTCAAGGGCAAGACTGAGAAAGAGGTGGCGGACATCCCTGCCGACGGCTCGGACGCCGACCTCGCGGCCCTCTGCACCATCTCCATCGACGCCCTGCAAAAGGCCGCAGGGGATGCGTTTGAGAATGCGTCATTATAAATTGAACGGGAAGTCTGACCGTCACCGTGAGGTGGCGGTTTTCTTTTTGTCCTTTGTACAAATACACCGAAAACCCGATCGGAAAGGGGCGGTCTGCGGGCAAAACGCGAAAAAATCGGTTTTCCTCTTGCAAAACGGGGCAAAACGCGCTATTCTATAGTCACAGTTTAACAATTTAGCATGGTAAAGCGGTAAAACGAAGCGCTGCTTCTGCTGAAACTGAGGGAGGAATTTGTATATGAAACGTTTGGTATCTGCTTTTCTGGCCGGTGCGATGGCACTGAGCCTTGCCGCCTGCGGCGGTTCTGCATCCACTTCTACGGCTGCTTCTTCTGCCGCCGCCTCTGCCGCCCCGGCAAGCTCCGTGGCCGCTGACAGCGATCTGGCTTACATCCAGTCCAACGGCAAGATGGTCATCGGCTACACCGTGTATGAGCCGATGAACTACACCGACGCCGACGGCAACTTCACCGGTTTCGATACCGAGCTGGCCACCGCTGTCTGTGAGAAGCTGGGTGTCGAGCCGGAGTTCGTGGAGATCAACTGGGACACCAAGGAGACCGAGCTGGCTGCAAAGAGCATCGACTGCATCTGGAACGGCCTGACCCTGACCGATGACCGCGAGGAGAACATGGCCTGCACCAAGCCCTACGTCAAGAACGCCCAGGTCGTCGTGGTGAAGGACGGCACCGACTACACCTCCACCGCCGACCTCATCGGCAAGACCGTGGTGGCCGAGGCCGGCTCTGCCGGTGAGACCACCATCACCGAGAACGCCGACCTGTCTCAGGCTGATTTCATCTCCAAGGCTGTTCAGACCGACTGCCTGATGGAAGTCGCCGCTGGCACTGCTGACGCCGCCATCCTCGACCTGACTCTGGCTTCTGCCATGATCGGCGAGGGTACCGACTACGCAAACCTCAAGATGGTGGATGAGCTGAACGTCGAGGAGTACGGCGTGGCCTTCCGCAAGGACAGCGACGTGGCCGAGGCTGTGGACAACGCTTTTGACGAGCTGAAGGCTGACGGCACCATGCAGACTCTGGCTGACAAGTACGGCCTGACTCTGGCTGAGTAACTTACATTATAAACGGATAGGTGTAGTGATTCTGTGACTGTGATTTTGGAGCGTCTGACCGGCGCATTCGCGCTCAACTGTGAGCTGTTCTTTCTGACCTTGCTGTTCTCGCTACCGCTGGGCCTTGTGGTGGCCTTTGGCTCCATGAGCCGGTGCGCACCGCTGCGGGGCGTCGTCAAGACCTTCGTGTGGGTCATCCGCGGTACGCCGCTGATGCTCCAGATCATCGTCATCTACCTTGGCCCCGGCCTGCTGGGCATGACCAACCCCTGGCCCTCCGGCTCTTCGGGCCGTCTGGTGGCGGCGGTGGTGGCTTTCGCCATCAACTACGCCTGCTACTTCTCTGAGATCTACCGCGGCGGCATCGAGGCTGTGCCGAAAGGCCAGACCGAGGCCGGTCAGGTGCTTGGCATGACCAAGAGCCAGATCTTTTTCAAGGTCACGCTCCTGCAGGTCGTCAAGCGCATCCTGCCCCCGATGGGCAACGAGGTCATCACGCTGGTGAAGGATACCTCGCTGGCAAATGTCATCGCCAACAAGGAGATCATCATGATGGCGAAGGAGTACAGCGCCAAGGGCCTTATCTGGCCGCTGTTCTCCACCGCGATTTTCTTCCTCGTCTTTGTCGGCGCACTCACCCTGCTGCTGGACTGGGCCGAGAAAAAGATGGACTATTTCCGCTGCTAAGGAGGATACTGAATTATGGCATTACTCGAAGCCTCCGGCATCGGGAAGAATTTCGGCGAGACGAAAGTTCTCAAGGACATCTCGCTCACACTGGAACAGGGCGAGGCGCTGGCGATCATCGGCTCGTCCGGCTCGGGCAAGACGACGCTGCTGCGCTGCCTGAACTTTTTGGAGCGTCCCGACACCGGCGTCATCAGGGTGAACGGCGAGACCATGTGGGACGCCGCCGACCCTGCCACCCAGCGGGAGAGCGAGGTGCGGAAAAAGCGCCTCCACTTCGGCCTTGTGTTCCAGAACTTCAACCTCTTCCCCCAGTACACCGCGCTGGAAAACGTGATGCTGGCGGGGGAGCTTCTGGCGAAGGAGCAGCCCGACTACAAGGCCAACAAAAAGGCCATCCACGCCCAGCTGGAAGCACAGGCTCGTGACCTGCTGGCCCAGATGGGCCTGTCGGAGCGGGCAGGCCACTACCCCCACCAGCTTTCCGGCGGTCAGCAGCAGCGGGTGGCCATCGCCCGCGCACTGGCGCTCCACCCGGACATCCTCTGCTTCGATGAGCCCACCAGCGCCCTTGACCCGGAGCTGACCGGCGAAGTCCTCCGTGTCCTGCGGGACCTCGCCGACCGAAAGACCACTATGATCATCGTCACCCATGAGATGCACTTCGCCCGCGACGTGGCCGACCGCATTATGTTCATGGACGGCGGCGTCGTGGTGGAGGAAGGCCCGGCCCGCCAGCTTATCGACCACCCCCAGGAGGAGCGCACCAAGCAGTTTTTGGCGCACTACTCTGAATAAGACAGGCTATGGCCCTCCCCGCTCGGGAGGGCTTTTTTGCGCCTGCGGCGCACGGTCAGGTTTCTCTTCGTACAACCTCTCAGTCTCGTCGCAAGCTCCTCGCCAGCTCCCCTTGTAGGGGAGCCTCTGGCGAAGAGGGAGACTTTCCGGTATGCCAAGGCCTCTCCTACAAGGAGAGGTGGCACGCCGCAGGCGTGACGGAGAGGTTGTACAAAGACGAGCCTGCCCTCTGTAGCAAGGCCCGCCCTTTTACGCCATATTACGCCTCAGGCGTCTAGTAGGAAGTTGACCGGCCTGCCAAGGGCTCCCCCTCTGGGGGAGCTGGCGCGAAAGCGCCTGAGAGGGCTACTCACGCCGAAAACACCACGATTCGCGCGGTTTTTATTTACATTCTCTGATTTTTTTGGTAAGCTTGCATCAGATGAAGCTGATTCTTCAAAAGACGAACAGACCAAAGGAGGACAGACTATGAGACTGAAGAGCGCACTCCGGCGGGGCGTGGCCGCCGCCGTCATCGCGGGCATCGTGGTGAGTTCCGGCATTCCGGCCTATGCGGCCCGGTGGGACATCGCCAACGGCGACATCACCGTGAAAGCGGGCGACGCCGAAGGAAAGAACAAGGTCTCACAGGGCGAGACCATCGACAAGGACGACACCAACACCGTCATCACCGGCGAGTCGGATAAGAACACCGTCACCATCGACACCTCCAAGGGCGACGTGGACGTCACCTTCGACGACCTGAAGATCGACGTCAGCGGCAAGGCCGAGGGGGACGTCAGCGGCGACGGCCCAGTCGATGCGGGCAAAGCCGCCGTCACCGTGCAGGGTGACCACGATGCCGCCATCGAGCTGGACGGCGACAACGAGCTGAAGAGCGGCGGTTATAATGCGGGTCTTGAGAAGAACGAACACGAGTCGAAAGGCACTCTGACCATCAAGGACGACAACGATACCAAAGGCGCGCTGACCGCTGAGGGCGGCTTCGGCGGCGCAGGCATCGGCGGAGGCATCGAGAGCACCGGCAGCAGCATCACCATCCGGGGCGGCACCATCGAGGCTGTGGGCGGGAGCAACGCGGCAGGCATCGGCGACGGAGCAGGCCGCGCGTCGGACGACACCGACGACCCGAACCCGGGAGACCTCTACATCTGCGGCGACGCCGAGGTGACGGCCAAGGCGGGAAGCCAGATGACGGACGCCAAGGCCCCGGCCATCGGCGGCAGCTACGGCGAAGTACCCACGGAGAACCTTTCTGACGATGAACATAAGGTGACGGGAGGACGGCTGACCCGTCTGAACGCGGACGGCACCGTGATGGAGGGGATGGGCTACGACTACACCTCCACCCCCAAGCCCCAGCCGGACGACGACGAGGACGATGATGATGACGTCCCGCCCCCGGTGCAGGAGAACGCCCCCGAACCCCTGCCCGGCGGCATGGTGGTGGGCGGCTTCTTTTCCAGCCGGGTCACCATCCAGCGGCTGGATCCTGCTTTGGCCATTATTGAGAGCACCGACCCCATGGTCGGCAGCGTAAAGGCCGGCGACGCCGGAGAGGTCCTCACCCCGGGGGGTGTGGTGCTTATTGAGAGCGCCGCTCCCCGCTCCACCGTCACCACCGACATCTCCAGTCTCCGGGAGGACGGCGTGGAGGACATCTTCTTCCGCTATGAGGACACCATGACCCACTATAGCGTGGACAAGATGGCCGACGCGGCGGGCGAGGACGCTGACGTGGAGCTGAAGCAGAACAGGGAGGACATCAGCCTCCGGCTGGACGGCGAAACGCGGGACGACCTGTCGGAGCGCTATCTGGAGTGGGTGCCGGTGCAGACGCCAGAGCCGCAGGAGTGGCTGATATTGACCCACGAACTCGCGAAAAAAAGGGACGACCGCCCGAGTTTGGATTGGTGGCTCGAGCCTGAGAGAGAGGAAACGGTAGAGCAAAAAACGAGTGAAGAGCTCAGACGTGAACTCGACGAATTACTGAAACAAGAGCGGGAGATGATGGACTTCCAACTCGCGAAAAAAAGGGACGACCTCCCGAGTTTGGATTGGTGGCTCGAGCCTGCGAGAGAGGAAACGCCGAGAATCGGGCTTGAGGAGTCCCTGAAACAGCTGGCTTCCCGATTTGAGGCCATCGCTCCCGAGGAGGATAAGAAGCCACTGCTCTTTCTGGTCTACCCCCCTCGCACGGAACCCAAAAAGTATACCAATCTGTTGGAGAGTGACCTGCGGAGCTATACCGACCTTGGTGACGACTGGGACGACCTGCCGGATACCCAGGGTGAGATAAAGCTCTGGATACCGGAGGACTTGGGGCAGCCCAAAGAAATAAGCATCTCAAAGGAGAGCCTGAGCCGCAGCGACGGCATTGCATGATACACAGAACGAAAGGAGATGTACGATGAGACTGAAGAGCGCACTCCGGCGGGGCGTGGCCGCCGCCGTCATCGCGGGCATCGTGGTGAGCTCCGGCATCCCGGCCTATGCGAAAACATGGAACATCGCCGACGGCGACATTACGGTCAAAGGTGCGAGCGATGAAAGCGGAAACTATAACAATGTCAAGCAGGGTGAAAAGGATTTCGAGAAGGATGAGGGGGAGACCGTCATCACCGGCGAGTCGGATAAGAACACCGTCACCATCGACACCTCCGAGGGCAACGTGGACGTCACCTTCGACGACCTGAAAATTGACGTCAGCGGCAAGACCGAGGGGAACGTCAGCGACGAGACCGAGGGGGACGTCAGCGGTGACAGCCCAGTCGATGCGGGCAAAGCCGCCGTCACCGTGCAGGGTGACCACGATGCCGCCATCGAGCTGGACGGCGCCAACGAGCTGAAGAGCGGCAGCTGCAATGCGGGCCTCGAGAAGAATGGCCATGAGTCCTCCGGCAAGCTGACCATCAAGGACGACAACGACACCAAAGGCTCCCTCACCGCCGAAGGCGGCGAAGACGGCGCAGGCATCGGCGGCGGCTACGAAAGCGGTGCCGGAAACATCGAGATCACCGGCGGCACGGTAGAAGCCGTGGGCGGTGAGGGTGCTGCCGGTATCGGCGGCGGTGTGTACGGCCCGGGCCGCGACATCGAGATTTCCGGCGGCAAGGTGTCGGCCACGGGCGGCAGCTACAGCGGCGACCCCCGCCCCGGCGCGGCAGGCATTGGCGACGGCGCGGGTGCGTGGTCTGAGATAGACCAGGATGCGCCGCCCAGCAATCCCAATCACATCATCATCTCCGGCGACGCCGAGGTGGAGGCCAAGGCAGGCGCAAGCACCGGCGGCAAAACTGCGGCCATCGGCGGCGGCATAGTCGGCGAGATCCCCAATGACGCCCTCTCTGACGACGACCACAAGGTGACGGGCGGTAGTCTGACCCGCTACGACCCCGACGGGAAGAAGATGGAGGACTACAGCTACGACCGGCGGACGCCCTCCCAACCGGACAAGCCGGAACAGCCGGACAAGCCGGAGCAGCCGGACAAGCCGGAGCAGCCGGACAAGCCGGAGCAGCCGGACAAGCCGGAACAGCCAGACAAGCCGGAACAGCCAGATGATACCGAGGACGACGAGGACGACGACGAGGACGACGCTCCAAGCGTGCAGGTCGGCGAGGTGCCGGACCGTGTGAAGCAGATGTACGAGGCCATGGGCGTGATCACCCATCCGGATGGCACACAGGAGCTTGCAGATGTGACCACGGCAGAGTATGACCCGGTCAACAAGGTCCTGCGCTTCGATGCCCACGGTTCGCTCTTTTGGATGACAGGCGACTCGCTGCGGGAGCTTGCAAAGGAGGTCGATGAACTCCGCGTCCGATTCCTTGATGGGGAAGGGCAGGAGATGGAGGCCGTCATTCCGCTGGCCCGGATCAAAGATCTGGTCGGCGCGAAGGGTGCGTTCGAATTCGGGCTGTACCATGAAGGAATTTATAGATTCCATGTTGTCGGGCAGACAGGATATGATAGAGAAATGTTCTCGCGTGAGAGAGAAAAGTTCTTGTATGAGAATGTCTTGCGCGAAAACGGCAAGGAACTGGTCCTCGTGTACCACGTTGGCGATGAGGAAGAGAAAGCACAGGAGACTGCCCGGGTGGAGGAGGCCATCGCCCGCCGCAGGCAGGAGAAAGAGCAATGGTGGGGAGTTGTCATCTCCGGTCTGGAAGGCGGCTCCCTGAGCGGACAGCCCGGGCTGACTCAGCCGGGAACGGGTGCCGTCGGTGACCTCAGCGGGCTGACGACTCTCTCGCCGGACAGCCTCACCACGGCCCAGCAGCCGAAGCAGCCCGCCTCCGACCCGACGGTGTGGAAGACATTTACCAGTAACATCGTGAAGCTCGTGGGCGGGAAGCAGGATAGCAAGAAGGACGACCCGGCCCCCTCCGTCGGTGACCTCAGCGGGCCGACGACTCTCTCGCCGGACAGCCTCACCACGGTTCAGCAGCCGGAGACAAGCGCCCAGCCATCGGAAACAAGCGCCCAGCAGCCGGAAACAGGCGGATGGGTAACGGACAGTCAGGGTGACTGGGTGTGGAAGCCGGGCAAGGATGACAGTCAGCCGCCGGATTGGGAAGGAAATTGGGAGACAAGAAAATGGATAAGGGACAGTCAGCCGCCGGATTTGAGAGGAGATTGGGAGACAAGAAAATGGATAGGGAGCAGCGACGATAATTTGTGGGGTGGGATCCCTTTTATGACTCCGCATATTATGACTCTGCATGGGATTTCGATTATGAAGGTTGAGAGCGTGGGCTGAGAGGGAGTGCAGCAGGAGGGCCCTGCACAGGGGCAGACCTGCCGCCCCCCTGCGCACAATCACCAAAAACCACCGATAGAAAATAGCAATGTTGTACGAAGAAATCTGAGAAAAACCCCTTGCAAAATCACGATGAGCTGAGTATAATACCACTCATGAAACGAAAAACGTCCTGCCCCTCGTCCGGCAGGGCGTTTTTGTCGGTAAAGATCCGGCAAAGAAATGTTAAGTGACCGCCCGGGGAGGGGCTTTGTATGACAAAAGACATGACACAGGGCAGCCCGCTCAAGCTCATCCTTGCTTTTGCGGTGCCGCTGATGCTGGGCAGTCTGTTCCAGCAGTTCTACAATCTGGCCGATACCATCATCGTGGGCCGTTTCGTGGGCGTGGATGCGCTGGCGGCGGTGGGCAGTGTGGGCGGCCTGAACTATCTGGTGCTGGGCTTCGTCAACGGCATCGCCTGCGGCT
>OGDF01005798.1_pt1 | contig 12792 bp, 14 predicted proteins | sample 1570141 | NCBI WGS metagenome assembly OGDF01 (sample SAMEA4370581, study PRJEB24528) | human gut metagenome | reverse complement strand
AATGGCGTCCAACAACTCATTGATACCGATATTGAACATTGCTGATCCATGTAGCACCGGATAGACTTTGGCTTTTGCCACAAGAGCGATTATCGTATTCCAATAATCAGCCGGTGAAATTTCGCTATCCGCCAAATATCGTTCTAATATATCGTCGTCATGGTTGCATACAAATTCTTTGTATTCTTCCTTTATATATGTTTGGGAGCAAACCGGATAAACCGATCCATCGACAACAGTTTGCATAAACAGGACATCTTGCGACAGATTTGTTTTTATATCCATATACAAACGCTCCAAATTCACACCGGCACGGTCAATCTTATTGATAAATATAATTGTCGGGATTTGCAGCTTTTGTAAAGTACTGAACAGCAACTTTGTCTGCGCTTGTATGCCTTCCTTTGCGGATAAGATGAGGACTGCTCCATCAAGCATTTTGAATGTCCGCTCCACTTCCGCAATAAAATCCATGTGTCCCGGAGTGTCAATGATATTGCATTTCACTCCATTCCAGATAATAGATGTCGTAGAAGCCCGGACAGTAATTCCTCTACGTTTCTCTATATCCATAGAGTCCGTTATGGTGTCACCATTATCCACACGGCCGCACTTTTCCGTTGCTCCACTGGCAAACAGCAGATTCTCGGTTACGGAAGTTTTTCCTGCATCAATGTGAGCAAGAATTCCTAAATTTATAATATTCATTTGGATTAAGCAATAATATACTACAATAGATGCATTGTCGAAACGCACCTTTTAATACCTCCTCGTAGCATATGAGAACTACAGGATTACTAACTCGTATTAATATGTATATTATTACTGCCGCATGGTGACCACAAAATTAGTTATTTTTTTCCACCCCAACAAATTATAGCCGGAAGTATTTTCGCAGATTATTTCCGCAGATAACAGCTAATCATGCTAAGACTATAAGTTCCCTACTCACGCCTGGTACTTTATAGTTTTCCATAGAGGCGGCTTTTGGGAGGTGACGAGCAAAAGCCGCCCCGCGTGGTTGCAGGACGGCTCGGTGGTCGTTATGACATTCCAGGATTGGAAGCTGATTGGGTTTCAGTCAAACCAATCGGGGTTGCTCTCGCTGAGTATTGCGACAAGTTCGTTGTCGGGCAGCTTCAAATCACTCTCGGATGTATAGTAGAAGATTTCTTCATCGACACGCTCCGCTTCCTTGTCGGCGAAGCCGTTGCATTTGTCTGTGATTGGGTAAGGCATAAGTGCGTCAAGCAATTCCAGTCCACCGATAATAAGGCTCTCGCCCTCGTTGCTTGTAACGATACGGCAGGTATAGTCCGTACCCTTGTAGTTGATTTCAGTCGTTGTCATATCTTTCGGTTTTATGCACCATGCTCTCCATAAGGATTGCAGGGTGCTGTTTATAACTCAGTCTATATCAATCCCGATAAAATGTTCATCATCAATCAGGGCATAGTAATATCCGTTGGCACAGCCACGATACTCTTTACTGAAGCCTGCGGCAATATCTCCGGCTTTATAGTAGTTATAGTTATCGTCCTTTTGCTTGACCTCAATCCATAGGGAACCTAACGGAGCCAATCAAGGGTTTTCTTTATAGTTTTCTCTATCAAGTGCTTACCTGTCGATCACCAGAGTCTCAATGACACTTTACCGACACATAGGCGACAACTATCAGCGAATATAGCCGATTCCGATCATCCAGACAAGGGTCCCCAGAAGATTATCCTGATGGATAGGGGGTGGGGGTTTGACCTGGATTCTGTCGTTATGATGGCCTGGTCATATCGCGAAGGTCTTCTTTATGCGCTGTACTGTGCTCTGGGAGACTCCTGTTATCTTTGCAGTGTTGCGCACAGACTGACCTGCTTTGAGATTGCGGATGACTGACTTGTACTCGATCTCCTTCATTTCCTTGGTCTTTACTCCGCTTCCTTTTGGTTTCCCTGGTCTCCCGCCATCACGCAACCATTTATCCCTACCAGATTTTAACCTCATCTGTATGGCCTCTAACTCTGCGCTAGCACTGAATTGGAGACAGGATATGAAGATGTTCAGGAAGGGGTTGGGCTTACCGTCCTCCTGGAAGATGTTCAGGTTCTCCTTCTGGAAATAGATGTTGATACCGGCATCTTTACACTCCTTGACAATGAAGAGCACATCATCCGATCTGCCTATTCTGGATAACTCTGTTGTGAGGATGGTGTGGATATGGTTCTCCTTGGCATAGTTGATAGCGGATGAAAGGACTTCACGGTGTTCGTACTTTGTTCTACCGCTGATGTGCTCCTCGAATATCTTCTCTACCTGATAGTGGTTCCTGGTGGCAAAGTCTTGGAGATCTTCCACCTGGCGTGTAGTGGACTGACGTGTTTCTAGTGCTCCTGATGAAGAAGTACGTGCCCAGATGATGGCAGTCTTGATAGATGTATTCATATTATAGGTGTATTCAAAATAATGATCCTGGGGTGGATACAGGTTGATAGAATGATGGTGGTGGGGTTGGGGATGGATGTCGTTGTAATCTTTGATAAATCCCACCGCACAATCGCATCGTATTCTATCAACCTATCAGATTAAGTTGAACACGCTTTCATCCTCAATACAGTTATGAAGACAGCCATCATCTTTTCTCGTTGTTCAAGTTCAGGAGCATTAGAAGCCAGACAGGATACCACCAGACAAGTAGAAGACCTCCAGCGCTATGCTACCACCAATCATCTCACCATAGTCAAGATCTTTCAGGAGCACATATCAGGAGGGAAGTCCAACAAGGATAGACCCATTCTCCAAGAAGCCCTATCATTCTCCCAGGAGAACCATATAGACATCATCCTTGTATCAGAACTTTCCCGATTAGGAAGGAGATGTGATGAGATCCTGGAGACCATAAAGTATCTCAAGGACAACCATATCAACTGTTACTTCCAGAAAGAACAGCTCTCTATCTTTGATTCTGAAGGGAAGGAGAACCCATATCTCACCATTATGACAGCAGTATTAGGAACGGCAGCAGAACTTGAGCGTCAATCTATCTATTATCGCTTAAAGTCAGGCAGGGACAAGTATATCAGGGATGGTGGGAAGATCGGTAAGCCCAGGGGGTCTGGAGTCAAGGACAAGGCACAGTTGGCAGCAGAGTATAAGTCTATCATCAGGTGTCTCCGGTCAGGAGAATCAGTCAGACATACAGCGCTCATCACCGGTTATTCGCAATCCACAGTCCAGCGGGTAAAGAAGGTGTTCTCCCTATAATATATATAAGGTAAGAAGTCCCCATCCCTATCCAATAGGATAACTGTTTGGGGTCTTGCGTGGATGATCTTTATCGGCTATATTCGCTGTGAATTGTCGCCTATTTGTCGGTAGAGAGTCAATAGTTCTCCCTGATAAGAGAGACAAGCACTTGATAGAGAATAATATAGGGTAATGACCTTGATAGTCTCTTATTGGTGGTCCCTGTGGGGACCTTTATTTCATTGGGACTCTGTCCCAAGCCCTGTCGCTCCGCGCGGACTTTCGTCCTTTCCGTATTTGCTGTCGCAAATACCCGGACCCGGCCGGTCGTCTGACGACGATGTTCTCGCCCGCAGGGGAAATATTATTTCATCCAGAAACTTTATTGCTATTACAACGTTTTTTATTACCTTTAAGGGATGTGCAATGCAGAACTTTCACTTTTTATTATTATTTTTGCATATCGTTGTATTTTGATAATATTTAACCTCGATTTATATGGCAAAAGTTGAAGAATTGAAAAAAATCGCATCTCAGGTCAGACGTGACATCGTAAGGATGGTCACAGATGCGAAGTCTGGACACCCGGGCGGATCACTGAGTAGTGCGGACGTGCTTACTGCATTGTATTTTAATGAAATGAAAATAGACCCTGCAAAATGGGAAAGAAACGGTAAGGGTGAAGACATGTTCATCCTTTCAGCAGGACACATCACACCTGTTTACTACTCTCTTCTCGCAAGACGCGGCTATTTCCCTGTAGCTGAGCTCTCTACATTCAGAAAGTATGGTACACGCCTTCAGGGACACCCTTCAGTAGAAAAAGGACTTCCGGGAATCATACAGACGTCAGGATCACTTGGTCAGGGACTCTCTGCAGCAGCAGGATTGGCCCTCGGTAAGAAACTTGACGGTGAAGACAGATATGTTTATGTCCTCTGTGGTGACGGAGAAAGCGAGGAAGGTCAGATATGGGAAGCAGCCATGTTTGCAGCCCACCACGGACTCGATCACCTCATCGCCATGACCGACTGGAACCATCAGCAGATCGACGGAACAGTAGACGAAGTGGCAGGCGAGGGAGACCTCGAGGCTAAATGGAAAGCATTCGGCTGGAACGTCATCGTAGCAGACGGACACGACTTCGACTCTATCCTTTCTGCTTTCGCTGCGGCTCGTGAAAACAAGGTCAAACCTACCATGATCCTCTTCAAGACTGATATGGGACATGGCGTAGACTTTATGGCAGGCACATGCAAATGGCATGGAAAAGCACCTTCACAGGAACAGTGCCAGGCAGCTCTCGCTCAACTCGAAGAAACATTGGGGGACTATTAATATCTAAAGAATTATGACAAAGTATACAGATACAGGAAAGAAAGATACCCGTAGCGGCTTCGGTGCCGGTCTTTATGAGGCAGGAAAAGCAGATCCAAGGGTTGTTGCTCTTATTGCTGACCTGAAAGGCTCACTTAAGATGGAAGCCTTCGCTGACGAGTTCCCTGAAAGATTCATCCAGTGCGGAATCGCAGAGGCCAACATGATCGGTGTAGCTGCAGGTATGGCCATCACAGGAAAAGTTCCGTTCGCAGGATCATTCGCAGAGTTCGTTACAGGACGTGTTTACGACCAGATCCGTCAGGAAGTAGCTTATGGTGAGACTAATGTGAAAATCGCAGCTTCTCACGCCGGAATTACCCTCGGAGAAGACGGTGCTACCCACCAGACCATGGAAGACGTCGCTCTCATGCGTGCCCTCCCTGGCATGGTAGTCATCAACCCATGCGACTATAAGGCTGCCACTATCGCTGCCGCTAAATATAACGGACCTGTATATCTCCGTTTCGGACGTCCTGCAGTCGCTAACTTCACTCCTGAAGACCAGGAGTTCGAAATCGGCAAAGCTTACGTGATGAATGAGGGTAAGGACGTTACCATCATCGCTACAGGCCACATGGTTTGGGAAGCGCTTAAGGCTGCTGAAGCACTCGAAGCAGAAGGAATATGCGCGGAAGTCATTGACATAGCCACTATTAAACCTCTCGACGAGGCTGCGGTGGTAGCGTCTGCTCTCAAAACTGGCGCAGTAGTTGTAGCTGAGGAGCACAACATGGCGGGCGGTCTTGGCGAACTCATCGCCGGCGTCTTGGCTGTAAAGGTTCCGACTCCGATGGAGTATATAAACGGTGGGGACAAGTTCGGCCAGTCCGGCACACCTGCTGAGTTGCTCGCTGCCTACGGTCTCGACGCCGCTCACATCGCAGAGGCTGCCAAAAAGGCTATCGCGCGCAAGTAACTAATGTTTCAGGTCAATGACAGATGACGATATCATCAGGCTTTATCGTGACGGTGAATGCGAAAAGGCGTTCACGGAAATCGTAAATGCCTACAGTGAACGGCTTTACTGGCATGTCCGCCGCTTTGTCTGTTCACATGAAGATGCCGACGACCTGGTACAAGAAATATTTATCAAAATATGGGCTGCACTTCCTTCCTTCCGGGAGGAAGCGCGGCTTTTTACGTGGTTATACAGAATCGCCACTAACGAGACGTTGAACTTCCTGCGAAAACAGAAAGTAAGGGCAGCATTGACCTTTAAAAGCTTGGATAGCGAACTCGAGCGGAAGATAGATGACGACCCGTATTTCGACGGGGACGGAATTCAGCGCGCATTGATGAAAGAGATGCAGAAACTGCCTCAGAAGCAGCGTGTTGTATTCTCGTTGAGATATTTCGAGGATATGAAATACGAGGATATCGCTCAGATTACCGGGACTTCGGTGGGTGCGTTGAAGGCTTCATATCATATCGCTTACGAGAAAGTGAAAGAAGAGTTAAAAAATAAACTATAGGGATTTTACTTTTTCTTGTCGGAGGTGTCTAATGTTTGAATGATAGCGAATTATTTGTGACTTATGAGCGTAGAAAAGAAACATAATATGCCGTATAAAGTTCCTGAGGGATATTTCGGGAACCTGCAGGCCAGATTGTCGGAGATTCCATCCGGTAGTCGCGTGCCGTCGCGTATGGATGTTTTGAAACCATACCTCGCTATGGCTGCGGCATTTGCATTGATAATAACAGCCGGGACAGCCGTCCTCAGGCATACGTCAGGCGATTCCGGTCTGGAAGATATTTCCACGTTGGATGTGATTCGACTCGCGGATCTGGTTCCTGCGACTGACCCGTACCTGCTTTATACGACTGCTCAGACCGAGACGGAGATTTCCGATAGCGATATTTCCGAATATCTGATAGGCGCCGGGCTATCTCTCGACTATATAGAATATTGTGAAAAATAACTTGCTGAATATGAGTAATATAGGTAGAAAAATCATCGTTGTGGTCCTTATGCTGGCATCCATGATGTTAGTGTCTCCACAGAGTTCTTCTCAGACGCACGGTAAGGGAGGATGGCAAGATAAAATGAAAGCGGAGCGCGTGGCGTATCTTACTGACGTTATGGAAATTACGTCATCTGAAGCCGAGAAGTTCTGGCCTGTTTATAATGAAATGGCTGCTGAGCGCAAATCCTCTTTCGAGAAGGCGATGCGTTCGTTCAAGGCGCTGAATGATGCGGTGAAAGCGGGAAAACCGGAGGCAGAAATATCCGTTCTTTTGAATAATTATTTGAAGGCCAATGCCGCTTCTCGGGCTGTCGAACTGAAGTATGTGCCTAGGTTTAACAAGATTCTGTCTGTGGAGAAGGTTGCCAAATTGTTTGTCGGTGAGGAGGAATTCCGCCGCCAGCAGATTCATCGTTGGAAAGAGAATTGCCCTAAGCCATAGGGAGTTAAGTAATTTTTTAACGCTTACTAAGCGAAGAGGTAGAAATCTTTTACAAGGGAAATGTACTCGTCGGTATATTTCCCTTTATTCATTATCGTGAGTTGCTTTTCTGTTGGCGTAACAGTTTGGTTATCATGGATAAAGGTAATGATAATTCTGGAACTCGGCTTTCGCTCCACGGTCCGGATGCGTAATGTTTCCGCTAATTTCAGCCCGTTCATTCGTCCGTGTCTCAGGACCGAGGCCTCCTGGTCTGCCGGTAATACCATGGATACGATTCCTTCCTGCGCGAGATGTTTTCCCGCGAACTCCAGTACTTCCCGGAAGGAAAGTCCAGTCTCGTCGGTATGTCTCGCTGCGGTTTTCTTCGCGTCAGGATTTGTGAGTGAAGAATCGTAATATGGTGGGTTAGAGACGATTAAGTCGAAAGCCCTGTCTACACTCAGTTCTGCCAATGCCTGCCGCCGCGCCTCGAGTGAGCCCGCCCAAGCTGACGCCGCAAAATTCGCCCCAGCCTCTGCCGCCGCATCCTCGTCGATGTCTATCCCGATGATGTTCAGGTCAATGCTGCTGACCGTCGTTTGGGTCAATGCCGATATTCTCTGTGCCAGCATCAGTGCGATGGTCCCCGTTCCTGTTCCGATATCGAGCACGTTTTTCATATCGGGTCTGACAGGACATGCTGCACCGAGGAGAACGCCATCAGTATTTACCTTCATGGCAGATTTCTCGTTGCGCACTTCGAACTTCTTGAAACGGAAGATGCTCATCTATACGGGGTTGTTTATGAAAACGCCGTCGCGCATAAACAGCGATCTGTCGCACATTTTGGCCAGGTCCGGGTCGTGGGTTACGATGACGATAGTCTGCCCGAATTCGTCCCGCAGCTGGAAGAAGAGTTTATGCAGTTCGCCCTTTGTGACGCTGTCCAGGTTTCCTGACGGCTCATCCGCGAATAATACGGAAGGGTGATTTATCAATGCCCTTGCTATGGCGACTCTCTGCTGTTCGCCTCCGGAAAGTTCAGAAGGCTTATGAGTGATTCTTTCTGCAAGTCCAAGAGTCTCAAGCAGCTTCTTGGCTTCCACCTTAGCGTCTTTTTCTTTCTTTCCTGCTATCAATGCCGGTATCATGACGTTTTCTATCGAGGTGAATTCCGGGAGGAGATGATGGAACTGGAAGACAAAGCCGATTTTCGTATTGCGGAACTCGCTCATCTGCCTGCTGTTGAGATGCAAGACGTCTATACCGTCTATGACCAAAGATCCGGCATCAGGGGTGGAAAGTGTTCCTAAAATCTGCAGCAGCGTAGATTTGCCGGCACCGGAAGCGCCCATAATGGAAACCACCTCCGACTTCTCTGCGCTGAAATCGACACCTTTCAGCACCTTCAATGTGCCGAATGACTTCTCGATACCTTTGGCTTCAATCATCATAATATCACCTGAATAGCTTGGTTTTATGCAAATTTAACAAGAATAAGATAAAAAACTCTAAAAAAGTTTGGAAATAAGAAAAAAGTACGTAACTTTGCAATCCCGTTTGAGGAATATTACTTAATGCGGGACCTGAGGGGAAAAACCAAAGGTTTGTTTTCGGGGTGTGGCGCAGTTGGCTAGCGCATCTGGTTTGGGACCAGAGGGTCCTGTGTTCGAGTCACAGTACCCCGACTTCTAAGGAGAGACTTTGTCGAGTCTCTCCTTTTTTGTTGTACATAGTTCGATTCTCGGTGGCGCCTGGTGGTGCGGACCTGTCTGCGTCGACGGAAGCCCTGCCGGTTTCATTTGGGATGTTTTTTTATAGGAGACCGAGAAGTTGGCTACGTGAAAGCATACATGCTCCGATAGGGCCGCCTTTCTTTCCGAGTTTGGAGAATTTTAGGGCGGTATCCTTGCTTACTATGTTGAGGGAGTGACGGTTAATGGCACTCTTGATAGGAAGCATGAGGTAGTCTTTGGCGATGGAAAGTCTGCCTCCGATTACTACAAGTTCAGGGTTGAAGATGTTTATGAGGCCGGCTATTGCCTGTCCGAGAACTGAGCCGATTTCTTCTACACATTCGATGGCGAGCATGTCTTCTTCCATCAGTGCTTCGAGAATGTCGTCCAGTCCGATGTCTTCAGGGTTCTTGAACTTGGCTGACAATGCGGACACTTTACCTTCCTTTAGTTTCTCTACGAAGATTCTGTGGAGGGCAGAACCGGATGCGCCGGTTTCGAGGCAGCCGATTTTTCCGCAATGACAAATCTTGCCATTGTCGAGCATCGGGAAATGTCCTATCTCTCCTGAGAATCCGGATTTTCCATAAGACAGTTTGCCTTCGATGATCATGCCCATTCCGAGTCCCCAGCTGAGGTTTATGAAGAGCATGTTTTTCTCGTTGTTCGCCTCACCGCAGATGTATTCTCCGTAGGCCATCGCTCTGGAATCATTTTCCAGGAATACGGGTGCATTCAGTTCTTTTTCAAGTACTTGCGAAAGAGGTTTATCTTCCCCTATGAAATATGAGAAACTGTAACCAGTCGTGTGATTTACACGGCCTGTGAGGTTTATTCCGTAAGCGAGCACTTTGTCCTGAGGGATTCCGAGTGCTGCCGTGTTTTCCTTTATGATATCGGAAAGCTTCTTGAGAGATTCTTCCGTGCCCTCAAGCGTGAACGGAATATCGTCTTTATAATCGACCAACTTTCCCTTAAAATTTGTTATGGCTATGCTGATATGACGTCTGCGTATGTCAGTCCCGACGAAGTATCCGGCTGCCTGATTAAGTCCATATATGCTTGGGCGTCTGCCTCCGGATGTCCCAGTTTTGCCCAAGTCTTCCAGGAATCCGTCTTCGATCAGTTCCCCGATAAGTCTTGTAACTGTAGGGATGCTGGCATTCAGTTCTTTACTGAATTCTGCAATGCTGAAATCTCCGTCGTTTATACAAAGACCGAGAATCTTCTGCTTCATAATAGCTCCCTTGCCCTCGATGTTGTCTAAAAATGAGTTCATAAGCCATAAGGTATTATTTGTCCAGTTTTGCTGCGAATCTGATGGCGCATATTGACGCAAGCATGACTGAGAATTCTGTCCTCATGTTGTGATTGTAATGATATCCATGTTAGTTGTAAATTACAAATATAATAAGATTAGTCCTCTAATTATGAGAAGATAACTAAAAATTTTTATTATTTCATGATATGAATCTAATAAAATACGAAAAAGAGGTGTCCCGATAAATTTCTATCCTTTCTTTTGAGTTCTAGTTTTGGCCCGGTAGTTTGCTGTTCAGCACTTTTGAAACAAAGATTTATTAGATGCTACAAATTACAAATTGCTATATAGATTATAAATAGTTTTAATAAATATGGTATTATTTAATAGAAATTTATAAATTTGTACTATTCTTAGAAACAATAATAAAATTGACAATAAATGACTCATGTAGACTTTAAACAGATTTCTTCACGTTATAAGAGGGAACTTCTGGAAAACTGCCTTCCTTTCTGGCTTGAAAACTCCCAGGACAAAGAGTTCGGCGGATATTACTCATGTTTGAATCGTGACGGATCTGTTTATGACACTGACAAATTTATCTGGCTTCAGGGTAGAGAAGTGTGGATGTTCGCAATGCTTTACAATAATGTAGAGAAAAATCAGGAATGGCTCGACTGCGCTATCCAGGGCGCCGAGTTCTTGAAAAAATACGGACACGACGAAAACTGGGATTTCTATTTCTCTCTTAATCGCGAAGGACGCCCGCTCGTTCAGCCATACAATATATTCTCCAACACATTCGCCTGCATGGGTTTCGCCCAGCTCGCAAAGGCTACCGGCAACGAAGAGTACGCCCAGATCGCCCGTAAAATATTCACCAGGATTCTCGAAAGGCGTTCTAATCCTAAGGGTCAATGGTGCAAGGCATATCCGGGAACACGTCCGATGAAGGACTTCGCTCTTCCGATGATTATCTGCAACATGGCACTCGAAGTGGAAGATATTCTGGAAGACAAGTCCGTTTTGGAACAGACTATCGACACTTGCCTCCACGAAGTATTCGATGTCTTCTATCAGCCTGATCTTGGTTGTATGCTTGAGAACGTATCATCTGTGGATGGCAAACCTGTTGATTGCTTTGAGGGTCGTGAAATTAACCCTGGTCATGATCTGGAGGCCCTTTGGTTCATGATGAACCTCGGAATCCGCCGCGGTGACAAGGCATTGATCGAAAAATGCGTGGAAATAGCGCTCAAAGTCATTGACCTGGGCTGGGATAAGGAATATGGCGGGATTTTCTATTTTCTGGACGCGAAGGGTGCGCCTCAGCAGAAGCTGGAGTGGGACCAGAAGCTCTGGTGGGTACATATCGAATCGGCGATTGCGATGCTCAAGGGCTATCAGCTGACCGGCAACGAGAAATGCCTCGAGTGGTTCATGAAACTGGATGAGTATCTTTGGAATAACTTCAAGGATAAGGAGTATCCTGAGTGGTTCGGTTATCTGAACCGTCGCGGTGAAGTGCTTCTTCCGCTTAAAGGTGGTAAATGGAAGGGCTGTTTCCACGTGCCTAGAGGACTTTACCAGATATGGAAGTTGGCCGAAGAATGTGCTAAAAATGAATAATTGATAACGATATGACTGATAGAAGAGGTTTTTTGAAGACTATGGCGGCGGCTGCTTCTGCAGCGGCTGTCTCGTCTGTGCTTCCGACAAGTTGCGGACGCGCTGAGAATAATGAAATTGCCGGAGGAAAGTTATCCGGATCAGGTCTCATAGTGCCGAAAGCTCAGGGCCTTCGTATAACGGGAACCTTCCTAGATGAAATCTCTCACGACATTCCTCACCAGAACTGGGGAGAAAAGGAGTGGGATGCGGATTTCCGTTATATGAAATCTATCGGTATCGATACGGTTATTTGTATACGTTCCGGCTATCGCAAGTTCATCACGTATTCTTCGCCATATCTTCTCAAGAAAGGCTGCTACATGCCGTCGATGGACCTTATCGACATGTTCCTGCGTCTGGCCGAGAAGTATGACATGAAGTTCTGGTTCGGTCTCTATGACTCCGGAAAGTATTGGGATACAGGCGATATGTCGTACGAAATCGAGGCCAACAAGTTCGTTATCGACGAGGTCTGGGAAATGTACGGACGTAAATACAAGAGTTTCGGAGGCTGGTACATAAGCGGTGAAATCAGCCGCAAGACCAAGGGCGCCATCGATGCTTTCCATGCTATGGGCAAGCAGTGCAAAGACGTTTCCGATGGACTTCCTACCTTCATCTCTCCGTGGATTGACGGCAAGAAAGCCGTTATGGGAACTACTCTCCTGAATCGTGACGATGCCGTTTCTGTCCAGGAGCATGAGAGAGAATGGAACGAAATTTTCGACGGAATCCATGACGTGGTAGACGCTTGTGCATTCCAGGACGGTCATATCGACTATGACGAACTGGACGCGTTCTTCTCTGTAAATAAGAAGCTTGCGGACAAATATGGAATGCAGTGCTGGACTAATGCGGAGACTTTCGACCGCGATATGCCTATCAGATTTTTTCCTATCAAGTTCGACAAACTTCGTCTGAAACTCGAGGCTGCGGCTCGTTGCGGTTACGATAAGGCGATTACCTTCGAGTTCTCACACTTTATGTCACCTCAGTCTGCATATCTGCAGGCAGGACATCTGTACGACCGCTACAGAGAATACTTTGATATATGAAAAAAGAAAACATCGGATATGTAGTATTCCTCTCGGTTGTAGCTGCAATCGGAGGAATACT
>OGDF01005784.1_pt1 | contig 12816 bp, 10 predicted proteins | sample 1570141 | NCBI WGS metagenome assembly OGDF01 (sample SAMEA4370581, study PRJEB24528) | human gut metagenome | reverse complement strand
TCCGCGTACCGGGTTACGGAAAAGTGCCGTCGCTCCGCGACGATGCCGATGTGGCGATGGCATTTCTACAACCGCTCTTCGTCGGTAGGTGTCACGGGGTAGGCGAGCCAACCCCGTGCTAACGTATAAAACCGCACTTCGGCGGTTTCCCTTGGGGATAGCTTGTTTCGTTGGAAAAAATACTTATCTTTGCCTTGAAAAGGAGCTAAATGATGAACTATGAATTAACACCTTCACTACAGGCGACAGGAGGAGCCGAAAAATGGCGCTAATGCAATTTGTGTTAGGCAGTGCTTCGTGTGCGTTTGCCTTATGTGCTTTTATTCTATGGATGCGCCGGTGCGATGGCGACCGGTCGCGGCTTACCCTCAGTTTTGTATGGATGTTTTTGGCGTTGTTGTTCTCCAGCCGCGCCTTTGTAGACGGGCAGTTGGTGCCGTCGGGAGTACTTCCGCCTGTGAATTTGGTTGGTGGATTGCTTATGGTGACGCTGCTTTGTTTATATCCTATAGAGGTGATTCGTCCGGGATGGCTCAATGCACGGCGTTTATTCATGCTGTTGTTGCCAGCCATATTAATTGGAGTCATTTTTTATCTGTCAGGAATTAAGCTCCGTCAGTTGCATACGTTTGGCGATATGCTTGCCCACATCGGCGAGCCGAATGTCTATTGGCGTCTTATACTTCTTTTCGGAATCATTCTTCCATCCGCCCTGTTGCTCCACGTCATCCCCTATAACTGGATGAAGAGCCGCGTCCGTTTGCGTTGGATAAGGCATTATACGTACACCATTCTGCTGATTTCCGCTCTCTATGCCGTGTTTATGCTGACTCGCAGTGCGTCGGTCAGTGTGGTGCATCTGTTTGTTTGCTTCACGCTGGCTATGATAGTGACTTATGAGGAACTGTTCGCCCGCTTTTGCCTCCCATCGGATTGTCCCACCGAATTGCCAGTAGAACCTGTAAAGTCAAGCTCGCCGTCGGAGGAAGAAGAAAATCCTCTTGTCATTCGGCTAAATCATTTGCTTGAAGAGGAGAAAGTGTGGAAAAACCCAGACCTCACCGTTGCCAGTCTGGCTCAGATGTTGGGCACCAACCGCAGTTATCTTGCCCAAGCCATACAGGAGGCAGGCTACGTCAACTTTGCCGATCTGATTAACCGCCACAGAGTGCAGGCTTTCTGTTGCATTGCGGAAGATGGCAAGGTGAAGAGTGTGCAGGACGCTTTCTTCCTCGTTGGCTTCCGGTCGAAAGAAACTGCATTGAGAAGCTTCAAGAAATACACAGGCTCTTTGCCCAGCGAATACTTGATGAAGGTAGCCGCAAACCGTTCGAAAACGTCTGAATTGTAGAATTGACACCTGATTTTGTGGTTTTAGCACGTCTCCGATGTTTTTTTTATATACTTTCACGCACTATTTATCAATACTAAAAAACAGAATTATGCGAATAAAGTATCTGAAAAATTCGGTGGCATCGCTGTCGATTCTAAGTGGACTATTTTGCTTGACTGGATGCCAGGATGATGGAGTCCTGAAAGGAGAGGTAGGAATCGAAGAATATGTGCCGCAAGGGACAAATGATGTGGCCGGCAGTGTGCTTATACATATAATAGAAGAGGGAGACGAGGACAGTCGAGCCTTGCCGTTGAGCGTTTTGCGCATGGTGGACATAGAGACAGCGCAGAACGAGTACGTTAAATTCAACTGCGAGCAACGCAAAGACGGCAAGTGGTGTGCCGTTGCCCAAATGCAGAAAGCACTCGACAAGCCATTTGTGGTCATTCCGGTAAAGATTATACCCAAAGAGTTTCCAGAGGAGGCACGCACTGTGTTGATGGTGCTCCGACAGAAAGGCGCCACGACAAAATCCGGAGATGCCATCACCTCCGTTTACAGCGAAGTGTTGGGCAAGGGAACCCGCTGCTACGGTCCGGTAGGCAACACGCTTGGCAGCGTGCTCCTTTATGACCAAATCAGCAAGCTTGGCGAGGAGTATCTGACCGCCAACACCACGCAAAAACAGTTCTCGATGCTTGAATTCTCGGGCGACAGCTACGAGAAGACTATGGAGGACTGGTCGGTCAATGTGGGAGCATCGTTTAAGAAGACACGAAAGAAAGGTCTGACATCTTCAGAAAAAGGCATATTGAAGGATATTAAGGATTTTCTGGGAGACGCGGAATATGAAAGACAATTGACCTCTATGCTGAAAAAGAAGCCCTCCTATGTCTGGACAGGCTCGTTTGACCTTGGAGTGAGCGGAAGCCTCTTCACAAGCGAGTCATACGAATACTATCTGAATCTGTATCGCGTGAAGATGTCGGAGGTGCGCATGAACATGTCGGCCTTTGAGCAGGAGAAGAAAGATCCGACCCTGCTGGCACTGCTTTCGCCCACCTTCGTCAAGGCTTTGAACGTTGACAATATCAATACGACCGCATTCTACGACGACTGGGGCACCGACATTATCACGCAAGGCTCGTTTGGCGGCTACAACATCTATATCTACGGCCGTCAGGAGAACGTTTATGAATATAGCGTTGGCTTTGACGCGCAGGGCAGCCTCTCGCGCAGCAAACCAACAAGCACCGGCAAGACGTGGAAAGATATCTATGCGAATGCCCATAGCGACTATGCGGAGGGACATTTCGACGTGGCTTACCAAAACGAGAACTATGAGAAAGCCAGCAAGGCAGTGTCCCTGCAAACCTCTACCGGAGGCGACCTTGCCATCGATGATCCGCAGAAGTGGCTCGACGGCTTCAATACCGACGGCTCCGACAGTAAGTGGGCGCTCATTGGCTACAACGTGAGCAGCGATGATAAAGACAACACCCTCTGCCGTCTGTATCCTATCGAAGAGCTGGTTGGTCAGATAGCGTTTACCTACGACCAAGTGGTTACGGATAAAACAGAAGCCGACATAGAGGCAGTCACCCGTCTGCTGAACAACTACAGCGAGTTGCTCAACGCCAAAGACGACTACCTCAACTCTAAACAGGTGGTACAGCGGGCAAAGTCGAGATTGGTGTTGGCAGACATCTTGATCAAGAGCGGCGCGAACGGGCATAAGAATGGAGAACCAACACCCTTTGTTGCGCAAGACCCGAACGATCAGAACAACTACTTGACTTACTATCCAGTCATGGCAAATGCCAATGCTCCGTGTGAAAATGGATATGCATTCGAGCCGACTTGCCACCATTATATAGACGCTACAGACAATGACGACAAGTATATCTATTATGCGTTGGCGCCAAGCGACAAATGCTTAGGCATCGTGGATGCCGTGTTCTGTCAAGAGGGAACAGCCAAAGACTTCAACGGTGGAAAATACTACATTCCGCGAGGCGTGCATGCTGATCATGATATGGATGGAGCACTCGACAACAACTATCTTTTTGTGAAGTACTATGACGAGGGCGTAGACATCGACCCGTCGAAGAAAATAACCGCCATAGGTTTCGCCAATATCGACAACCACGACGTGATTATCTCATCGACTGGCGGAAGTGAGCTGCGCATGAATGCCACAGAAACGGAAGAAAACAAGTTCAACCAGTTTTGGGATAAGAAGAATTGGAACTGGTATGCCGGCGACCGGTCAGGCAAAAGCTGGGTTTTCTACGAGGGTGGATTGGTAAGGCATAATCGCTTCTATGTGGTTTACACCACTCAAGACCTACCCATCCAGCACTTCCGCGAAGGTTCCGTATGGCAACCGAAAAGGTGGGGAGAGTAACGCATCCACGAAACATAATTGCGAGGGGGCATGTCGGTAACCACATGCTCCCTCGCAATGTTTGTTGTGCGTAAGGAATCGCTCTTCGATAGCGGTTTGCTTGATTCTGTAATTGTTTTTTATATCATTGTCATTGCGTTGTGTCTCAGTGAGATATAAAGAATAGAAAAAGTATGTTTAAAAACATATTTAATGAATTTTAACCAACAAAACATTTGTAAAAGGTGGTTTGTGACTATAAATTTGTAAACGTAGTGGATATTTTGCTTAGACATAATAATCTTTTAAGGATTTCATTTAACACATAGTACAAGTAATTATGATTACCAGTAAGTACCACAGAAGAAGACTATTGCCGGCAATGCTGTTGGCGATGCTGATGTTGTCTTGTTATATGGAGGCAGCAGCTGTAAATCCGAACTCAAAAGAACAAGCAAGTGACTGTGCAGTCGGGAGAATGCAAAAACCGGACGACATGCTGGCTGCGCTTTGTGATAGAGAAGGAAATCAGACAAATGTTGAAGTCACCGGCACAGGAGGCTTGGATGATCCGGTCGATGATGGAGTAATATGTGTTGACGGGATATATTACGTTCTCGACCCTGGAGCCATGGCAGCAAGGGTAGTTGCCAAAAACGAACTTAATTCTACATATCAAGGACGTATAATCATACCGTCGTCTATAAAAGTGGACGGAAGAGAATATACAGTCAAGTCGATAGGAAGGAGAGCGTTTGCCGCCTGCATGGAATTGGACAAGGTGTTTATACCCAAAACTGTTGAAGTGGTAGAAAAAAGAGCATTCGAATCGGCAGTAATTGACGATATTGAAATAGAAGAAGACTCACAATTGAAAGTGATAGAGGATTATGGGTTTATGTTCTTCTGCAAAAATAGAGGACAGGTAGTCCCGGATCATTTCCGGCTGCCTGAAGGTTTGCAGGAAATCGGAGTGAGGGCATTTTGTGGAGCATTTGCAGATCTTGTGATACCGTCGACAGTGTGGCGTATGGGAGATTTGTCACTTGCAACGAATATCAAGGATTTGTTTTTGAAGTGGGAAAGACCAGTCAATACTCCGTTGAATATCTTGGAGTTGTCGGGTTATAACGATGTGGATTATAAAGGCTCCATGTGTCCGACACCTGTAGAGATACACGTGCCGTCAGGCTCCCTCCCCACCTATAGATTGACAAAGCCGTGGTGTTTTTTCTCATTGGATGAGATGCCGGTTGAAGAGGCAACCATTTATGCCGATATTGCAGGACTGCGGTATCGATTGCGCGGCAGCAAAGCCGTTCTGCTACCACCAAGCGAGGGACAATATTCAGGAGATATAGTATTGCCTGAAACGGTTAGTTATAATGGGAAAGAATATAAGTTGGTCAGAACTGAAGGCGCGTTTAACAACTCGAAAGTTGTTTCGGTAGCCTTCCCATCCTCTGTAAAATATGTGGTTGATGATTTTAAATATTGTATGGAACTGCAGACCGTGACATTCCCTGAAAATTCGCGATTGAGATTTTTCAGCGCGATGGAGGGGTGTCCGAAATTGACTGAATTCGTTTTTCCGCCATCATTGCAGGTGCTTTACGGAAATTCTATGATGTATCTTGACGGACTCAAGACCATTGATATCCCAGGTTCGGTTTCTTATATTGGAGCATATACATTTGTGAACGGAGCACTGACAGAAGTGACCGCACATTGGATTTGTCCGCCAAAAATGCTGCCGAATGATGTGTTTATAACAAAAAGCAATCCGCGAATCCGTGTGCCGGTTGGCGCCAAGAAGTATTATGAAGAGTCGGAAGCTTGGAATAAATTTGAGATTGTCGAGGATGAGACAGTGGAGGCTTTTGTGAAAGTGTATACAGAGGGCCGCGAACGAGTGCTTACGCTTCCAGTGGATGAGAGTGCCGACTACTATGAGTTTGAGGCTTTTAAAAATGGAGAAGTAGTTAAGTCGCAGACTCTTTCACTCATAAAGAGTATAAGAACAGCCAGTGCAAATAGAGAGGCAGCAACCAAACGCATAGGTTTTGATGTCTCATCGCTGGATGACGGCAGTTACCGCTATAGAATCCGAGCGGCATCGGATACGGAAGGCTTGATTTCGTTGTTTGAGGGAACGTTTGTTGTCGGTGATGACAGTGGTGTAGAAGATGTCGTTTCCGATGGCGACACAAATTATGATGTCTTTGATATTATGGGCGTCTGCATACGGACGAATATGCAAGAAGCGGAAATCTCTGGCTTGACGCCTGGAATATATATTTTGCGCCCTGTTCTGAACGCTAATCCGTCAAACGTTCGGAAAATCATAGTGGAATAAGGTTAATGCATAGATGAAGAAGGTTGCAGTGCGCCTCTGCCACACAAGCTGGGAATAGGCGCACTGTCAATGAATTTTCTCTGGAAAATTTGGTTTATAATATAAACCAAATTAAATTTGCACTCGACTCAAGGGCGGACAGGCGAGACCGCTCTTTTTTCAAAGCCAAATGGTTTATTTTATAAACCAAGTATTAACCATCAAATTTTTCATAAAATGGAAGACAGAAAACTCACCGAAAAAGAAAGTCTCGAAGTGATAACTTCGATGATAGCACTCACTAAGCAACGCTATATTGGCGATGGACGCATTTTGCTGCTGTTTGGCTACCTGACAGTTGCTGTTTCTGCGTTGATATGGATACTCCTCGTGATTACACAAAATCCTGTGTGGAACTGGCTATGGTTTCTTGTTTGGATTATTGGAGGCATCGTTGCTCCGATAAAGGCAAAGAAACAACAGATCGAAAAAGGGGTAAAAAATTATTCCGACACACTCACATCCCGCATTTGGTCTACAGTCGGCTTCAGTGTAATCGCCGCCACAGCCATCTGCCTCGCATTTCTGCTTGTCAAAGGGATTGACGCATGGGCGATGATGTTGACACTCGCATTGATAATCGTTCCCTTCGCCGAGATTGCCCAAGGAATTATTTTCAAGGAGACATCGCTTGTTGTCGGAGGCGCGGTAGGGATGTTTGCAGGTTTGGTTACAATGGCGTGCATCGCCGGACATGTGGCGCTTCATGCATCATGGTATATGCCATTGTTTATAATCGCGTTTGTGGCGATGATGATAATTCCCGGCCATATTCTCAACCATAAGGCACGAAAAGAAAAATGAAAGAACTGAATCCGCTTCTGCACTCGCAACTCCGTCTTGCTGTAATTTCCATACTGATGAATGTTGAAGAGGCAGATTTCGTTTATCTAAAGGAGAAAACAGAATCTACAGCCGGCAATCTCAGCGTTCAGCTTGAAAAGCTGTCTACCGCGGGATATATTTCTATTGAAAAGGGAATGTCGGGCAAGCGTCCCAGGACGACATGCTCAATTACTTACGATGGAAAAAAGGCTTTTGAAGAATATGTCGAGGCGTTGAAAACATACCTTGGCTTATGATGAAAACAGCCAGACCTTACGGATAGGGCATCTTGTGTGCATAAGTGTGCGTTAGACAACAAAGCAGGGACTGCCGCTGTGGCTGTCCCTGCTTTGTTGTTTTGTTTTGAGGATATTTTGATGTTCTTCTGAACCTTATTTCTTGAGACGGTTTCCGTAGCGGCTCATGAACTTGTCTACGCGGCCAGCTGTGTCGACCAATTTCTGCTTACCAGTGAAGAAAGGGTGAGAAGAACTCGTGATTTCGAGTTTTACGAGCGGGTAAGTAACGCCGTCGATTTCGATTGTCTCCTTAGCAGCGACAGTCGAGCGAGTGATGAAAGTTTCGCCGTTCGACATATCTTTGAAAACAACCTCGCGATAGTTTGATGGATGAATGTCTTTTTTCATTTCTATATCTTTTTTATTATTACAAAGTTACGCGCCGCTGGTAAAGGCGACTTCTGTAATGGCGTGCAAATGTACGCATATTTTTCCATACGGCAAACATTTACGGAGTTTTTTTGTCGCAACGTTCGCAATATTAAAGGATAAGCGGATGCGAGAGGTGTCGCATCCGCTTGTCTTAGTCAAGCCGTGTTAGGGCTTATTTTTTTGCGTCGAGTTCGCGAAGGAGCTCGTCGACCGCAGCTTTCAGTTGTGCGTCCAAACCATTGGCAGCGTCCTCAGGAGAGTTCAGCACATAGATGTCAGGCTCCAGTTGCGAGTTCTCAAGGTAATTTCCTTCCGCGGTGCGGTATCCGATGACCGGAGTGCCGAAAATCAGCGAAGAGTCCTGCAGACGTTCCCACCAAACGCTTGTCATGGTGCCAGGCACCGGAGCGCCGACAAGTTTGCCGAGACGCATGTGTTTGTATACCCAAGGCGTTCCGTGAGCGTTGGAATAGTTGGCCTCGCCCTGTACCATGATTGAAGGTTTGTTCCATCGGCGGCTCGGCATGTCGCACGCTTCTCTTCCGCGGTACACCTGCGTGAGATATTTTGTTCCGCTGAACAGAATTTCGATATCTTCGTGGAGGCGTCCGCCACCATTGAAACGGGTGTCGATCACGATGCCCTCCTTCTTGTTGTATTTACCAAGCACGTCAGAGTACACTGTACGGAAACTGTTGTCGTCCATCGATTCGATATGTACGTATCCAAGGCGGCCGTTTGACCAGCGGTCCACGTCGGCGGCGCGTTGTTTGATCCATCGGCGGTAGAGCAAAGCACCGCAAGCGCCGTCAGAGATAGGTTTCACCACCTCGTCCCACTGCTTGCCGCCATCGGAAAGCGAAATCAGCACCTTCTCTCCGGTCAGCCCGGCGAGCAGCGCATAGAAGTCGGTGTCGGCAGAAATTTCCTGTCCGTTGATTTTCTCGATAATGCATCCCTTCTTCACCTTTGAAGACGCGTTGTCGAAAGGACCTCCGGCAATCACCTCGTCGATTTTCACGCCCTTTCCTTCATACGAAAGGTCGTAGAACAGACCTAAGTTGGCAGTGGCTTCTCCACGGGCACCGGCACGGTATCTGCCACCCGTGTGCGACACGTTTAGCTCACCGAGCATTTCGCTGAGCAGCTCGGCAAAGTCGGCGTTGTTGTTGATGTGAGGCAGGAACTTGCGGTATGCAGCTGTCATCATCGGCCAGTCCACACCGTGCATGTCAGTGCGGTAGAAATGGCGGGCCTCCTGGCGGCAAACGTGGTCAAACATATATTCGCGTTCCTTTGCCAAATCCATCTTCATCTCAGCCTTGTAGCTGATGCGTTCCATCTTGTCGGAAGCCACGGTGAGTTTCTGCATTATGCGTGAGCCGAGAATGAAAATGCACTTACCGTCTTTCTGCACGTCGAATTGAGCCGACGACGTGTCGAGTTTCTTCAGGCATTCAGTGCTCTTTTTGCGCAAGTCGAGTTTCCAAAGGTCGTAACCCTCCTCGAAAGCCGACAGGTAGTACAGGCTTTCTCCATCGGCATCGACGATGGCATCGGCAATTTCGGAAGAGTTTGGCGTGATGCGCACAATACGGTCCTCGATGCCGTCAAGTTGCACGTCGATGTCTTTTTTCTCTTCTTTCTTGTCAGCCTTCTTGTCGTCTTTCTTTTTGCCTTTTTTCTTGTCGGCGTCAGCCTTTTCTGCATTTTTCTTCTGCTCCTTTTCCAATTCCTTCTGCAATTCGTAATCCTCCTTGCTAAGTCGGAATTTGTCGTAGGCGTCCTTGTTCATAAACACAAGCATCACGTCGTTGAGCGAACCCCACGAAGCATGGCTGCGCATGCCGTAGCGGTCTGTGAGGAAAAGCACAGCGTTTCCGTCGAGCACCCATCTTGGCTGCGAGCTGAAGTATCCGCTGCCAGTCAGGTTTACCGGCTTCTCCGATCCGTCAGCCTTTACGATAGCCACGTCGGAATAAGGGTCGTGTCCGTTGCCGATGATTTCAAGCGAGAACCATTTTCCATCTGGCGACCAAGCATAGTTGAAGCCACCCATAAACCATTCCGAACCGTCGGTCACCTGCCTCACAGCTTTAGTGGCCACGTTGACCACCATAAGCCGGCATTCATCCTCGATGAAAGCCACTTCTTTTCCGTCGGGCGAGAATTTCGGATTCTGGCGGTCGGCGAGCGAATCGGCGAGCAGCGGTTGCTCATCGATTAGAGTGGCATTCGGGAAGTTGAGGTCGTCGGAGCGTTTTATGCGAGCCGTGTAAAGCCCCCAATGCCCGTTGCGTTCGCTGGCATATACGAGCGAACGGTTGTCGGCACCGAAGTCCACATCGGCCTCACCCTCCACTGTGTTGGTGATTTGTTTTGTTGTGCCATATTCCACCGATGTCACAAACACATTGCCGCGCACGGTGAAAGCCACCTGCTTGCCATCGGGCGACACGCTTGCCGAAGTAGCGCCGTTTGTGAACGACAGGCTTGACGGCAGGTCAACGTCGTCGCGCACAATGTCGATGTCGACGAGCGCCGGTTTCTCACCGTTTAGCTGAGTGTAGATGGCTCCGTCGTAGGTGTAGCACATCGTGCCGTTGTCGGCAACGCTGAGGAAGCGCACCGGATGAGTGCTGAAGTCGGAAATTTTTGTCAATGCCGCCGGGTTTGCGAGCGGCATTGAGTATACGTTCATCGAGCCTCCATTGCGCTCACTGAGGAAATACACCGTGCTGCCGTCGGCCGACAAAGCCGGGCACAAATCCTCTCCGGCATGAGCCGTCAGGTTGGTGTGCTTGTCGGTTTTGGTGTCGTATGCCCAGATGTCGCGTGTCACGGACGACGTGTGATGTTTGCGCCATACGTCTTCATAACCCTTGCGGTCCTGATATACAAACATGCAGCCGTCTTTGGCAAACGACAGGCATTCGGCAGGAGTAGGGAGAGCCTGCTCCTGGCGTCCGCCAGTGGCTGGCACTTTGTACAGCTCAAGCAACACGTCGGGGAACAGCGCACTTGCCGCAGGTTTCTGATTGTTGGCTGAGAAATAGACATATTTTCCATCGGGTGAGAAAGCCTCGGGCACCTCGCCTCCCGACTTTGTGGTCAGACGCACTGCCGAACCACCGTCGGCATTCATAATAAACACATCGTTGTTGCCGTATCGGTCGCTGGCAAAAGCAATCTGCTTTCCGTCGGGCGACCATACAGGCACCGACTCGTATGAGTCGTGCGATGTTAGCCGCACGGCAGAGCCTCCAGTAGAGGCAACTTTGTAGATGTCGCCCTTGTAGCAGAATGCAATCTGCGATCCGTCGGGTGAGATTTTTACATCGCGCATCCACAACGGAGTGGCGGCAAAGCCCACCGCAGCCGTTGACGCAACGATGATTGTTGCAAAAAGTTTTTTCATTTCTATTATTTTATTGTTTTGTTTGAATATTCGCTCTTTCCCAGATGCAGTCGGGAATCATTCTCCATACCGTCACGAGCAAGCGGTATCGCCAGTCGATTGTCGCCACGCGTTTTTTGCGGCGCAAGGCGTCGACAATCATTCGTGCGGTCTTTTCCGGGCGCATAAGCATCGGGTAGTTGCCCGACCTCAGCAGGTCGGTGTCGACAAATCCCGGACGGATGTCGGTGAACGTGATGTTGGCGCGAGTCATTGCCGACAGTTGCGCCAAGCATTGTATGTAGGTGTTTTGAAAGCGTTTTGTGGCAGAGTATGCCGGAGCGATGCCCAGCCCTTTAGTCCCGGCAATCGAGCTTACGGCGCCGATGTGTCCGCCACCATGGCTTTTCAGATAGTTGAATGCCGCATCGATCATACGGGTGAATCCCACAACGTTTGTTTCTGCCGTTGCGATTTCTATGCCCGGGTCGAGGTCGCGGTTCTGGCTTCCTATCCCAGAAACGAGCAGGATGGTGTCGACGCCGCCCATGCGCTCCGCCAAATCAACGAGCAGCCCGCCTGCGTTTTCGTCGGTCACGTCGATGCGTTGCCACACAACGTTGCCGCCTTCTTCGGCAAACTTGCGCAGCCTGTCCTCTCTGCGGCCAGCCACCCCTATGTTGACGCCCTCGCTCCGCATTATGCGAGCCACCTCAAGACCGATACCCGAAGTGGCGCCTACGATTATAGCATTTTTCATATTCATAAGCATTTTAAATAGTAAAATTACAACGTTTCCGGCATAGACCAAGACGCGTGATGCGTAATTAACAATCTTTAATCAGAAGGCGTGGCGAGGTGGTGAAACCATTGGGTAAAAGAGTGTTGGATTAGGTAATTTTAACAAAAAAGCACGCTGTAATTGTTGTATGAAATAGATTTGAATTAATATATTTGCAATGTACGATAAATCTAACTCTAATAAATCCGATAATGAAAAATACTTATAAATCTATTTTGCAGGAAATGAGTGAGCGCACGCTGAAGTCTGACACGCTTGAAGGCGACGCGCAATTGTTTGCTCTTCTTCGACAGACGGCATGTGCTTCGGGCGACCTGCCCGCAATGGCGGATGTGGACAACGCCGTGCTTATGGCGGTGGAAAAATGTCGTGCTGAAAGAGGCGACGATGCCGCCTACCGCTTATGGACGCTTTATGAGTACAGCAATGCCGGAGCCTCTCTTGGCTGCGACTTTGCAACGGCGATGAGCAACGGCGACACGAGTTTCGCCGAGGCGATTTATTCGAAGGCGAAGCAACTGAGCGAGCAGTTGGCGGAAAAACGCGAGCTGCGCGATGCATTCGGCGCATTGTTCCGCCAGTTCTCAGCCGTGTCGTAGGATTTCAGTCCTTCAAGCAGGCGGTATGATTTTGACGCCGGTATGTAAGCAATAATATAGTGAATGTTTAATGCTATGAATTGATTTGTATTGCAGCTAACTTTTGTGGTGGCCTGCAACTAATTTTTGTGGTGTTTTGTTTGGCGTTTTTGCGGTGATGGGCAATAATCTGGCTCGGATTTATTCGGAGGAGGTCAAGTGATCAAAAGATAGGCTGCGGTTCGGGAAAGAAAATTGAGCAAGCTCTTTTTTCCACCTTGCGCTATCTTTTGATAAGATAGGCTGCGGTTCGGAAGCGCAAAATCAAATAAATTTGTTTTGCTCTTCTCTCACCTTGCACTATCTTTGCGCAATAATTACCCCAATTCGGGATAAAATAGCGATTAGTTGCATGTGAAGACAGAT
>OGDF01005781.1_pt1 | contig 12824 bp, 14 predicted proteins | sample 1570141 | NCBI WGS metagenome assembly OGDF01 (sample SAMEA4370581, study PRJEB24528) | human gut metagenome | reverse complement strand
TCATGGTGGCTGTTCCAGCTGAACTGATTTCGGAGTACCTCGGCGGTAAAACTGCGGAGGAGATTTCGGAGGTCGTTTCGGCGGCGGTCAGAACGTACTTTTCTGGGATTAGGGATTCTGAAATTGATGGTTGATTTTCCTTTTAGTGTGTGGTATACTTATATAGTAAGGTATTTTGTCAGCCCTACAAATCGGAATTTGGCGGAGGTGTACTATGCTGGAACTATGGGACGCATATGATAATCAATTTAACAAGCTTGACAACATTGTGTTAGTAAGAGGCGATGAAATCCCAGACGGGATTTATCACTTAGTTTGCGAAATTGCAGTACGACATACTGATGGACAATATCTTCTTATGCAAAGGGACAAAAGGAAGCATTTTGGCGGTATGTGGGAATTAACCGCAGGTGGCTCCGCATTAAAAGGAGAACTCCCCTTAGAATGTGCTGTTAGAGAGTTAAGAGAAGAAACAGGCATTTGTTCCGAAAACTTAATCGAAATTGGTCGTGTCGTTCATAATAAACATCATTCTATTTATGTGGAATATTTATGCGATATCGAATGTGACAAAGACTCCATTCTTCTTCAAGAAGGAGAAACAATTGCTTACAAATGGGTAGATAAAGAAGAAATTAAAAACAGCCATGAGCTTGTAACAAGGCGAATGCAAGTGTTTATCAAGGAAATTCAATAACGGCTTGTCAAATTCCCATTTATCGGGCAGATACACTAATTTGTAAGCCACAATTAAATAACACCCATGGAGCAGTCAATAGATTGCTCCATTTTCATTATACGGAGGTACCCATGAGCAGATTCAGCGAAATCGCCCAGATATACGACCACCGGCTTCCCCTGCTCCGCAGTTCGGAGGTATGGGAGCAGACGCTCAGAATGACCTCCAGCTTCTGGAGGCTCAATTTCTGCGAGGCAATGCTTCTTACTCTCCAGAACCCCAAAGCGGAAATGTGCGGAACCATCGACCAGTGGAACAATATCGGACGGTACATAAGGCGCGGCGAGCATTCCACAGCGGTATTCAGAAGCCGCACGGACACACAGCTCATGTACCTTTTCGATGTGCGCCAGACTTACGGAAAAGCGTACAATTCCAAGTGGAAGCTATCCGAGCGAATGGCTGACGGGATCGTCGGTAAATTCAATTCCGAGAACGCAGAAAACGCTGTTTCTTTTGAAGATTATTTGCAGAAAAGCCTTGACAAAAATATAGATACAGTATATAATTATAACAGTAAATTAAATAGCGCCATCTCGAATGACCCCAGAACGGCGGCGTTCATTCGGGCAAGTGCAGAGTTTATTTGCATGACAAGGTGCGGCATTCCAAGCGACAGCGATTTTTCGGACGTAGCTAAGATAAATTCCGACCTTTCGATCGTCGAAGTCGGAAACGCCGCAACGGCTCTCGCACAGGCAGTACTGCGTGAGATAGACGGAATCATAAGGAGGAAAGAATATGAGCGTTATGAAGCTGGAGTATGCAGAAGACATCTACGATATCCCATTCGAGAAAGATCAGAACGGACTATTTCACCCGAAATTCACGAATTACGGCAGGGCGCAGATGACTCCGCTGGAGCGCAAGGCGGTAGACCTGATGAACGAACTCGACTCGACAGCGCTGGATATGGTGAACATCAGCGGGCTGTACCTCCGGATATGGAAAGAGATCGGGAAGAAAGCGGAGAAAGCCCGGAACAGCACGGCGCGCTCCCTGTTGGCGAAAACCTCCCTCAGCCGGGATTACTCCGAGAGCGTGAGCCAGCGGACGGAGATAGACATGGCGGCGCAGGAAGCCGCGTGGGAATCCCTGCGGACGAGCGTAGCGTGGCTAGCGGCGGAAGTCCGGAGCCGGGCGAATCTGTCGGAGATCCAGAAAATCTCGATGAGCCTGATGACGAAGAACTAGATGAAATGGTATCTGACGACGAATCAGATACCATTTCTGTTTTTACGGATATTCCGGAGGAAATAAGCCCGGACAGCGATTACGCAAAGAAGCTCCTTGAAGATGAAATTATCCGCGGAAGCGGCTTTTCTTACGGAAAATTCCGCATAAGCGAGTACGTTTCCGAGAACTCCCCAAGCAAAGACGAGCTTGCGAAATTCCTGAAAAATGAATACGGGATCGGCGGCAGTTCCCAGAATAATGACCCGGTAAGTTTCAGCAATCACGACGGAAAAGGAATCGAGCTGGTTCTCAGCAATAGGCAGGTCATCCGGTTTAACTGGAAGAAAGTCGCCGAAGCCGTCCGCAGTGCAGTAAACAGTGGGAAGTACATCACCGAATCCGACATAGAAACGCGCCGCCGAATGACGCTTTTTGACGCTCAGCGGTTCGCGATTCACTACGAATATCCGCACTGTCTGTACAATGACCGTCTGGATTATATTCGTAAAGAAATCGCCGCCTGCGGTCTGGATTATCCGATCAGAAAGGGTGTTCCGACGATGAGCTGAAAATGCTGCAAAGCCGCCTGAATAACGCATACGACGGTTTTATAAAGAAATACGGACACCTCAACAGCCGCACAAATATCAGCGCATTTTCAGACGATATCCGCGCACCGCGGCTGACCTCGATTGAAAATGTCGAGGAACTCCCGAACGGAAAACAGCAGATTACCAAAGCGGATATCTTCACTCAGCGGACGATAAACGTTGACCGCGTTCCGGCGCACGTTGATACAGCACTTGAAGCGCTCCACCTTTCGATAAATCTGAAGCAGACGGTAGACCTGGAATATATCTCTCAGCTCTGCGGAAAGGACAAGGACGCGGTAATTACGGAGCTTGGCGAGCATATTTACTGCAATCCGGAGAAGAACACCGGCGGCAGATATTCCGGCTGGGAAACCGCAGAGGAATACCTCTCCGGACACGTTCGCAGTAAGCTGGCTTTGGCTCAGGAAGCCGCCAAAACCGACCCGGAATATGAGCGCAACGTAATCATCATCGGTTCGACCGGAAAGCTCTGAACCGGCGTGAATATTCAAAGAAAGCTCTCTGCCCTGCACCACCTTGACGCCCCATATCGTCCATCGGATGTTGAACATACCAAACGGAACAAAGGATGACCGATAATTCGACAACTGGATTATAAATTGAAAAAAACTCTCGGAAACTCCACTGAAATGTGGATTATCCGGGAGGTTTTCTATTTGATGGATTGCAAGGACAGCGTAAAGTTAATGTTAGCTACATTGTCGATACTTTCATTAAAATATAAGATCCAACTATTCAATGAAATGCTAAAATCTATTCTCGCTGGCAAAAATCTGAAACGGAATTTATAAATAAATCGCGTAAAACATCCGTTTCATCCCAATTCTCGATTTCAACAGATTGTTTTTTGAGTTCCGGGAAAATTGGCTTAAGACATGAAAACCATTCTGTTTTTTCAATATCATAAGCAGTCTTACCTACTTCTTCTCCAAAGCAATGATACTCGTTAATGTATTCATCATCAGTCATTGAAACAGATGATGAAAAAACATTTATAACATTGTATTCATTGTTTTGATAACACAATCTATCCACAAAGTCGAGTTTTATATCATTTCCGGAATCAACGCCATAAATGAAAGCGTAAAATCTGTTTTTGTCGGTATTTTCATACACGAATATACTTTCATCATAGTTCCTAGATATTCCGTTTGAATAAAATGAAAAAATGCTGTTAGGACTGTCAGATTGCAGGTCATACACATCGTTCTTGACCAATGAATGACCGCTTGCTGTGTCGTAGGAAACAACAAGCTCAGGAAAATCGTCAAATGTAAAATCAATAAGATGAACGTTCACCAAGGCGTTTATATCTTTTCGATTGATTGACGATATTATTTCTGCCGCTTTCTCAGCAGCATTAACATAGTTGGATACATCACCATTGTCGATATATTCTGTTGAGTATGGAAATGATTCTGTTTCTGCTGTTTCGCTTTTGACTTCAAGCTGAAACCTATCCTGTTTATCATGTGAGACTGATGTTGCTGTACCCGAAACATACACAGAATAAAAACTACTGCTTTCGTTGAGGTTTGAACAACCAGACAAAAGAAACGCCGAAAATGCACATATTATTGAAAACACTCTGTAAATTTTCAACCTTTCCCCACCCCCTTCAACGAGATAACTAAGCAGTGCATAAGCTTCTGGTATGGACTGAAAAAAGAACTGTGAAATGCGAAAAATGTACCAATGCTAAAAGAGCGACCCGATGCAGCAGGATACACGGATAAACTCCGGAGTTTGAGAGTGTACCCTTGAGTACTATTAAGTGGCAAAAATCAATTTCTTCAAATTTACCACCTATTTCTTTTGTTACGATAGTAAGAACCAAGCGACCTTTTATCTAATGGTAAGGTAATAGAACACTTGGTTCAATCATATTATAAGTTCATATCTGTAGCACTGTTTAAGGATTTTATGAAATCACGAATTTCTTCCTGTCGGATATCCTTATATGTGTCTTCACACGCTTTCTGATATCTCATTACTGTGTTCATAGAGTCATATCCCAGTTCCTTAAATAACCCCCAACGAAAAACTACAGGAAATATTATTTTGTTTCCCTGTATTTGAATACTCTTTATTTCACAAATCTCGCCAAGTGTGCCACTCCACAAATATACAATGAGATACTTTTGTTCATTATCGCCTTTATAGACTGTGAACTTGTCACGACTATAAAAAACATCTTTATCATCATTAGTAAAGTCGAGTTCGGTGAAAGGGGGATTTGACAAAATAACGCCATTACTGATATGTGAATCAACTTGGCTTTTAGCTATCAGAGAGATTGTATCATTGCCCTTTTCAAAGATATAGAAAATTCTATCCCAACCGCAAATTAACAGCATTTCTGGGACATCGTCATCTGTAAAATCCAAAAAAACACAATCAGAAAATGTTTGCATTTTGTTATAATGCTCTGTCATTTTCCAAGCCGTTTCAATATCGACATTGTTCCACGGATAAACAGGCTCTTGAATCGTAAAACTGCCATTTGTAAAAGGTTTGGATAAATCTGGCTGAGCTATATAACTTGATTTATTATTAGAGTAATCGTCGGATGGCGAATCGTTAATCGTTCCCGAAACACAAGTATCATCTTCGATTCTGGAACTGGGATCAACAATCTCCTCTGTGCAAAAATCAGCCTGTTTAAACGGCAATGCGTTTGACACACATCCAGTGATAATGTAGTTTACTAAAAGCAAACCAACAACAAAAGTCCGTTTTCTCATTCTTCTCACCTACTCTCTTTCGGTAATAATTGAACATATGCTAATGATTTTTTCATCAAGCAGATTTAAAAGTTGCTGTTTGGAATAATAATAAAATGCATAGTTTTCTCGTTCGAAAATATGTGCATTATAACATTTTCGCCAATTTGCTGCATTAGCATATGCAGTACAGTATGAAGTATAATTAGCCGACAAATCTATCTTATCAAAAGTTAGCCCTATCTCAAGATGACCTATCATTTTTGCGGCTTGAACATAAAAATCATTGTCATCATTTTGAATAATGCTTTTAGCTTCAACTATTGAAGATGCGATTCCGCAGCAAATCATTGCATCTATTACTATTTTCTCTCCATAATCATATGCTTCTTCCCCAATACCTTGCGTTGAACCAAACAGGTTTGCCCTATTGTATGCTCCAGCATTGCTTTCGCCAAAACAAATGCCAATAAGAACAAATCCATCCAAAACATATCCAAGCTCATTATACTTGGAAGTCCCCGGATAAACATCTGCCAATGCCATTAAAAAGCCCTGATATTCAGGATTATCAATAAAAACATTTCTTTCTTTATATGCATGACCGGATTTATAAAAATTGTGAAAATCCAGTTTCATATTATATTTTTTATATTTTTCAATGACTAAATCGGCATGTTTACTGGGCATAATATCAGAATATTTTATATACCCCCACACGTCATACTCATTCTGCGAAAAAACCTTGATCCAATATTCACCATTAGCATAAATCAATGCACTTGCACGATATTGGAAGTACTGGTCAACTGCTTTAGCAGTGAATGCTTCTCCGCAGCTTGTGTTCGGGTAACCATAAGCTACTGTTCCAACAGGAATATCAATAATATCACCATTCAATGATGAAACATAGTATGATTTTCCGTAAATATTGGTACTATTCACTCTGTCATAGTCGCAGATACCACTATTGGAATAATCAGATGCAAATGGATCAGTTTTCAATTCGAAAACATAAGAGTGTCTGGAATAATCAAATTTCTTTAACAGCACTTCAAGCCCGTCAACTAACCCGTCACCGTCAGTATCGTTTTTAAATGGATCAGTAAAAATAACTTTACCATTAGGAAGGGTCATACCATTCTTTTCAAAAACGTCATATAATCCATCGCCATCATTATCAACAGTAGATATACCGGAGAACAGGTATATATCTTCATAGGCCTCGATCAATTCGTCTACATTTGTTGCTGTATACACTGTTCCAGTTCCTGCATCGCTCAATGTACGAAGGGAATTAAACTTAGACCCATAACCTACCGTATGAAAAATAACACCACTACTTGATATTAAATTCAAGGTATGTGTTGTTATTGTATCTGAAGGCTCTCCGTCAGACATAAAAATTGCTATCTTGGTGTTGGAGCTGTTCATATCAAAAGCATCAATAGTTTGTTTTACTGCCTGGTTATAGTAAGTCCCACCCGTACCTTTCAAACCTTTCAGAGCTGATAATAAAAGTTCCTTATCACCTGTCAATCCCTGACGAGTAACTGCACTATTATTAAATGTGACAATAGCAATACGGTCTCCATCGCGCATGGTGCTGATATAATTCTGAGCCGCTTTTACAACCTGAGAAATGCGCGAATAAGTCATGCTTTGCGAAAGGTCAATTGTAATTACCGTGTCAACAGCCGAATATTCTTCGCCGTTTCTATAATCCGGAGCATTCCTCCATGCGTTAAACCATGCTAAGCTATCAACGATCATATATTTGCTAAAATGTGTTGTCACAATGCTGGCAGTAGAGTTCTCCTCATCAAGAACAGTCTCCAGTTCAACAAATTCATCGTCTTCCTCATTATACCACAGGAAAAGAAGATTGTCAAACTCTGTTTCACCTAATTTGCTCTTGTCGATAGAGAATGTCAGAGTTGCGGTATCAAACTCAGATGTTGTTTCAATCTCAAACGGCTCGCCGACAAGTCCTACCACCTCGTAACACAGATAATCAACGCCCATAATGCTTTCAATAGTTGTAGTGCGATTAATATTTCCTGTGCACTCCATGTCTACAACAACTTCTGTAACGGCACAGTCTTCATTCTTGACCTTGTGCGTGAATGACTGCTGAAACTTCTCCTTGCTGTCAATAACACCATCACCGTCAGTGTCCTGTACCAGCGGATCTGTACCAAGAATGATTTCATCACCATCGGAAAGTCCATCGTTATCTGAATCGTTTGAATAAGGATAAGTATTATTTAGGAATTCTTCAAGATTAGTCAGACCATCATCGTCAAAGTCCTCATCTCCATCATTCACGCCGTTCTCATCGCTGTCAGACCTTGTAGAGTCAATATATGTACCAAACACCTCATAATAATCATTCAGCCCGTCGCCGTCTGTATCGGTATTGGATGGGTCACTGCCAAGATATTCCTCTATGGAATCGGGCAGACCGTCACCATCAGTGTCAGCAAGTTTCTCCCAGTTATCAAAATCCTCAAAGAAATCCGGCAGACCGTTCTCGTTTTCGTCCTTCATGTACTGCCATTCATCTTTGGGAATATTAAGCGGTTCAGAAACGGTTCCGACAAAATCTGCGGCATTAGAACTGTAATTAGCATTGACGCTTGGGCAGTCAAATGTTATGCTGTCGGCAATAATGACAACATTATTAAGATTAAGGTTCATTGCCTTGACTTCAACGCTGCCGAACGGAGCGTATACTAAACCGTTCAGATTAACGTTTGTGCTGTCAATGACATATCTCCGTACTTTGAAAAAATTACGGAGTCGTTTGTATTCTTAACCTCGCCGTTAAGTGTTATATCTTCAAATGCTTTCAGCACTGTATTTATATTGATGTTTCCTGTAAGTGCTGCGTCACCGTACACTTCAATCGGCTCGTTAATGTTGATGTTCATTTCAGACGTAATCTTCTGAATGCTCCTCAACATTTCCGCCGTAAAAGTACTTGGAATCAATCTTGTCGAAAATGTATATCATGTCAAGACCGGCATTTTCCGTTTTAATGCCGTTGATGTTCATGTTTCCACTTGATGAAATTGTTCCGTTAGTCGCAACATTGCCATTTACGCAAAAATTACCGGAGTTGACCGTAATTGAACCATCTTCATTTGAAGCCGCAAATAACGTGTAAGGGTATTTTTCTGTTGCTGCAGCCATTGCGGGCATAACAGGAATCGCTGATACCGTTATGGCAGTGGCAGCAACGCCGGAAACAAGGCGCTTGATTCTTGCTGCAAAAATATTTTTCATGTTTACCTCCACTGATATTAGCCGTGGGTTTCGTTGACGCGAAACCCACAACTACACTTTTCATAATTACCGTCTTGTTCAGATATCCTTACTGAACTTGTTCATAGATTCAGGCATCTTAGGCTGATTAAACCAGAAAACACACGCAGAATTAACTGTTGATATGCCAATAGCCAGTGCCAGAGCAGCTACAGATGAACTGAGCTTAAAAATGATGTTGCTAATCTTTTTCATTGTATTTCCTCCTCCCTTTAATAAAATTGTATAAGACAGCCGGCTCGCGTGGCTGACAGAAACAAACGGCGCATGCACTATTTGAAATAGCTGTCAGAGTAAGCAATACGACACCGGCAATCGCCACCATAATTAACATCTTATCCGTATCGTTTTTTCTTCGCATATACTTCACCTATATTGTTGCAGGAATCTACAAATATTTCAATATAATTTGCACAAGATGTTATTTTTGTGTTCCAAGATGCATTTCTTTTGATTTCTTTTCAATAACTGCGGCGAGCATGGAACCGCTTGCTGTCAGCATTCCAAATGAAACGCACACCATTATCAGTCTAAAGTCAAGTATGAACAGAACCATTACACTAACGGAGGATATCCCAGCCAGAACTATACTGTTCTTCCTGAGCCTTGTTTTTCCCTTTTCGGTTATAGGCTTATTTTCGTGTTCTAAAGGAGCAAAACGCAATATCATTATAATTGAGAAAACAACCGCCGCCAAAGATACTATGGGATACTCTTCAATATGTACAAATTTGATAAATACAATAAAAATACCGAGCACTGCTGCTAAAATGGAGCAGCAGCCCAGGTGTGTTTTGGCATGAAAGCCCCCTGCGGATTTTCTAAGAAAAATAAAAACAACCAGAAAACATATGCACTGCCACAAAGTCCTGCTGAATAAGGCAAGAACAAGTGCTATTACACCATTAAGCAAAGTTGAAATCAACAGCTCCAGACCGTATTCGTACACTTGCTCATTTTTGCTTTCAATGACCCTGCTGTGAACAAAAAAAGACGCTATCCTTTTTGAAAGCTGAGCGATCATAATATCACCTCAACTAAAAGGATAGCGTATAGCAGTTTGTTTTACAACAGATTTTGCACAAGATGTCGATTTAATGTTCCAAGATGTATTTATCAGAAATTCGTGAGCAGGAAGAATTATTTATTAAGCACGATTTTTATTGAGAAATATCCATTGTTGTAATTGTAGGTAAAAAAACCGTTCATGCTTGCAACGGTCTGTTTTATACTTTGCATTCCAATTCCGTGTGCAGACTTATTTTTCTTTGAAGTGATAAGATTGTTTACATCAACCGGAAGCGACGTGTTTTCAATTTCGATTATCAGCTTATTGTCAAGCTGATACATGGCAATGCAGACATATTTTTCAACCACTTCTGTACGCACGCAGGCTTCAACGGCATTATCAAGGGCGTTACCAAGAATACGGCATATTCCAATTGCGTCGAAATCGACGCTGTTGACCTTGATTTTTGTTATAAATTCAATATTATGGCTTCTGGCATAATCGCCTTTCAGATTTATGATTGAATCCACAGCGGAATTGCCCGTGTAACAAACCGAAGAAGACCTTTCCACCTCCTTGTGAAGCTGACTAATGTATTTCCGTGCTTCGTAATATATGTTGTCTTTTATCAGGTCGTTCAGAATGTTCACCTGGTTTTTCAGGTCATGCTTTATATTTCGGATATCAGCATAAGAGTCCGCGATTGCACGATAGTTTTCATTTTCACGTTCCATAACCTGTTCAAGAGCCGCAAGCCGTATCTGTTTATCATAGCTTTCAAAATAATTGAATACTGAAAAATTAAGATATAATACACCGCAAACCGAGATTATATAGCCAGCCATTACATTGTTGTCGCTGCTGTGAGCAGGAAAAATCTGATTGAGGATCACGGCGCTCAAAAAAGGCATTAAAATAATAAGCACCCAATATTTGAGCGGGAGACTTTTGACTTTGTTTTTATAAATGCGGCAGGAATATACAACGAGCCAGAAATCAAATATTTTTGTTCCGACCATTCCTAGAATTCTTCCCATATTTGAGTTGAGCAGTTCGGTCGGTTCGCCATACCCCATTACTGAAAGAATGCCTGCAAACAGCGTTTCAGAAATAAAGAAGATCAACAGGAAATACACAGCCGAAAAGAATTTTAGCGTATATGAACCGATATACAAAATCGAAACGATCGACAGTAATATAATAAATGTTATTCCGGTCCTTATGTACGGCGAATCAACATTCAGAGTTGAAACCAGCAGAACAGCCAGTGCAGCGGAATAGCCTGTGAAATACGCAACGCCAGAACTATATTATGCCGCAAAGATACGATGAAAGAAAAATGCAATTACCAGCATTTCAGCAACAGAGTTTACTATTTCAATGACATCATAAACCAATATATTTTCCATGTCAGCACCTCGCCGTCAAGAATGAAACAAAACGGTCGGTTACAATATGGCGCTGATTTCGGCTAAGAGGTATCACGTCACCGTTTTTCATAAAAATGCCAGTTGGTTTTAGCGTGTCTACCCAGTCCAGGTTGACGTAATAGTTTTTGTGCGGCTTGATGAAATTAACAAGCCGTTCGTCTTTTTCTATTTCCGATGGTTTCCCATTGAATTGATATTCCTTTTTAATGGTATGCAGAACAACAGTACGCTTGAATATCTCGAAATACAGAATATCACTTACCAATATATTGACTATTTCATTTGACGCCTGAACTGGGAATGTAATATGCGACTGATGATACTCGTCAAATATTGATTTAAGATGGTTTACAAACATGTGTTCAGGTTGATTTTTAAGTATATATCTGAAAGCGTTTACTTCATATCCTAATGTCGCAAACTCCTGATGGCTTGTAAGAAATGCTAATATCACGGATTTGTCAATTTTGCGTATTTCTTCAGCAACTTCTAGTCCGGTAATCCCGCACATTTCAATATCCAGTATGATAACATCAAAGAACTGCGGTTTGAATTGCAAAAGGAATTGTTCTCCGCTTTCATATTCATAAATACTCAGCTTGTCAGGGTTTGAGTATACCTTGTTTATAAGAAATTTGACATTCTGTAAAAAGCTGTTGTCATCATCACATATTGCTATTTTCATAAAAATCACCGCCAATTATGTATAATTATTTACATTTATTATAACGCGATTCCAACAAAAAAGAAAGACCCTTACGACAAAAAACTGCTACTAGCTGTTAAGAATCACCTCCACGGCAGATTATCCTGTTTATACCCCTCCAAGCTGAGTTCCAATGCCTTGACCACCTGATTAAGCATAAACTGCCTATAAGCCGCAGCAAGCACCTCTTTGCGTTTTTCATCGCCGAGGTCAACATAATTCTCCCAATCATTTTCCGAACCGGTGAACTTTTCAAAACAGCGGAACAGTGAGCCGAGTAAACTGGACGCTTCATCTTCTCCGCTGTAAAACGCATAATCCTCGCAAAGCTCCTTGAACAGATGGTTAATTACAGACCACGAGCATGAACACAGCGGACATTCCTGCGGCGAGGACAAGCACGGATGCTCCGGAAGCTGCCACGAATAAGGAGCAAGTTCAGATGACAATAGAATTTACCGAACAGAAAAAGTTTACGCAGGAGCAGGTGCAGGAACTTTTTCTTTCAGTCGGCTGGATATCCGGTCAGTATCCCGTAAGGCTCTACAAGGCGCTGATGGGTTCCTCAACGGTTATTACCGCATGGGACGGCGGCAGGCTTGTCGGACTTGTCCGTGCGCTGGACGACGGGGAATTGACCGCATATATCCACTATGTCCTTGTGAATCCGTAAAATCACGGAATGGGCATCGCAAGCCGTATGATAGAACTTATCAAGGAGAAGTACCACGATTATCTTTACATCGAGGTAATGCCGGAGGAAAAGAAGAAAGCCGCATTTTACTAGAAGTGCGGATTTACCCTCATGGAGGACGGCGCGGCACTCCAGATATGCAATTTTGCCGATAAGCGTTAATCGTGCTATCTTGGCAAGCAATTCAGAATCATGATACTAAATGGCGCTGTAAAATAACTCAACACCCAAGCCCGAGCAACCATACAATGGAAGCTCGGGCTTGCTGATGCTACAAAAAAAGAATGAACCGAAAAAAGTGTATAACAAACAAGCCGGCGGGGAAATGCCATGCACAAAATGTAATAAATATTGAATCAGGCAGCAGACCTGAGAGCCACTTTTTTCAGATGGAACTTATGAAGAT